>Ga0207853_1000063_pt1 | contig 26076 bp, 22 predicted proteins | sample LuqExpMetagenom6_FD_187764 | JGI IMG/M metagenome (GOLD analysis project Ga0207853, IMG submission 187764) | Tropical forest soil microbial communities from Luquillo Experimental Forest, Puerto Rico - Sample 6 (SPAdes) | ecosystem: Environmental > Terrestrial > Soil > Tropical forest ...
GTCCAGAGTTGCGGCGGCGAGCGGCTGGCGCTGCTGTCCATCGAGATGCAGGACCCCACGGGCTACGGCCGCATCCTGCGTGCGGGTGAGGCCGTGCTGGGCATCGTCGAACACAAGGATGCGAGCGAGGCGCAGCGCGCGATCCGCGAGGTCTATACCGGCTTCATGGCAGTGCCCTCGCGCCTGCTCAAGCCCTGGCTCGCGCGCCTGACCAATGACAACGTCCAGGGCGAGTACTACCTGACCGACGTGGTCGAACTGGCCGAGAAAGACGGCGTGGGCGTGGTCGCGGTGAAGGCCGGCGATGCGATCGAGGTCGAAGGCGTCAACAGCCCGGTGCAGCTGGCGCAACTGGAGCGCGCCTACCAGCGCCGTGAAGCCAATCGGCTGATGGAGCAGGGCGTTCGCCTGGCCGATCCGGCACGCTTCGATGTGCGCGGCACGCTCGAATGCGGCCGCGACGTGGAGATCGACGTCAACTGCGTGTTCGAGGGCCATGTGTCGATCGGCGACGGCGCGCGCATCGGCGCGAACTGCGTGATCGCCAACGCCACCATCGATGCCGGCGCCGTGGTCCTGCCGTTCACGCACATGGAAGGCGAGGGCAAGGGCGTGCGCATCGGTGCCGGCGCGATCGTCGGGCCCTTCGCGCGGCTGCGACCGGGCGCCGACCTGGGGCCTGAAGTGCACATCGGCAACTTCGTCGAAGTGAAGAACTCCACGCTGGCGCGCGGGGCCAAGGCCAACCACCTGGCCTACCTGGGCGACGCCACTGTGGGCCAGCGCGTGAACTACGGCGCCGGCTCCATCACCGCCAACTACGACGGTGCCAACAAGCACCGCACCGTGCTGGAGGACGACGTGCACGTGGGCAGCAACTGCGTGCTGGTGGCGCCGGTCACCATCGGCGCCGGCGGCACCGTGGGCGCGGGCTCCACCATCAGCAAGGACACGGCGGCCGGCGTGCTGTCGGTGGCGCGTGGCAAGCAGGTCAGCATCGCCAACTGGCAGCGCCCGAAGAAGGGCGAGAAGAAGTAAGGGCGTTCAGCGCCGGGGCGGCGCGAGCGGGATGCGCGGCTCGAACTTGGCGCGCTTCACCGCGAAGAAAGCCTTGACGTTGCGCACGTTGGCATCGCTGGTGAACAGGCGCTGTGCCAGCGTCAGGTAGCCGGGCATGTCCGGCGCGTGCACGACCAGCACGAAGTCGGGTCCGGGCGAGACGCGGTAGCACTGCTGCACCGCCTCGTCCTGGACCACGCGTGCCTCGAACGCCTCGCACTGCTCCTGGCCCTGGCGCTCCAGCGTGACCTCCACCACCGCCTGCAGACCGTGGCCGATCACCGGGGCCAGCCGGTCATTGCTGACGATGGCGACCTGCCGCTCGATGAAGCCGGCCTCGCGCAGCCGTTTCAGGCGCCGCAGGCAGGTGGGCGGCGAGATGTGGACCTTGGCCGCCAGATCCTGGTTGCTGAGCCAGGCATCCTGCTGGAGCAGGTCCAGCAGGGCCAGATCGGTCGGGTCTGGTGTGAATATTTCTTCCAAAATATCGATCATTAGGAAATAATAAGCCTGTCTCAGTAGACAGAGAAATCTGATTTCATCGCGGTTTCAAAATAGATCGCATATTTCTAATGTTGGGGCCTACAGTGCACCGACTCAAGAAAAGGCGTTCTCATGTGTGGCATCGTCGGCGCGGTCTCTACGCGCAACATCGTTCCGATCCTGGTCCAGGGCCTGCAGCGGCTCGAATACCGCGGCTATGACTCGTGCGGCGTCGCGGTCTACGCCGACGGCCTGAAGCGCGCGCGCAGCACGGACCGCGTCGCCAAGTTGCTCAAGCAGATCGAGGATGAGCACCTCGGCGGCATGACCGGCATCGCTCATACCCGCTGGGCCACGCACGGCGCTCCCGCGGTGCACAACGCGCACCCCCATTTCAGCCATGGCCCGGGCGAGGGCGTGGCATTGCGCGCCGGCCGCGTCGCGCTGGTGCACAACGGCATCATCGAGAACCACACCGAACTGCGCAAGGCGCTGCAGGCCAAGGGCTACCAGTTCGACAGCCAGACCGACACCGAGGTGATCTGCCACCTCGTCGACAGCCTGTACGAAGGCGACCTGTTCGATGCGGTGAAGGCCGCCGTGTCGCAACTGCGTGGTGCCTATGCCATCGCGGTGTTCTGCAAGGACGAGCCGCATCGGGTGGTCGGCGCACGCGCCGGCTCGCCGCTGATCCTGGGCGTCGGTCGCGAGGGTGGCGAGAACTTCCTGGCCAGCGACGCGATGGCGCTGGCTGGCGTTACCGACCAGATCGTCTACCTGGAAGAAGGCGACGTGGTCGACGTGCAGCTGGGCCGGTACTGGATCGTCGACAAGGCCGGCAAGCCGGTCACGCGCGAGGTGAAGACAGTGGTCGCGCACAGCGGCGCCGCCGAGCTCGGGCCGTATCGCCACTACATGCAAAAGGAAATCTTCGAGCAGCCGCGCGCCGTGGCCGACACGCTCGAGGGCGTGCAGGCGGTGGTGCCCGAGCTGTTCGGCGACGGCGCTTATCGCACCTTCAAGGAAATCGACTCGGTGCTGATCCTCGCCTGTGGCACCAGCTACTACGCCGGCTGCACCGCCAAGTACTGGCTGGAAGGCATCGCCAAGATCCCGACCCAGGTCGAGATCGCGAGCGAATACCGCTACCGCGACACGGTGCCCAGCCCCGGCACGTTGGTGGTGACCATCACCCAGTCCGGCGAGACCGCCGACACGCTGGCGGCCCTGCGCCATGCGCAGAGCCTGGGCATGACCAAGACGCTCACGGTGTGCAACGTCGCGACGTCGGCCATGGTGCGCGAATGCAAGCACGCCTACATCACGCGCGCCGGCGTGGAGATCGGCGTCGCGTCGACCAAGGCCTTCACCACGCAGCTGGCAGGCCTCTTCCTGCTGACGCTGGCGCTGGCGCAGGTGAAGGGCCGCCTCACCGACGAGGAAGAGGCGCAGCACCTCAAGGCCATGCGCCACCTGCCGGCCGCGCTGTCGGCGGTGCTCGCACTGGAGCCGCAGATCATCAACTGGGCCGAGCACTTCGCGGACAAGGAGAACGCGCTGTTCCTCGGCCGCGGGCTGCACTACCCGATCGCGCTCGAAGGCGCGCTCAAGCTCAAGGAGATCACCTACATCCACGCCGAGGCCTATGCCGCCGGTGAGCTGAAGCACGGCCCGCTGGCGCTGGTAACCAGCGAGATGCCGGTGGTCACCGTGGCCCCGAACGATGCGCTGCTTGAAAAGCTCAAGAGCAACATGCAGGAGGTGCGTGCCCGCGGCGGCGTTCTGTATGTGCTCGCCGATGCGGATTCGCACATCGAAAGCGAAGAGGGCATCCATGTGATCCGCATGCCCGAGCACTACGGACCCCTGAGCCCCTTGCTGCACGTCGTGCCGCTGCAATTGCTGGCGTACCACACGGCATGTGCGCGCGGCACCGACGTCGACAAGCCGCGCAATTTGGCCAAGAGCGTGACGGTTGAGTAACGACTATTTGCTGAGGCAGGGGGGCCTTAGCTAGCATAAGCTACGGAGAATTCTGCACAGTGGAAGCGATGGCGGATTGCAAACTGGGCGAGTTGCGGAGAATTCTTGCGCGCACAAAAGCCCAGTCAGCATCCCCAGCCCGGGCGCGTGGCTCCAAACACCCAACATCCAGATTTGCCAGCCGGAGTACCTGAAAGGGGGAAAAGTAGCGGGCCAGATCGGTGCCAAAGATGGCACGGAACACCACGAGATCAACAGCGCGCTACGGGGAAGCGGAGGCGCTGCTGGCAGGGGCAAGAAATCACAACTCCGTTGCAACCACCACCTGCCCCAGTGTGACGCGAACCTCGCGGAGCCCGTCTGCCGTGATCAACGTTTTTTGCCAGCTCGACCCGAATCTGACGCATCGCGGCGAGGAACTTCGGGCTAGTCGGAACCTTTGCTTGTCGAGCCCAGTCGACTGTGGCCAAGGGAATGCCAGATCTGACCATCCTAAGTGCAGTTTGCTTGAGGACGCGAAACGGCCTCTCTCTGTTGATTCGCTCAAACTCGGCCTTTAGAACTGGGTCGGACCTGAAGACTCGGCGCACCTGATACATGCTCAGTGTGCAATGGGACGCAAGCAAGGAATGAGTTACTCGTTCCGCAGGGGCTGAGTGCTCGAGGTTTTGCATTGTCCTAAGCAAGGAGAAGGAGCGCGCGATCTGAACCACTGCTTGCCTTTCGGCTCTATCCTCCGCGCGGTATTTGCGAGCCTGACCCTCCTGCCAATTTCGATCCCGGATTCTCGCTCGCTCGAACGCCGCGCCTTTCCGACGTTTCCGCGTGCGGTATATGTTGAGCATCTTGATGCGATCGGCTACCACGCTCGGGACCGGCCCCCTCCGCTTTCCCTTCCCAATAATGGGATAGTTTGCTTCCAACCAATCGGGATCGAGCAGCCGAAGTGCCCAATAGCCCGGGGCCTGCGATGGAATTCGAGCCGGCTCTGCAGACATTGCCGCTTGAAATTGACGCCTGAAATCCGAGAGATTTGAAGTCGGCGGCGGCGTGTCAGGTGCAAGTTGGCTGGTTGCGGAATGCACAGAGGCCATTGCCTGTGCCAGATTCATTCCGCGCATAGCGAAATACAAGCAGAACTCCCGCGTCGACGGGCACCGTCCTAAGTAGAACACCAAAGGCTGGATATTATTCTTCCAAAGGGTTTGGGCCTCGTGCAGAACGGCTTGAAAGGACAGGTCCCCGTCGGAGTTTCGAGCATAGCGTTTGTATGCAAGGGAATTGGATACGCCCGTTGGCTTCGTGCTAGAGGAGAGAGCTTCGATACTTAAGCTAACGAGATTCCAATACCACCACCACCTATCTGCCTGAACGGGCTTCCGCTGCAGCGCGAGATCCGCGCCGCACTGGCAAACCCGAGAAAGCGGCGGAGCGATAAAGCAGCTCAGCGCCCTCGGAGTCGCTCCACAAACCGAGCAACGGGCGAAAAGCATGACCCGATGCCTGGGGCAGACAAAGACATTGGGCAACTGATGTACGCGGTGCCAATAGGCGGCCCCGTGGTTGCGGATGTCATACAGAAGACAGTCTGGGCAAACTCTCGGTGCAAAATTTCCCGCGCGTGGCACAAAAGCCTTCCCAGGATCGAAGCCCGTAGTTGGGCATGATCTTGGGTCTCTGAATCGAAGCCAATACGGCAGCAGAGTCATTTCTCGGATGGCTGCCTCGAACGACATTCCCAACGCATCAAGCAGACCATCGCAGCGCCTTGACCTAGGGATGCAAAAGAAATTGCTTTGAGGTCCGTCCTCTCCATACCCGTGGCTGATGCAGAACGGTCGCCACGCTCCTGGGCCGACGCTTGATGCGGATCTAGCCAGCCAAGAGCCAAGGATCTCATCTGGGAATCGGGTGGGAGTATAGGGGAGCAGCACTGGTTCACGCGGACAGGCGGACAGGCGTTCTCCTGTATGAGAGGCACCGGCCCCTCAAGAATTCCCCTTGGCCCAAACTCACATAGGTTGGAACTCTCTTCTCATGAGATGGGTAGGGTAGATGTCCGCTAACACGAGACCGCCCTGTGCGTCATCGTTCTCGGAGATCCCCAGGAGCAGTGATGAGCGTCTATGTTCGGATCGAGACGCAAGGCGGTCAGCCAGGGCGAGCGCATCAGCTGTTCTTAGGCTCGTTAAGGCTGAGCGATTTTGGCGCTGTAGCGGATTGTGAACTTCTCGACGGCAGTCTGACTTTTGGGACTAGCCGCTGCCTTGCACGACTCTGCCAATATCCATGCTGGACGGAACCCCTGCTTGCGTTGGTGGCCCGTCTGATCCATTGCTCGGATCCAAACTTCCTCGCGGATATATCGAGCGAACCCCCGATGGCAATTTCTCTTGGCACGTTCGAGCAGAACGCTCCCTGCGGCAGAGTTTTCGAGAGACTTTCGATCGCTCCAGAGGGAAACGGGTTGCGGGCAGTGATGGTCTCTAGAACACGTAGCGTGCTCACCTGGATGCCGCCGTTGCAAGCCGACACGTCGCTTCGTGACGCCTCGCTCGAGGCGCTCCTGTGGGCTTTCGGTTGGCATAAGAAACCGTCGGCGTTGCCCGACCCGTTGACCGAGGTGCCCATTAGAGGAAAGGGATCCAAGCGAGTGGTGTCGCTTACGGATATCCCCCCATATCTCAGGGCAGGGCTCGCCCAACACTTGGGTTTGAGTTCGGGCACTATTCCCGCCGACATATGGCTGCACTTCGTTAGAAAGGGAAACCCTGCTCAAATATAGGCAGTGACCCACCAACGTTTCAGTGAGCGGGGATCGGCAGCGAGCGGCTTCGAGCGCCCCGCAGTTGCCGCATGGCGCATCAGCGTATAGGGGGTGACTTGCGTGGAAGCACAACAGAGCGCGGGTGCGCGCTCCTCGGTGTTGCTGGTTCTCTGCGAGAAGCACGCTTCGAGGCGACGTTCTTTGCTGCGGTCGGCACTTTTTTGCGCTGAGGCCGAGCGGTGGCTTCGTCGTCGAACTCCTGATCGGGAAAGTCGATGACAGGTGGATCAGGTTGGTTGACCAGTGCACGCAGATTCGCATACGGTTCTTGAAGGACCAGATCGTCGAACCGGAGTTGCTGGTCAGGGTCGCCGCTGACTAGCGCTGAAATCGCTGGCTGGAGGAACGCCATTCGGGTTTTGGATACATGCTCGAATGACAGCTCATCGACACATTCTCGACCGCCGATTGCATCGAGTTGGGCCAAAAAGTAAACTGCAGCCGCGAAGCCACGGTTAGCTCCGGAGGCGTTGTACCAAGCGCGACGAATGCTGCTAGTCAGCCGCCCATGCTTCTTCGTATACGAATACCCCCAGTAGACATCGCTGTAGACGATCCAACGCTTGTCGTTCGGTCCGAGGGGCTCGACAACGTTGTCTCCAACGGTCGTCAATTTGCGCACGTTTCGCACATTCGGACCGAGTACATCGTGAATGGCGGGCGTCGCGAGAACGACAAGGCTGACACCCACCCGTTCAAGGATGTCGCTAAAGAGCGCCAACATAAGTTCGGCTCCCGCACCCGCGGCAACACGCAAGTTCTGAAGCTCATCGATTGCGAGCAGTGCGAGCGACACAGCCACCGCCACGTGCTTCATGAGCATGACCATCGGCGCGATGTTCCTTATAGCTATCGCTTGCTTGAGATACTCCGTTCCAAGTCTCAGGTCAATTTCGTAGAAGAACTGCAAGCACAAAGCCTTAAGGCTTCCGTCGTGCGGGCACCGGAGGATCAAGTACGGGATCTGGGTGCAAATCAAGGCCCTTCCGTGATAAGAGACGTGCTGTATGACCTGCGGATAGGTCTCTAGGAAGCCGTCTAGGAAAGTTGACTTTCCTCCGCCCGTGTGGGAAATGATCAAGTGTCCCATCGCATTAGACTTGGCCAACTGAAGCGCCACCAGCTGGGATTGCTCATCAGTGGCCGTTGCGACTTCGTGTCGCCGGCGGACATCTGCAACGTTGAGGGGGTTGTGCGTAACGTAAGGCTCTCGGATTGCGAGCGTAAGCGTGATCGCCGATGTGTGGTACTCAGGTAGCGGGATACGCAGATCGGCCAGGTTGCGCAGTTCTGCAGCCCTGACCATTTCTCCTGACTTTCGAATAGCCGCAGTGGGTCTCGGCGGATACTTGGCCGTGCATGTCAATAGTTTCATTTTTGATTTCGGATATCTCGGCAACGCCTCGATGAAGGGAATGCCGCGATATCTCGGGACGCCGGTGATTTGGTACCTGGCCTTCTGGAAGGGAGTCGCTGTCATGGTGGTGAATGCTCCTTGGTTCACATAGACAGAGGCTGTCCGCGATCTCACTGTTGGAATGCCCCTGAGCCGTTAACCGGGCTGAGACGAGCAAGTCGCGTCTGTTTTTTTCGACTTGGCCCCTGCGAACGAGTTGCAGGAAATTGGCGCCCAGGTCGTGCGGCGATCTGTCATCTTGCTCTCGCAGTTCGCCTGATCTCCGAGATTTGTGCTTCGAGCAGTTGGCGTTCGAAGTCTTCCATCGGCTTCGGTCGCGTTCTCTGAGGTGGTGCTGGATGATCCGTAGCCTCGTTTACTGGTGAGGCGAGCAGGTGTTTTAGCTTTCTGGTCTCCCTCCTTCGAAGTGCCAGCTGTTCGGACCTAGAAACCTTTCGCGCAACCCGCGACCTACGGGGCCCAGAGCCAGAGCCGGCTTGCTTTGCACGCCGAATTTGACTCTTGTTCGATTCGACAGTTGCGCGGCGCCTCGCGTGGGGCGCATGCAGCACTTGCTCCTCGATGGTCCGGCCACCGCGGATATCCGTTGCCCCAGGAGGCAGGCGGAAGATTGCCCACTTCCTGGCCACAGGGACCCAAACCTCACCCCCGAGCTCGTCAACCAGAATCTGGATGGGCTTTGACTTCTTCCAGCCGTCGGCAAGTCTCTGTGCTTGTGCGTTCACCGGGACATAGGGGTTGTCCTTGTATCTGAGCACATGGGCGCCTGCAGCCGCGACATCTTCTCTCATTGTTAGACGGCGCATGTCGTCGTCCGATATCGAGGAGACCGTGAGACCGGAAATGTGCTCGGCGCCCCACAAAAAAGCCGCTCGTGGGACCGCTGGGATGCCATGCTCTGACAGCAGGGTATATTTCTCGAGAGTCTTGTGTGGCCGCGTGTTGTGGTCCATAACGATTTCGATGAGCTCCCGATACAGGTCGACGAGAGACGTGACAGAAGCCCGCACCGCCTGTCGATACTGCTTGGAGGCACGCGGACTTTTCGTGGGCTTGTCGGCGTAGCCTCCTCTGCCTTTCAGTCTCTCTGATGTGCGCTGCTTGATGGTTCGAATGACGCGCTCGATGATGGCCTTGCCATCCGGCGCAAGCGGCGGAAGGATCGTCGGAGATATCTTGAGTTCGACAGCGAGAAGCTTCAGGGTGGCTTTGGCGGTGAGTTCCGATCCACGATCGAAGCAAATGCACGCGGGCGCGTGCCCCCCTATCCATGCACCTGGCGGAAGATCAATGCCCATCCTCTGGAAGCGTTCCCTCGAGGAGAGCATCACTAGCACCAATTGCTTTACTTCAGCGATCGACGGTGAACACAGAGTGACGTAGACCGCCGGGATATACCGACTCCACCTGTCGATCAGAAGATAGATCCATGCCGATCCGAGCACTCGCGGCTCGGGTTCGTCGGTGACCAGCACGACTCGCCCACCGGTCGCGTCCAGTTCGTAAATCTCGCCGGGACCGAAGGCTCGGTGCGCGGCGGTGAACCCCGCACTTAAGCGAATTCCCTTGAGATTCTTGACCTCGTCGGGGTCGAATTCGCACTGGCTAGGATAGACGGCCCTGCGATACTGATGGATCGAGATCGGCGGGGGGATCTTTTCGTCCAGCCACTGCTGGTAAACGTCGGGATGCCGCCGCCGGAACAGTGTTCTCAGGTAGTGTTCGTGGGCTGCTGGAATGTAGGTGGGCCCCTTCCTCAGCAGTTGGCGCAGGGCCTGGATCATGTCCTGTTCGTCTTCCTCTGTCGCGACATATTCGTTTGGGCCGTACACCTCTTCGAGTGCCTCGGACTTTCTTCCGCGCCGCCTGGGTGCTGGTACATCCTCATATCGGTTCGTGCCAGGAGCGCTGCCTGGCGGTAGTTTGCGCAGGCCCTCCTTGCGGCGCCCAAAGTAGTAGAAGCGGTTGATTAGCCGCCAAACGCAGGTGAAATTGCGCTCGATGAGCTCTGAATGTGCGCGGACAGTGAATGTGAATCTGTTTCGGCCAAGATTGGGTTCAAGGTCGAGCTCAAGGATTAACGGCTCCAGCGAATCCCATACCGCGTCCAGTTCCGCTCGTTCATCATTTGAGAGAGGGGAAGTGAAAACTAATGGCAGATCCACCTGCCCTAGACATGCTCCCGGAGTACGCGCAAATTTGTCGTACTCGCTCTTTGACAAGCGCTGAGGCCGCCCTGCAACTCGCGCAGCGGTGGGAGACGTGATCCACATTCCGAAGACGGCATCATCAAAGACGTGCGTCAGTCGAAGGTACAGGTGGCTGCCTTTTGGCTTCTTGGCCGGAATGCGCAGAACCAGCTCTGGCGCTGGTAGTGCGCCCGGTGCAGGGTGAAAACTGAGCTCGTCGCTCATTGCAGCAAGACCAGCGGGTGATTCAGACGGATCGGGCGCCGCACATCAACAGGAATCCTGACAGACCACGAGGCGTATCGAAAGAGCCGAATGGCCTTGTCGCGATCCATCTTCAGGATACGTGCGGTTTTGTAGATGAGGTCCTCGAGAAGCACGTTTCTCTCGTAGACGGCGCAAAAGGCTCGTGTGAATAGTGCCGCCGCTCTTTCGGACGGCCTGGACTCTCCGACCGTGTCCCACATACGGATGAAACGGAGTGATTGCAGCGTGGTCGGGACGTCCCCGAGCGAGTCGGAGTTCATCAGCCACCATGGGAGTCGGTGACCTCTACACCACAAGTACTGAACCGACAGGGCTTGCAGGACTTGCGGGTCGCCGGCGTCTTCAGGAGTTTTCACGGCACATGCCTGGACGATCTCTCTGCCGCTCGCTCCTGACGCGCCGACCAACAGGTCGACTGTGACCGGGGCGGGAAAACCGTCGTGATATGGGTGTCGGACTTCGCGTTCTGCGGAGAGCCGGAGGGTCCCCGGAAGATCCAGGATTGGCCACTGCGAGCAGATCCAGCGTACTGAAGGGTCCCGCTCCAGAAGGAGGAAATGAACTTCTTCGTAGTCTGAGAAGAGGTGCTGCTCCCGCCCCGTCTTGAGATCGGAGTGGAAATGGCTGGTTCCTTCGGAAGGCACTTCGCGGATACCCAGCCACGAAATGAGCCCATCAGAACTCATTTGCCTCTTGATCTTGCGCCTCCAGAAACTTGGGTACAGACGAGGATCGGTTGGCCATCGTCCGCTGAATTGCAGACAACTCTCGAGAAGGCTGGCGAGCGGTTGTCGGGGGGGCAGACGACGGTGCATACGATCCTCGTCTCGGCCTCAACGGGAAAACGTTGCGGTTGAAGCGGCCAACATGCTACGCGGGTTGCTCTTATTGGCGAAGTCAGCCGACGACGAGTCCGACACGGCCAAAGAGATCGGAGGTGACGCTCAAGCCGACCGAGCATGCGCCGCACTTGATCAAAATTTGAGGCATATGGCACCAGGCGGTGGGCTGCCTTGGACTCGTGTCCAAATAGCCCGCTAACGCCGTGCTACCTAGAGGGGTGAAAGCTTCTGGTGGATTGCGCCTGAACGAGAAGGAACAACTCGGCAATAAGTCGCTTGTGATCGGGCGCTGCAGCGTCCAGATCGGTAGCAAGGCCCGCCCCGAACGGCCCAGCCTTCAGGGTCTTCAGGGCAGAGGCGACGACGGTATCCGGACGCACTTCGACCTGAAGATCCGCCTCGGACACCGCCCCGCTCGCTAGCAGCACTCTCCCGATCGACCAGTCAACATACTTGGCGATTCCCTCGAGGGTTTGATGTTGACAACGTCTTAGAGCCGTCGGATCTCGGCGTAGCCTGTACCAATGTGACGGATGAACGCCCAGGCAAATGGACAGTTCCGCTACCGTGTGCGCCCGGCGCGAAGCCGCAGCGGCGACTGCGTCCAGCAATTGGGCGCACTTCTCATCATCCGCGGACTTGTGGCTTCGCACCGTCGATGCCCGGCGGGCCGGGCCACCAAGAGAAAACCATCACATATGATAGATGAATTCTTGCGGTGAGGCGAGCTCAGGTGCGATTCAGACTGACTTCCACCTTGTATCGGTGCATCACCGACGCCAACAGTTCCTCTGGCGCCGCTGCCAAGCCGTTGGCCAGCATCACGAATGCAGTCAGCGAAGGCTGATTGGTACAGGTTTCCACGCGGACGATGAATAGGGGCTGCAAGCCACTGCGGTGCGCCAGCTCTTCCTGGGTGATCCCCAGCTTGGAGCGGCGCGCTTTTAGTTCAGCTGCTAACGACGAGAGCAGCGCAGGATCACGGACACCGGGCATCCCCCGAATGTCTAGGGCGCTTGAATTGTCATCACTATCATATATGATGGAAAACGCGTCCAGTTCTAAGCGACGAGGCTGTTGGGATAAAGGTGATGCTCTGGCCCTACATTCCATCCCGGGCACCCGACGAATTGCTCTTTTCCTGGTTGGCCCGAATTGCGGCACTCAACCGGTTGGGCGCCCCCCTCGCAGCCTTACGGGCGCTGTTCGGAACGAGCGGACTGTCAGCATCCGTGGACCTGCCGACGCGCTTGCGCGCGCTGTCCCAGCGACTCCCACGGCAGGTCGGCGAGCCTGCTGATCTCATCGAAGAATCGACTCTCTACCCGTACTACCGGCCGTTTTGCGGCGACCGGTGCGCTCGGATAGTTGACATCCTCCTCAATGGCAATGCGGGTGGTCTACGGATGCTGATGGGCAATACCGCCAGCGGTTTCGGAAAGGCACCAGCACTCCGATACTGCCCTCAATGCATCGTGGAAGACCGAATCTCGCCTGGATTCGCCTACTGGCATCGCGCTCATCACTTGCCAGAGGTCTTTGTCTGCCACATCCATCGTGCATTCCTCGTGCCCGCCGAGGCGGTCATCCCCCGTTGGACAAAGACGCTGGTCCTGCCATCGAACTGCAGCCGTGAGCTCGCAGGCCCAATCCCAGTTTGGCAACTGAGGTTCAGTGAAGCGTCCTGGGATCTCTTGCAAGTCGCGGCACCTCCCCTGGATCGGCAAAGGATCGTCGCAACGCATTTGACGGCGCTGGACACCCTGGGACTGCTGCGTCGCGGCCGGCCGGACTACAACCGCATCGCCGTCAAGATGCTCGATCACTACCGGGACTTCATCGGGTTCCAACATAGAGAAAGACTTTTAAGGAGCGAACGTGCTCCACTGCAGTGGACCAATGCACTCCTGAAACGCACTGACAGAGTGACCCACCCCGTCTGCCATCTCCTCATGTTGTTGTTCTTGCATGGCACGGTGAGAAGCTTCTTGGACAATTACCGCGCGCAAACCGCGGCGCCGGAGAAGCCAAGCGACAAGATAAGATTCGGCAGCACCCAGGCGCGTGCAACGAACGCGAAGCTGCGCAAAGCACGCAGGGTGGAATGGGACGTCGCGATGGAGACTCACTCGAGCGTCAAAATCGCCCGGAAAAACGCGTCGGCCGCATATGCGTGGCTCTATCGAAACGACAGAGGTTGGCTCATGCGCAGCAACGAGATGTCGAATCCTGTTTTCAAACGGGCGCCTCGGGTTGATTGGACCGTCCGCGACCGTGCCATGTGTGAACAGACGAGAGCAATTGCAAGGCAACTCATGGCGGACGCCCCGACCAAACGCTTAACCGTATCCAGGTTGCGACGAGCGCTCGGCGAGGCGAACACGAGACACCCAGCCAAGCTTCCGCAATTGCAACGTCAACTCGAACAGTTGGCAGAGTCGCCGCACGCCTACCACGCCAGGCGCGTTGTCGAAGCCGTTCAACATCTCATTAATCTTAAAAAGTCACTAACGTGGTCGAGCGTTCAGCGGCGAGCAGGCCTTCGAACTTGGAATGACGCGCTTCGCCGGACGGCACTCATAGCTGCCCACGAGGCTGCGCAGGAAATCGCGGTGGGTCGAGGAACCCTGATCTGAATGCTGCTAAGTCCTCGAGTGTGGAAGACTCTAAGCTGCGAAGGCCTCGGGGCCGCCTCACCGTGCGTCGACAAGCGAGAGAGAGGGCGTTCGTGTACCACTGCCATCGAAAAGACGTGACGCCAACACGTCTGCTTTCGATCCCTTGCCCAGCTCGTAGCGCCGGCCACAACGACCGCTTCGCAGCGTTAGCTGTCGGTCACGGTCGGCAGCTGACCTCACGGTTTCGGCCTCATACCGGCCACTGGGCGGCGATGGTCATCGGCGATGCGATGGTTGTGTACGGCCCGAGGCATCTTTCTGCGGCTTCCGACGCCCGACCACTCGAAGCTGCGGTACGTCGCTTAGATCAAGTCGGCGCTGGCGGCACCGGAGGCGCTTCGATCTTCGCCCACGATTCGGCCCGACGCTTCTCGCATGCAGCGCGTGCCGCGTCGAGCTTGTCGATGACCTCTTGCATCGCAACGTCGCGGTTCCAGTCGCCAGGAATACCTTCTTCGATCGGCATTTGGGCGAACTCTCGAAGGCGCTTGGCGACGCCTGACACCTTGAGGCCAAGGTCCGCGTAGTCGCGCCGCCGACGCATGAAGAACTCGGTGTAGTCGGGCGGGTCGTCAAACTCCCACACGCCACTAAGCTGGTTCTCCAGGTGCTCGTGCTTGGCAGGAATCTCCAGGATGTCGTACATCAGCCTGCGCGGAAGCACACGCCACTCGACCTTGATGTCCAGCGGCGCAAACTCTGGAGGTCTGACCGTCGTTTGGTGATAGATGCCGTCCTCGCCAGCCGGCCGACCTTCAGATGTTCCGTCGTCATAGGCGACGGACATGCAGCCGTTGGCGAACCGGTCAAGATGGGTCACGACGAGGATCGCAAGATACGAGGTGTCCCGCTTGTCCTTGATTTCTTCCGCTCGAAGCTCTCGCAGGTAGGTCAGCAATGCGCCGATGCCGACGCCCGCGAGACCCGATACAGCGCTGATGATGGCGTTGACGTTCGCGGAGTCCATCTACTGCGGTTCCTTGAACCACTTCTCAGCGGACCTTATCGGCAACAGATCTTTGAGCTTATTGAAGTCCGAAATCGCGTACGTCTTAGCGCACTTCTTGCCGATCTCAGGCCGCAGCTCACGGTAACGCCTGACGAAGACAAAGAACCAATCGTCCTTGTGGCCGGAGTCGTGGTCTAAGGCCTTCATGCAAAGGCTGGCTCGCCGTCAGAAGCGTCTTGATGTTTGCCAAGCACCTCGATGATCTGAGCTCCGAGTCGGAGTGCTTCGTCGGCCTGTTCCAGGCTGACAGGCTGGGCGTGGATCGCTGCATTGCAAACGTTGTTGACGTATTTGAAGGGCTCCGCAAGGTATTCGTATGAAACATTGGTTTGGATGAACCTCTGAAAGAGCTGCCTCATGGTGGCAAGCTTGATTGGATCGTTGCCGGGATTCGCCACAGTCAACCTTGCCCCGACGATCCGACGCAACAAGCGTTCAATGTCCATCCGAACCTTGGCAAGCATGAGCGGGATGTCTCCGTCCTGCTGCGCGCGAGTCGTCCGCTCGTACTTCTCAACAGTCGACTGATCGCCCGGATTGAGGTTTTCGCCGAGTTTTTTCTGCGCTTCGCGTAGTTGTTCAGGACTTGTGCCATGCACATGAACCTGTGTCGAGACTCGTTGCGTCGTTAAGTTGGTCGAGACAACGCTCATCGTGTTGCGCACCTCATTCTTGAACTCACGCAGCTCTTCCTTAGCCGCCGCCGCTTCCTTCTTCGCTTCCTTGACCTCACGTTCCAGTTCGACCCACGAGCCGATCTTGATCTTCTTGAAGAACGGCAAGAACAAGAAGAACAGCGTCAACCCGACAAACAGCGCGTCGCCGATGAGCGATTCAGTCTTGGGCGGAAACCCAGCCTTGATGATAAAGCCGATCCCAAAGTAACCTGCGACCAGGCAAGACGCAATGGTGAGCCACCAGTTCATACGTTTGGGTTCAAAAGAACGTTGTTTACCAGATCGGTGATCTGATCTTCAGCTTGGACGGGTGTGAAAGTCGCGGACGAAGGGTGAGCCGCAGAGTTGCGACGATTCAGACGATCCGTCAGGGTCTTGCAGACGGTGGCATCAAAGATGCGCGCCCCGCGGCAGATTTCGATCACCTGACGTTCGCCGTAGTCTTCGAAGTCGGTCAGCTTCGTGATGTCTGGAAGCTTGGCGTAAGTCTTGGATTTCTGGCCATTGAAGGCAGTCACGTGTCCGCTGTAGATGCGGTCAAGGACATGGGAGTACGTCAGGTTCCACATCATCACAATGGCTGCGCGGTACGCGCCATGCTTGAAGCAAACGAGCGCCTCGTTCAAGAAGACCTTGTGCGCCGGGTTCGTGATCGTGTCGACCAAGCCGTCTAGCAGCGCCGTTGTCGCTACCGAGCTAGCCCGCACTGGCAAGAGCTTTGCAATTTCTCCCCGAGCTGCGCTCGTGAGCTTGTAGCCCTTTGTGTTCCGAATAACGCGAGCTGGCCGCTTCTCCAAAACTTTGGCAAGCGATGCGGAGACGTTCGGAATCGGAAGGTGCGCAGCGTCGTAGCAGGCACGGATGTCTGTCGGGCTGAAATACTCCTGGCCCTTCACTTCGTGGAGAAACCAGCCAAAGACCTCAATCTGGTACGGCGCAGATTTCTGATTGAAGTCCTTGATCGGCGAGGTGAAGTGCTGAACGTCCTTCAAGCGTCAGCCTTCCCCATCTCCCGAACTCGCCGCTCACCGGCGTTGTTTATGGTGCACGTGCCCGGTGTCCCTCCTGCGACGAAAAGTTGACGCTTCTGGTGCCGCAGGTCGGCTATGGGTGTTGCCGCGTTTCCTGGCAGCGACCAGTCATAGTGCATGTACGCGGTGAAGAAGTGCTCTGTTGTCAGGTCTTCAACCCCGACGGTGTGCTTAAACCAATACGCGATGCACAGGTAGCGATCAAGATTCGACGAGGGCTTCCTTTCGTTTATGAAGGCCTCGAGCGTCGGAGTGGAGTCATCGAACTTTAACTCCTTCATGATCTTGAAGTTCTTCGGCTTTCTGGGAGCTGCCTGCTTCTTTGGGGCGGGGGCAGCGGCAGGTGTCGCATCTTCTACGTCTGAATCCTGCGGGACCTCCTCGACAACTTCCGGCTCCGCTTCCTCGCCGTTGGCGGCTGCGAGACGAGGCGCAGAGGGGCCTCGAAGCTGTGGTTTCGCTTCCTGGACGATGCCAAACCCGGCTTGGAGGAATGCGGCCTTGATGGTGTCGAGCCCCTTTTGAAGGCTTGCGTCGGATCCCTTCATCGTGAACTTGACCATCGAGACGGAGATTTCGCCCTCTTGCTCTGAAGTGTTCTTTGGTGGCTTCGCCATGTCGCTCCTTCTAAGACGCAGCAATCTTCTCAGAGACGGTTACATTCCGCAACTTCCTGGCAAATCAGGAGGAGCTTATGACGGTTTGGAAGGCGCCATAGCCGCCGTGTCGGATGTTCTCGACGGGTCGTCAGCACACATTGCCGGCTTTAGAGGCGGGGGCCCGCAGAACGCTCGTGGGAACGGCGGTTGTACGGCGCTCTGCGGTCGTTCGATCGACGGACTCGATTAACTGCAATCAGTCTGAAGCGGCCATTGGGGGCGATAACTTGTTCGGCTGCCCAGTGGCGCCAAGATCAAACTAGGCGGACTGAGGAGCGCTCGATGAACGTACGGCCGGCCCTCTTGGGAATCAGTCTGGTCGCGACTGCCGTCGCTGCATCAGCCGGCAGTGCTTCTGTCGTGTTCATAGATTCCGAGAGGTACACGGATGCAGCCCACTCGCATTCGTTCGTCGCAAGCGAGCGTGATCGCGCCGAGGTGCGGTGTGACATTGAAAGACACTTGCAACAGCTCGCTGAGCGCAGCTTGCCGGTCGGTGACGTTTTAACAGTTGAGGTACTGGATATCGACCTAGCCGGTTACTTCCAACCATCTCGCCTTCGCAACGGATATGACGTGCGAATCGTTCGCGATATTGCAACTCCTCGGCTCAAGCTGCGATATACGTTGATGCACGACGACCAGCTGCTGGGCAGCGCTGAGGAGCGGCTCGCGGACCTGGGCTTCCTGACGAGGACAAACCGGTAGCCGGTTGACGACCGACTTCGCTACGAAAAGGCAATGCTTGACGACTGGTTCCATAAGAGGTTCGGCAGCCGGTAGTGTGAGCACAGCTCGGCGACAAGGCCAACCCGGCCCTCGGAATCGCGAAAGGCCACAAGCTTCTCGCCAAGCAGCATGATTCTCTTCGGAAGCGCCGCGGTCACGAATGCGACGCTCGATCCTTGCGTGGTGAATTGCGTCACCAGTGTGTTGCGCCAGTACCGGTGGCGTCACCAGTGACGAGCAGCGAGCGGTCGAGGCGTGGGTAGTTTGCGTACATGGCCATGAAAAGGCCGAGGTTTAGGCGAGTCGTGGATCGTTGAATCTGAGGGTAGGTCAGGAGAGCTGTCCGATTCGAATTGGTCAGTGGCCATGGGGTAATCCCGGGCGCCGCTTCCCCAGTTTCCCTTAATCGAAGCCGTGCCGAACGATGTGCACGCACGTATATCCCCGGCCCATCGTCGCGCCGGTGGGAACGCATAATGGCTCGGGTTCTTGCGGCGAGATCAGTTTGAGGTTCAGGTCGGCACGCAGCCCGACGGCCAGCTGTCCAAGACCGACCCGGATGCACGCTCGATGGCGACGAGTGGCCGCGGCTCAGGGACGGCAATGTAGGAGAGCGCATCCAGCATCACGAGATCGTTTGCTCCGAGGGTCACCAGGCGTCGCAGGAATCGCTTGCCGGGTAAGGTGCCGGCCAGTTGCGACGGGAGCTCGTGGACAACGCCCTGTTGCAGCACGTCGACGGTGATGGCGCCGCCGGCCAAGCGTCTCGAAAATGCGCGTTGTCGATTCGTCCTGATGAAGCAGAGGAGGTCGAGCAAGATAGCAGCCCGGGCGGCTTGCTCGCCCGTATCGCTGGACTGGAGGAAGGTCGCCCGCTCGCGAACGCCGGAGAGGTTTGAAGACATGACGAGACAACAGGGCAGACGGGCAAGGGTACGGCATCCGACGGTTGAGCCGGGCCATTTCGACCCGAGACGCTACACTCGCGCCGCTTTGTGATTCTTGTGGTCCTGCGCCCTCGCGTCGCGCATACGCGCCGTCCGCGCACGCCACGCCCATCCACCATGCGAAGTTTGCACGCAGTCATCGATTTCCAAGCTGGCCAAGAGGACCTTTCGCACCTACAACTGGCCTTCGGCGAGCCGCGGCTGGAGTTGTTCGCGCGGACCGGCAGCGATGTTCACGACGTGCTGGCAGAGGTGGACCAGTTGGCCCGGCGTGGCGCCTGGTGCGTGGGTTACCTGCGATACGAAGCCGCCAGCGCCTTCGAACCGGGCGCTGCGTTACACGCGCCCGACGGTCCGCTCGCGTATTTTTCGGTGCACGACCGGCCGGTGGCACTTCCCGAATTCGCGCGTGAGCCGGCCACTCCCCTATGCTGGCAGCGGCAGACCTCGCGCGACTTGTTCGGATCGCATATTGCCCGCATCCACGATGCAATCGCGCGCGGCGAGGTCTACCAGGTCAACTACACGGGGCTGCTGCAAGCGGACTACGACGGCGATCCGTTTGACCTGTTCTGCGCGCTGCGTCGCGCCCAGCCTCGATCCAACGCGGCGTTCTTCTCGAATCGCGAGGAAGCAGTCCTGAGCGTGTCACCCGAACTTTTCTTCGACTGGGATGGCGAGCGCCTGAAATGCCGGCCGATGAAAGGCACGGCCGCACGTGGGTCGTCTCCCGAACTGGATGCCCGCCAGGCGGAATACCTTCGCACCAACGCCAAGGAACAATCGGAGAACGTGATGATCGTGGACCTGATCCGCAACGACCTGTCGCGCGTGGCGCAATTGGGATCGGTCCGCGTGCCACGCCTGTTCGCCTGCGAGCCCTGGCCGACGGTGTGGCAGATGACCTCGACCGTCGAGGCGCGCACGCGTCCCGGAACGCGCCTGTGTGAGCTTTTCCAGGCGCTGTTTCCCTGCGGCTCCGTCACCGGCGCCCCCAAGCTGAGGTCCATGCATTGGATCAGGGAGCTGGAGGCGGGCCCGCGCGGGGTTTACTGCGGCGCGGCAGGCGTGGTACTGCCGGGCGGCGCCGCCCGGTTCAACGTGCCGATCCGGACCGTGAACGTGCGCGACGGCCGCGCGAAGTGCGGCATTGGCAGTGGCATTACGGCCGATGCTACTGCCGAGGGCGAATGGGCCGAATGGGCCTGCAAGACCGGGTTCCTTGAGCAGGCCAGCCGCCCATTCAGCCTGCTGCAAACCGTCAAGATCGAGGATGGCAGGCCGTGCCACGCCGAGCTTCACATCGACCGGCTGGCAGCCGCCGGCGCGCACTTTGGCTTTCCAGTCGACCGTCAAGCCGTCCGCCGCGCAGTAAATTCCGCGGTGGCCGCACATGGGCCCAGCCCCGGCCGGGCCCGGATCACCGTCGACGTGCGCGGCTCGGCCACTGTCGACGTCTCTGACCTGCCACGCACGCCCGCCGGTCCGCTACCGGTGGCCTTGGCCCGGCATGCCGTCATGGCACCCGCCGCGTTCCTGCGACACAAGACCACCCGCCGCGACCATCTCGCAGCCTTTCCGTCGGACACGACCTCGGCGTTCGACACCCTGCTGTGGAACGGCCGCGGTGAAGTCACAGAATTCACGCGTGGCAACGTGATCTTGGAACGCCGGTCCGGCGAGCTAGTCACGCCCGCGCTGCACTGCGAACTTCTGGACGGGGTAGGACGCGCCAGCGAACTGGCCGCGGGCCGAGTCCGAGAGGCGGTGGTGCACGTGAAAGAACTGCACTCTATGCGCCGAATCTGGTTCGTGAACGCGCTACGAGGACGGGTGCCCGTGCAGCTGGGACCATAACCTTAGCGGAGGTTTAGCCTCGCCACGAAATCATCAGGCGATGGTGCGCAGCAATGGCGTTGCCCGATGGGAGACCATGTAGCGGAGATGGGCAAGCCTTCCATCTTCGGTAGGTGCGGCGCGAGGTTCGTGAGAAAGACACGCCGATGTCGCCCGTGAACAGGATGCGGCTGACCGGATCCCAGAAGTGGAAGTTGACGCCCACAATCCCGTGGTTAAACAGCGTGTCCGATTGGTTCAGGAGGACTACATCAAGCGGCGAAAGAGTCGCCGGTAAGTGTTTATTCGGACTGCCATCTGACCACTCACCGCTATGTCGATGCAAGAGTGACGCATATCGGCAAGGGTAGGCCGATGCACTTTAAGACCATGTCGTTGGGCGGTATTGCGCCCCACACTCACTCCAAAAAAATGAATGGCTGCTATTCGACATAGCACCCGTTGCATCTGCGACTGGGCTGCCATTGATCGCAGGGGCTAAGGCAGCTGCTTCGGGTCCCCGGGCGGGTCTACGGACGGTGACTACGGCGGATGTCGGCATGAAACGTTGAGAGTCCGTGGTGATTCCCCTTGGCAACTTCGCGTGCTGTCTCTCCGTGTGTTGTGCTTAATGGCACGCTGAGTGGACATCTCGATGCTCGGCTCTTCCGCAGATCAGTCCACCGGCTGCCCAACATAGATCACTGATTTCAGCGGCTCGACCCTCAGCCTGGCGCGGGTAAAGACCTCGCCATTTCGCGTGATCTTCTCGGACGCGACAGGAATCCGAGCTGTGCCCGTGTGGGGGTCCCACAGCTCGATATTCAGCCGGCCGCGCACCGTGACGAGGGTTTCGATGGGGTCGGCGCTTGAGTTGCCGAAGAAGTAGACTTGATCAGCCCCGCGCTGCTTGTGGATGTAGCCAAAGACTCCATTGCCGGAATGCGGCGCTGGATTTCCGTCGAAACTGACATCGCTGGAGATTCGCAGCGAATCGAAGGCAACGCGCAAGCTCTCGACACTAGGCTCGCTTAGGAACATGGACCGGCCTCCCGCGTTGTTCGTTCGTACGGCCGGAGCCCCAGCGGGACCAGGCTTCGTTGGATCGACGCCAAAAATCGCCTTCACCAACTCTTGCACTTCGCTGTCTTGGCCAAACTGTGCCGACTTGAACGGCAAGCGGGAGGTGGCTAGGATCGCGCCGCCCGCGTCGTAAAACGCCTTCAGCTTCCGTAACGTCGCGACTGAAACCACCTCACCGCCCGGAAGAATTACGACCCGGTAGGTTTCAAGATTGAACTTGTTGTCCAACACAAGCTGTGATCCGGAGACCTTCAGCCGGTTGTCACCCATATAGTCCGGATGGATGAAGGTGAAGTCGCGATGCACTTCACTCGTCAACATCTCGCCGACCGCCAAGTAGTCATGGTCGTTGGAGATATAACTGCCCATGGGGATGCCCTTGACGTTCCTCGGGGAGTCGAAGCTGTAGAAGGCTTGCAGCGACTCAATCGGATAAACGATTGCCACATCGGCCACATGTCGGGCGCCTTGCAGCATCAGCGACGAACGACCGATCCACTCCGGGAACTCACTGGGCTCGCCGACCGGCTGAAAGAGCGCATGGTAACCAGTGACAAACCAGTTCATGCCACGTACGATCAGTTCAATAGTGCGGCGGTAGCCCATCTCGTCGGGGCCCGCGGTGAAGTTCTCCGCCGCCACTATCGGCTTGTCCTCCAGGTTAGCGGCCGAACTTACTAGCTTGAAGCCCTCGCGTCCGTAACCGTGCCCGAAAATGGCGTCGACCATCGGAATGTCTTGAGCCTTGTAGAACAGGAATGGGTCGCCGAACATGTCGGTTGGCTGGGGATCGTACTGGCCGGCAGCGTGGCCGGTTGCCATCAAGCCATTAGCGCGAGCCCAGTCGCTGACTCGCTTGGGAAAGCCTTCACCGATCAGTTCTGCGCGGGCGCGGAAAAAGGCGACACGGGCAGGCGTGGTTTCCGGGCCAATGTCGCGCCATAGGGCGGGATAGTAGGAAGCTGGATCTTTGCCAGTGAGTGCCTTGAAGCGCGCTCCGATATTGGACCCCCAGGTTTTCTCGTCCGGGAAGAAGCCGATATCGTCGAAGAACGTCATGTTCAACGTATTTCCGAAGTAGGAACCAAGCCTCTTACCCGTGCGTCCGTAGGTCTGGTCGATGTACCAGTCGACCGCTTCTGCATCCAGGTAGTCGACCGCGCCGTAGTAGTCGGTCGATGTGCCGGAGGACTTCGCAGTCTCCACCGTATAGGCTTCCACCTGCCACTCTCCACGGGGCGCTCGCCACCGCTTTCCGGTGCCGAGAATCTTGGTTAAGTCGAGGCGACGGCCGCGACGCTCAATAGCCACCACGGCTTGGAGCTCGCCGGTGAGATCCGGCAGGGTAAAACTGAGGTCGGGGCCGGCAGTCAGCACCTGCCGACGCAGGAGTTTTCGGTAATACTTCGGCGGCGTCGTGTGGTTGGCCATCCCGCTCGGGAAGCCGACTTCATCGTAAAAGGTGGCGTAGCGGCCATTGTCGCGCGCCAAATTCAATCCTGCCTCGACCCGACGGAACCACTCGTCGGTGAAATAGCCGGGCGTCGGCTCGGCATTGCCGCGGAATGGACGGATCGCGCGCACCATGGAGCCAAAGAGCTCCTCACCTGGCAGTGCCGCCGGTAGCCACTTCGAAGCTTCGGGCGGATATGACTTGGGGAGCCCCAACGGCCGGGTGGATGAGATCCGAATCGGAGGTCTCCGGTCGGGATCAGTGGACGGAGAAAATAGAAAACCACCGTAGCCTTGGTCGAGCACGACCTTCAGTCTGTCGACAAAGTCCGCCGAAAGAACCTTCACCTCGAAGCTCGCGATGGGCCGGTTTTTATATGGGGGAGACTTGAAGTCGCGCTCCAGTCGCGAGGTCTCGGAATCTGACTGCGTCTGAGCATAGACGACGGCACTGCAGGCAAGCGCCGCGGCGATGACGCTGAAGACCGTCGCAAGCGACCGGGAATAGCTGGGGATCATTTCAAAATTAGCGATGGCCCTGGGAACCAAGGCGACAGAGTGGCTGCTACCGACGCTCAGGTATTCGCGGAAGCGATCTATGAGGAAAGTGGTCATGATTCCTCGGTCGCTGTCCGGGGGGAAGGGGTGAAAGACCGAGCAGCGAGCTCGGCAACCTGGCCTTATCCGCCCACTGGTTGGACTTGAAGTACGAGGGATTTCCCTGTACAGCGCAGACCCGTCCCCACCCGAGGGTAAACCGCGGGAAAGTCATTGCTAATGAGGACTCAAGCTGAGGCGGACAAACCGAAGCAGGGGGAAGGTGCAGGAGTGCTTAGGCGATTTCGGAAGCTGCCGGCAAGGGTAGGTCGCCGAGAACGTCCACGCCGTTCGCGGTCGACGAGTAGTTATAGCGGCCCAATTCGACCGCTCGGGCGATCTGAAACGATTGCCTTCTCGTGATATCACACTAATCGATTAGCACTGCTAATCTGGCCCTAGAACATCACGCCCAGGTGGCGGGCTGACCAGTACACGCCCTTTAAGCTGACCCCAAACTGAGGGAAACCCCGGACCACCCTACGACCGGCTTTTGCTGGCATCCCTGACATTTTCAGCGTCGCCTTTGGTGCATGTCCCGTTCGTACCTTTCGTCTCTGGCTTCATCATCAAGGTTTGTCGCCCAGCCGCCGGAATTCCGTGCGGAGATCGGTTCCACGAGCGCGGCCGGCATGCCATCTACATCGATAGCTTCATCGCCTGTGTTTGAGAGTAGAGATCTGAGATGAACTTAATCGACGTCACCCCTGTAGCGGTTGCAGGCCCGAGGGCGGATCCCGAAACTGTCCGAGATAGCTGTCGACAGCACTCACTTTGGGCCATGCGTCCCTAATGGGCAGAGACGATAGGGTACAGAGTTTGAAACTTACGCTAACTACAGAGGAGCGTCAGGCGCTCAACAGCGCAAGCTGGTTTGCGACACTTCCGGCCGTGTTACGGCATGACGTGCTGACGTCCGCCACCGTTCGCCGCTTCAAGCGCGGCGACATGATCTTCTCGCGGGGGAAGCCCATTGACTCTTTGATGGCTTGTGCTGCCGGCGTGGTTCGGCTTTCGCACGAACTGCCGTCCGGTCGAGAAATGACGCTTAACTATGTGCCGGCTGGCCGATGGTTCGGGGAGCTACCACTGCCTCGCAACGGCTGCCGTAGCCATGATGCCTTCGCGCATGAGGCGACCACGGTGATCGTATTGGGCAGCGCTGAGCTCAAGCAAATCCTCGATCGACATCCCCAGCTGTACGCGACCCTGTTGGAAGTCCAAACACTGCAGCTTCGCCAGTTTTTGTCGCTCGTGGAGGATTTCGTCGACCGGCCCGTGCGCGGTCGGTTGGCACGTCAGTTGACCAACCTGATGCGCCGGTACGGGATCCAGACTCCAGGAGGATGCGGCATTCGGCTCGGGATTCGGATCGACCAGAGCGAGCTTGCAAGATTGATCGGCTCATCGCGCCAGCGGGTGAATGAGGAGCTTGGTGCAATTCGACGCGCCAGCGTGATCCGCCGCGATAGCGCCGGATGGGTTGTCATTGACCCTGACCGGCTCCTCCAAATCGCTGAGACCAATTGTTGACTCTCGTCAGGACAGGTATGCAAGATGAATCTGCGGTGCCAAGTAGGCAGTGCAGTTCGCATCGTCGAGCGGGCTTAACCTTGCAGCGCTTCTAGCTTGCTCGCAGTCTCGCGCTTTCCCATCTTCCGCACAGCTGCGATAGCGGGCATATGGCTGGCACGCGGATGCACTTGGCCGCCTTCCCATTTGTAGACGGACAAACCCGATACCCCCAAGAGCTTCCCGTACTCGTTGGCTGAGAGACCAAGGCGCGCTCTGTGCGTGGCAAATCCCTTTGCACTGAAGCGATGTCTTTGCGTGCCGCCGACGTCGTCTTCTAGGGGCATGGCGGCGGACGCGGCCTTTGCAGCTCGCTTCACTTGACGCTCTAGCTGCTCGACCCGGCGCTTAAGGGCTGAAATCTCGGAACGATAGCCGGTAACAGCTTTGCGCAGGCTTTCAGTCTCCAAGCGCAACTCCTTGCGGGCAAGGCGGGCAACTTCTGCTTTTAGGATGCTTGCAATGTTCGGCATGTCCGGATTCTGTCATGTCGAAGGCAGAGTGCGGCTTGTTCGGTCGCGCCGACTCATTGCGCCCGCAACTGGCGGCCTGCGTTTGGCACCAGGTTAGCGTGTCCCGCAACGGCTGTCAGCCTGACACGCCCGCGTGACCATCTGCTCGAATTCGAGCGCGTCCGGAGATCCGGCGCCGCCCGCCGTGGTTAAGAGCGGCTAACACAACCATGTCATCGTCAATTGCATGATCTGCGTTTGACGGTGCATGGGTCGAAACAAGAACA
>Ga0207853_1000064_pt1 | contig 25834 bp, 24 predicted proteins | sample LuqExpMetagenom6_FD_187764 | JGI IMG/M metagenome (GOLD analysis project Ga0207853, IMG submission 187764) | Tropical forest soil microbial communities from Luquillo Experimental Forest, Puerto Rico - Sample 6 (SPAdes) | ecosystem: Environmental > Terrestrial > Soil > Tropical forest ...
CCTTTTCCCCTGTACCTTAGCGCCTCCTGCCATGCCGATGTTCTTCGTACCTTCGTGAGCTTTGTGAGAGATGGTTTTTGACGTTACCCATCTTACGTCGGAACGGGGAACAGCCGCACCAGTTTTTCAAAGTCGTCCGGCGGCAGCGGCCTGCTGAAGTAGTGTCCCTGCATCTCTTCGCACCGCTGCTGTGCAAGGAACAGGTATTGATCCTCCGACTCAACCCCTTCGGCAACGAGTTTTTTACCAAGACTGTGGCCCATGGTTATAATTGCGGAGACAACCATGGCTTCGCCCGGATCGTTAGTGATACTGTTGACCAGGGATTTATCGATCTGCAATTCATCTATGGGAAGCCGGTTCAGGTAACTAAGCGATGAATAGCCCGTGCCGAAGTTGTCGATGGAGATCTTGACGCCGATCTTCTTCAATTCCCCCAATTTTCGTACGCTTTCAGTAATATTATCCATGATGATCTTTTCCGGCAACTCGATTTCGAGATAATGCGGATCAAGCAGTGTGCTTGCAAGGGCTTGGGAGACCTTCTCCGTGAAGTCGTCCTGGTGGAACTGCCGCGCCGACGTGTTCACCGCCACACGGAGCGGTTCCATCCCCCGGTCCTGCCATGCCTTGTTCTGGCGACACACCTGATCCAGCAGCCACTCGCCGGCAGGTATGATCAGGCCGCTCTCTTCGAGCAGGGGAAAAAATTCTGCGGGGAAGGCCAGGGGAGCCCCCCGCGGTTGCCAGCGCATCAGCGCCTCCATCCCGGTAATCTTTCCGGTGGTGGCGTCGATACGCGGTTGGTAGTGAGGCAAAAACTCTTCCCGTTCCAAGGCCGAACGCAGCCGTTTTTTCATGGTGGCCCGCTCATCGCTCTTGAGGTTCATCGCTTCGGTAAAAAACTGGAACGAGTTTTTACCTTCTCTCTTGGCTTGGTACATGGCCATATCGGCCGTTTTCAGCAATCCCTCGACCGTGGTGCTCTGGAGCGGATAGATGGATATCCCTATGCTGGTCGTTACGTACGTGGGCTGGTCAAGGATATAGAAGGGGCGCTGGAACAACTCAAGCACCTTTTCGGCAAACTTGACGATGTCGTGGATATCCGGCATCTGATTGACAACGATAACGAATTCGTCACCGCCGAACCTGGCGACCGTATCGTACTGTCGCATACACCTCTGGAGGCGTTTGGCCACATCCTTCAGGAGGATATCCCCGACAACGTGGCCGAGCGTATCGTTGATCGCCTTGAAGTTGTCCAGATCGAGGATCATCAGGGCCAGCATGTTGTTATGCCGGCCTTCGTAGGCGAGGGCTTGCTTCAGACGGTCAAAGAGCAACTCCCGGTTGGGCAGGCCGGTCAGGGAATCGTGATTTGCCTGATGCTGGAGCTGCTTTTCCGAATTTCTGCGTTCGGTGACCTCCTGTTTGAGAAGGGTGTTGACCTTGATCAATTCGGCATTGAGGGCACGAATCTCTTCTTCTGCCCGCTTGACCTCGGATATGTCGATCATCGACACAACGCACCGCTCCGTGCCGGGTACCTTTTTAATCTTGGTGCAGACATGGCTCGTACGCTGGTTGTTGCCGATAAACAGGGAAACATTTTCCAGCGAAGCCGATCCACCGACCGTTCCATTCAGGCATTGCCGAATCTCCTTGGCAGCGAACTGCTCCATCACAAAAAAATCGGACCATTCCTTACGGCATTCGACTTCCTCTTTCGGGTAACCGGACAGGTGCACAAACTCTTCGTTGACCATGGCAATCGTGCCGTTTTCGTCAACGACCATCATTGCACTGCCGCTTACCTCGAAGATCGTGCGGTACTGTTCACCGCTCTCCTTCAATTTTTTTTCGATCCCATGCTTGGCAAGCGCCACTTCAATGGTCTGCCGGAGGCGCAGGGAGTCGAACGGTTTCATGAGGAAAGCAAAGGGGCCGGTCAGGAGCGCGCGTTGAAACGTGTCGTTGTCAGCAAGGAAGGACAGGTAGATCACCGGAATATCGAAGCGGGCACGGACCCTTTCGGCGACCTTGATGCCGTCGTCGCCCCTTCCGAGGGAGATGTCCATCAGAATGAGATCAGGCTGGCTTTCCTCCGTCGTCTCGAGGACATGTTCCCCCGTATGGACCACGGCGGGAACGTCATATCCCATGCCGATCAAGGTCTGCTTGAGGTCTTCGGCGACAACCGCTCCATCCTCAACGACCAGAATTTTCACCTTACCGGACATTCTCATCCCCCCGGGGCCTATCCTCTGAATGAAACCCTGCATACAGTCCCCGAGGTGCCGATAAATTCGGCAACCCCCTGAAGTTGCTTTGTCAACGTAGTGATGAGACTCAGGCCGAGGGTTCCCGGCGTCCCGGTATCGAGTCCTTTGGGGAGGCCGATACCGTTGTCACTCACAACGAGGGTGTACAAACCTGCCCCGTCGCGGTCGAAATCGATGCCGATCGTCCCCTTCCGGGTGTCGGGGAAGCCATGCTTCAGGCTGTTGGAAACCAGTTCGTGGATAATAAGGCCACACGGAACGGCTATTTCGAGGCTGGTCATTATTCTGCCTATGCGCATTTCCACCTGCAGAGAACTCTGATCGGGGCTGTAGGCGCTTATGATGCTTCCCACCAGGCTTCGTGCGTACTCATTGAAGTCAATCCGGGTCTGGTCGCTGGAGTCGCACAGCATGTCATGGATCAGCACCATGGCCCTGACCCTTTCCTGGCTCTCCTTGAAAAATTCCTGCGTTTCGGGGCTGCCGACATACCTCGACTGCAGGCTGAGAAGGCTCATGACAACCTGCATATTGTTCTTTGCCCGATGGCTGACCTCCCTCAGCAGGAGATCCTTTTCATGGAGCGACGACCTGAGGTCGGCCTCGCCACACCTGCTCGCGGTTACGTCCATGGCCATGGTGATGAACAGACGGCGTCCGTCGGGAAGCGCGCCGGCAGGGGCCGAGCTGAAATTCCACACGAGCTTTTCGCCGCTGCTGGTGATTACCGACTGCTCCTCATACGTACCGGGAGCCTTGGTTTTATACAGGAAGTCAAACTTTTCGAGTATCGGAGCGGACCCGGCGCCAAAGGCCTTCTTCACCCAGGCATCGATCGTGGGGATGTCCTTGAAGGCATAGCCGGTTCGCCTCGTCCACTCGCTGTTGATCAGAACCGCGGCGCCGTCCTCGGCATGGATCATGACAGGAAGCGGCGCGGAAAAGACCGACTGCCGGAACCTGCCGCCCGTTTCCAGGAGATCCTTTTCCACCTGCCGGGACATGGTAAGATCGCGGATAAAAGCGCAGAAAAGTTCTTTACCCTCAAAATGAAGCAGGCTCAGCCGCAACTCAACGTCAATGAGGGTGCCGTCCGACCGCCGGCATTTCAGTTCGCCGATATACGGTTCTTTCCCGGCAAGGACATGCCGGTACAGCATCTCTATCCCTACGGGGGAAAGATCGATAAAATCATTCAGGGTAAGGGAGAACAACAGGTCGTCGGGATAATCGACCAACTCTGCAAAGGCCTTGTTGGCCTCCAACAGGTATCTGCTGGCGCCATCGATCAGGACTATCCCTTCCGACGCCTGTTCGAAAATGGTCTGGAAAAAACTCTCGTTCATAATGTCCTAACCCCTCAAAAGCGGCAACCGTATCCGACAACGACCTGGCTCCCATAGCGAGTCGGATTCCGTCTTATTGCGGCCTCCAACGGCAAAACACCGGAGAACCGAAGGTACGCCATGCCAAGGCACAGTCCAACCCCTGCCCCAAAGGGCACCCACAGCACGCTACGACGCCCTGTTGATCCCTGGCGCCCTGTCTGCCGCCGTAACAACCAGCTTAAACATGGAAACCATGTGCAAGAAGTGGTCCTCAATTAAAAGAAAAACAACCGGGAGAACGGCAAAGAGTGTTTACAAAAAACCCCGAAGACACAGCATAGTACCGCCATGAATTCGAGGCCTCCGTTTCCCTTGGATAACGTGCTGTTATGAATGTCTCTCTAGCAGATTTTCACACCGGTATCAAGCCGGAAATGGGGAAAACCCTCCTGATCGGGTTCCCCATGATGCACCCATTTTTTCCCGCGGGTTGTAAAGTTATCAATAAGCATTGTCGGGTTATTTTACACACGTAACGCGAACTCCCAAAAGAGTGTGGCTCATAAGATATCAAGCATGACAGCTTGATTTACCGACCGTATTAACGTATATCATGAAAACGGATATTGTATACACAGCAAGGGCGTGATGATGGAATTTCTCAGCAAATTCAGGCTGCGCTGGAAACTGTTGGCGCTGGTGCTGCCGCTGGTAATCGGCCCGATCTTTATCGTTGCCGGGGTTATCGGCTACATTGCCAACCATCAGGCGTATCTGGGGGTAACCCAGACCAGCAAGGACGACCTGCGTCACATCACCGCCTTTACCATTGACCTGCTCAATTCCCATTACCAGCAGTTCCAGGTCTACAAACAGGACAGGATCAAGAACTTCAACAGCGAGCTGGCGACCCTTACCAACCTCTCCTATAACCTGGTAGAATCCGAAAACAAGCAGTACAAACAGGGGCGGTTCGATCTGGCCACCGCCAAACGGGAAGCTCGCGATGCGCTGAAAAAAGTCAATGTGGGTGAGACCGGCTACATCTACGCCATGACCAGCCATGGCGACCTGAAGGTACACATCGCCCGCGAAGGGGAGAACGTCTACAACGAAAAGGATGAAAACGGCCGCTATTTCATCCGTGAGATGTGCGAAACCGCCAGGCGATCCAAACCGGGCGAAGTGCTCTTCATCATCTATCCGTGGCGCAATGCCGTCCTGGGCGACAAGTATCCCCGTAAGAAGATCGTCGCCTACCGCTACTTCCGGGAATGGGACTGGATCATCGCCACCGGCGGTTATCTGGAGGAAACCTACGACGAGGCAGCCTTCGAGCGCAAATCCTTTGCCGAATTGAAGGAAAAGATCAAAGCCAAGAAGGTGGGCTCCACCGGCTACATTTTCTGCATGGACAGCAAGGGAACCTTCACCATCCACCCCGATTCCGAGGGCATGAACTTCTTCGATGCCCGCGACTCCAGCGGCTTCCCCTTCATCCGCGAGATGTGCGAGAAAAAGAGCGGGTGGATTCGCTACCCCTGGAAGAATATCAGCAACAGCGAACCGCGTATGAAGATCGTGCGTTACGAGTATTTTAAGCCCTGGGACTGGATCGTGGCGGTCGGTTCCTATGAGGATGAGTTCTACCATGAGGCCAATAAGATCAAGGATCGTATCCTGATCAGCATGGTTCTCCTCAGCCTGCTGGTAGGCCTTTTTGCCGTAGCTCTGGTCTTCCGCGCCTCTACCATTATCACCAGCCCCATAACCCACATGATCGATGTCATCCGGCGCGTCAAGGGGGGGAATCTTGAGGAAAAAATGGTGGTTGAAGGGCAGGATGAGCTGGCCGAGCTAGCCGGTGTCTTCAACCGGATGACCGACATAATACGTCGTAACAAAGAGATGGAGGCGAGTCTTGCCCAACACGGCAAAATGGCCTCCCTGGGCATCCTCTCCTCGGGCGTGGCCCACGAGATCAACAATCCCCTGGGGGTCATTCTTGGCTATGCCGGCTACCTGGAAGGCAAGATGGCCGAAGACGATCCAAACTACAAATACATCCACGAGATCAAGCGCGAGAGCAAACGCTGCAAGAAGATCGTTCAGGACCTGCTCTCGTACGCCCGAACCCCCCGGCCAAGCCTGGAACCGGTTGACCTGAACGATCTCCTGGCGCAGATTGCGGATTTCGCAGCCAACCATACCGATATGCGCGGCGTGACCATCCGGACCGAATTTGCTCCCGGCCTGCCCAAGGTCCACCTGGACGGCGACCAGATGCGTCAGGTGGCTATAAACCTGATCCTGAACGCAGGTGGCGCCATGCCGGACGGCGGCAGTCTCACCATCCGGTCCGAACAGGTTGACCCCCAGCATGTCCGCTTGGTATTCAGCGACAGCGGCTGCGGCATTCCGCCAGAGAACCTGGAGAAGATCTTCGAGCCCTTCTATACCACCAAGGAGCGCGGCACAGGGCTGGGGTTGGCCATCACCCGCCAGATCATCGAGCATCATCACGGCGAGATCAGCATCGCAAGCGATCCGGACAAAGGTACTGCGGTCACCGTGACGCTGCCCATCGAGCGGGACGAGCTGTAAGAGGTCGTTGAAAAACGACCATCAGGCCTTCGTCCTCGATAGCCCTTTCGTGCGGTGTAGCGCTGCGGTCCCTCACCCAATCCCTCTCCCGGAGGGAGAGGGCACGGCATGCTCTCCCCCTCTGGTGGAGAGATAGAGAGAGGGCTGCCTCCTCAGGGCATTTGGCAGAACCGTTCCGGTTCTGTCCCTGCGGGATGAACGCAGCTCGAGCTACGTCACCGATAATCGCCGGGGGCGATTATACTGCGGATGCGGCGATCCGACTATTTTCGAACAACCTACACCCTGCTAAGGAACAAAAGATGCCCGACAAGAAACGCATCCTCCTCATCGACAACGAAGAAGGCCTGTGCCGCATGATGGAACAGGTGCTGCTGGACAACGGCTACCTGGCCCGTGCCTACACATCGCCGCTCAAGGCGATTGAAGAGTTCCGGCCGGGGGCCTGGGACCTGCTCATTACCGACATCAAGATGCCGGGCATGAGCGGGCTTGAAGTGCTCCAGAAAGCCAAGGAGAAGGAAAAGGACCTTCCGGTGATCATGATCACCGCCTACGCCACGGTAGATATGTCGATCCAGGCCCTGCGCAAGGGGGCCTACGACATGCTGACCAAACCGTTCGAACCCGAAGAGTTGGTCTACCGGGTCAAGAACGCTCTGCAGCAGTCGCGTCTGATCGAAGAAAACCGTGAACTGCGCGCCGAACTGGAGGGTAAATTCTGCTTCGACAACATCATCGGCGCCTCGGGCGGCTTGAAGTCGGTGTTGGAACGGGTCGAGAAGGTGGCGGTGCGCGATACGTCGGTGCTGATAACCGGCGAGTCCGGCACCGGCAAAGAGTTGATCGCCCAGGCCATCCATTACAACTCGCCGCGACGTGAACGCAAGTTCATCGCCATTAACTGCGGCGCCCTGCCCGAAACCATCCTGGAGAGCGAACTGTTCGGCTATAAGAAAGGGGCATTTACCGGCGCCAAGGAGAACCGGCACGGCCTTCTGGAGGCGGCCGACGGCGGCACGCTCTTCCTGGACGAGGTCGGCAACCTGCCCATGAATGTACAGAAGACGCTCTTGCGCTTTTTGCAGGAAAAGGAGTTCAACCGCCTGGGCGAGACTACTCCCACCAGGGTGGACGTGCGGGTGCTGTCGGCCACCAATTCCGACCTGAAGGAAGCGGTGAAGAGCGGCTCATTCCGGGAAGACCTCTACTACCGGCTGAACGTGGTCAATATCCACCTGCCGCCGTTGCGTGAGCGGACCGACGATATCCCCCTGCTGGCGGCGCACTTCATCACCCTGCAAAACCAGAAGTTCGACACGGCGGTAAAAGGTTTCGACAAAGAGGCCATGCAGGCGCTGTGCGACTGCGCCTGGCCCGGCAATATCCGCCAGTTGAAAAACGTGATCGAGGCCTGCATGGCCATGGTCGGCGAGGAGTACCTCTCCCGCGAGACCCTGGACCAGTTCGTGGAGATCGGCCACGAGCCGGTCGGCATCCCCCCGGCGGCGGCAACCACGGCGGGAGAGCTTCCCTTCAACGCCGCCCTGGAACGCTTCGAGGCCGACCTGCTCATGGGGTTGTTGAAGAAACACAGCGGCAACATCGATGCCGCGGCCCGCGAGGCAGGCATGAACATGGCAACCATTTACCGCAAGATCAAGAAGTACGGGCTCAAGAAGGAAGAGTATCTGTGAGGTAGCTCATGTTCGGCTGGTTCCGCAAAAAAGAAGAACCGCCCCTGCGCTTCCCGGATAACGAGGCCGCCTTTGCCCATGCCTGCGCCATGGGGTATCGCCTGCGGCTGAATGCGTTGATCCCGGCCCTGGTGATCGGGACGGGACGGCCCGGCAGCGAGGGGGAACGGTACTTCCGCCTTCGCCTGGCCGGCCCCGACGGTGCGTTGGAGATATGGGGCTGCACCATGGCCGACGCCCCTGGTCATCCGGAGGTCGGGGACCTGATTGCGTTCCGCATCGTCAGGATCGCCACGGAACTGCCGAAGGAAGCCCAACTGATCGGCTATATCGCCTGCAAACTCGTACCGGTCCTTACCGGGAGCAAAGGATGGCAGGTTGCCGCCAGCTTCACCCCCGCCCATCTCAAACCGGAACTGCATCTGTAGAGCCAGCCGGCACCGGCGGCACCCCCTGCGTCACGCCTCCGCGATTCTTCCCTGTCCGTGCCTTACAACACCGCCATAATGGGGTATACTTACGGTAGTGAAACAGGAGGACGTGTGCGTCTCTGCCTCGGTGTAACCATATGCCTGCTGGCATGCACGACCGTGCTGGCAGCCGAACGGGCCAGGGTACGGGTCGTAACGATCCACGACCCGATCACCCCGGTGACGGCCCAGTTTCTCCACCGCACCCTGAGCGACGCGGCACGGAGCGGAGACAGCCTGGTGCTGGTGGAACTTGACACCCCCGGCGGCCTGGACACGGCCATGCGGGAAATCGTCAAGGACCTTTTCGCCAGCCCAGTACCGCTGGCGGTCTATGTGGCGCCTTCCGGCGCCCGGGCCGCATCGGCCGGCGCGATCATCTGCCTGGCGGCGGATGTGTGCGCCATGGCTCCCGGCACCAACATCGGCGCGGCCCACCCGGTTTCCCTGGGCGAGAAACCCGACAAGACCATGGAGGAAAAGGTGGTAAACGACGCCGAAGCCTACGTGGAAGGGATCGCCCGCAAGCGGGGCCGTGACGAAACCCTGGCGCGACGGATGGTACGGGAGAGCATCTCCCTGAGTGCGGACAAGGCGCTTGCCGGCAAGGTCATCGACCTGATCGCCCGGGACCGGGCCGAATTGCTGCACCAGATGGAAGGGCGGCGCGTCATGCATAATGGTCGGGAGGCAAACCTGCGGCTGGCGGGGGCCGAGGCGGTTTCTGCCGAGATGAGGCCGGGAGAGCGGATTCTGAACACCATCAGCAACCCCAATGTGGCGTATGTCCTGATGATGCTCGGCATGCTGGGGCTGTTCTTCGAACTGTCCAATCCGGGGGTGATCCTGCCCGGGGTGATCGGCGGCATCTCCCTGATCCTGGCTTTCTTCGCTTTTCAGACGCTGCCGGTCAACTATGCCGGGGCACTGCTCATCCTGCTGGCGCTGGTGTTCTTTATCGCCGATATCAAGGTTTCCTCCCACGGCATGCTGACGGTGGGCGGGGTGATCGCCATGGTGTTCGGGTCCCTGCTATTGTTCGAATCCCCGGCGCCCTATCTCCGGGTCTCCTGGAGTGTGATCCTGGCGACGGTGCTGGCCACGACCGTTTTTTTCTCGGTGGCCATCGCCAAGGCGGTGCACGTGCATCACTTGAAACCGGCCACCGGCGCGGAAGGGCTGCTGGAGCAGGAGGGGCGGGCCGAGAGCGCAATCGCCCCCGAGGGTAGGATTTTTGTCAACGGCGAGTACTGGGATGCCTGGAGCGACCGGCCGATAGCCGCCGGGTCCAGGGTTGCGGTGGAGGGGGTGGAAGGGATGCGGCTCAAGGTAAGGGAGATTACCTGACAGGTTGTTGAAAAACAGCCTGGGGTTTTCAACAACCTGCTACATGTCTTTTGGGGGCGCCACGCGGGGTGCCCCACGTGAAAAAGGGAGGTTTGCCATGTTCAATCTGTTCAACTACATCCCGGTCGTTTTTGTCGGCATCCTGTTTCTCATGTTCGTTGCCAGCGCGGTGCGCATACTTCCCGAGTACGAGCGGGGCGTGCTGTTCCGTCTGGGCCGGCTGGCCGGGGTGCGGGGTCCGGGCCTCTTTTTCATCATCCCGGGTATCGATCGACTGGTGCGGGTGACGCTGCGCACCGTGGTCATGGATGTCCCCGCCCAGGACGTGATCACCCATGACAACGTCACGGTCAAGGTTTCGGCGGTCATCTACTTCCGGGTCATGGAACCCCAGAAGGCGGTCGTGGATGTGGAAAACTACCTCTACGCCACCAGCCAGTTATCCCAGACCACCCTGCGGAGCGTCCTGGGACAGGTGGACCTGGATGAGCTCCTGGCCAACCGGGAGAAGATCAACAAGGAGTTGCAGGAAATCCTCGACCGCCATACCGGGCCGTGGGGCGTCAAGGTAGCCAACGTGGAGGTGAAGAACATCGACCTGCCGCAGGAGATGCAGCGGGCCATCGCCAAGCAGGCCGAGGCGGAGCGGGAACGCCGCGCCAAGATCATCCATGCCGAGGGAGAACTGCAGGCATCGGAAAAACTGGCCCAGGCGGCCACGGTCCTGGCTGACGAGCCGATGGCTCTGCAACTGCGCTATCTCCAGACCCTGACGGAGATCGCCGCAGAGAAGAACTCCACCACCATCTTCCCGGTCCCCATCGACCTGATCAAGATGTTCATGGAGCGCCGGAACTCTGGCAGTTGAGATATTCAGGTTGTTAAAAATAGCCAGATCGCCGCACCCGCACGAAAGGGCGTTCGAGGACGAAGGCCGGATGGCTGTTTTTCAACAACCTCCTAGCCTGAGAAGGCAAGGAACACCTTGCGCTCCCGGGGACCGTCAAACTCGCAGAAGTAGATACCCTGCCACGTCCCGAGCCAGAGTTTCCCTTCCCGCACGATGACCTGCACCGAGGAACCGAAGAAACTGGCCTTGATATGCGCGTCGGAGTTTCCCTCGCCATGGCGGAAACGGGGGTTGCGGGGAATAAGTTCGTCGCTGAACCACTCCATGTCCCGTGCCACATCCGGGTCGGCATTTTCATTGATTGTCACGGCTGCGGTGGTATGGGGCACATACACGGTCAGGATACCGTCCTGCCACCCTTTCCGGATCGCAAGCTCCGCAATCCGGTGCGTTATGGGGATAAACTGGGTCCGCTTACCGCTTGAGACAGACATCCGGTCACTGTTCAGCATGAGGGTCTCCCTGTGCAAAGTTGCATGTGTATGACTTCCGTTTCAGGAATTGTGATATACTGAAAGTGAAAAAGAGTGAAAAGGAGGTGGCAGCCATGAAAGAGATGAAAGGCATGTTGGCGAAACCACGGCACATGACGAAAACGGCCATGACCGGCAAACATGAACTGATGATCCGCCGCGCAGGCAACCACAACCTCCATGTCATTACTCCCCACGGCAGGATTCAGGCTGGCCGCAAGGGCCGCAAAGGCTGAAAGACGCTGTAATCGGCAGATGAAAGAGCCCGGCTTGCGCCGGGCTTTTTCATACGTGCCACAAGAAGACTACTCCGCAAACACCCTTTTCCAGACCAGGCTGACCCCGATCCCCCACATGGTGCACCCTACCAGAATGTCCAGAACCCGCCAGGCAACCGGTTTGCGAAACAGCGGCGCGAAGATCCTGGCGCCATAGCCGATGCCGTAAAACCAGACAAACGATGCCGCCATGGCCCCCACGGCAAAGAGAACCCGTGCCTGGCCGCCGAATTGTGCCGCCAGGCTTCCCAACAGCAGGACCGTATCCAGATAGACGTGTGGGTTCAGAAGGCTGAGGGCCAGGGTGGTAGCCACCACGGCAGCCAAGCCGTCCCCTCCCCTGCTTTCCGTATCGGTCGCCAAGGCCTGCTGCCTGGCTGCCGACCAAAAGGACCGGATACCATAACAGAAAAGAAAGGCGGCACCTCCCCACAGGGCACATACCAGCAGCCGCGGCGATGAGGCCACGACCGCGCCGAAACCGCCGGCCCCCAGAGCAATCAGCATCATATCGCACAGAAAGCAGATGGTGCTCACCGTGAAAACATACTCGCGCCGCAGTCCTTGCCTCAGGACAAAGGCGTTCTGGCTTCCGATGGCGATGATCAGGCTTGCCCCGAGGCTGAAACCGTGGACAAGAGGTTCATAGAACGAAGAATGGTTCATGAGGTTTACGCTCCGGCGGCAAGAATACCGGCTTCGACGCCATTTATCAACACCGCTGTCCCGACACGGCCGGGCACATGGCAGAAAACGCCGCTTTGTTGTCATTGCGCCTTGTGCCGCTTTGTGAAAAGATGCTGGCCATGAATCGTTACGACCAGGAATTGAACAGCGAAACCGGCACAACCGAACCGCGCACCGTCGTCGTGGTGATCCATGAGGGGTGCGAACTCCTGGACGCTACCGGCCCTGCCTCGGTATTCGGAGTGGTGAACAGGACATTGCGGGAACAGGCGGCAACCCCCGGTTACCGGGTCATCATTGCCGCACAGGAGCGGGGCGCCGTTACGACCTCTGCCGGGGTGCAACTGGTGGCCGATGCGGCATGGCGCGACATCACCGGTCCTATCGACACCACCCTCGTGGTGGGAAGCCCGGACGAGGCCCTTAACTGCACCCTGGAAAACCGGGAGCTGATCCAATGGTTGCAGGAAACAGGGGGACGCGCCAGACGCCTTGTCTCGGTCTGCACCGGCGCCTTCTTCCTCGCAAAAGCGGGACTCCTGAACGGCCGACGGGTCACGACCCACTGGATGGACGTGGACCGCATGGTCAGAGAGTACCCGGAGGTCACCGTGGAGCCGGATGCGATCTATGTCAGGGACGGTGCCATTGCCACCTCCGCGGGCATCACGGCCGGAATCGACCTGGCACTCGCCCTGGTGGAGGAAGATTACGGCCGGAAGCTGGCCCTGGCAATCGCCCGCCGGCTCGTCCTCTATCTCAAGCGGCCGGGCGGGCAGAGTCAGTTCAGCAGCCGCCTCCGCTCCCAGATGGTCACGAACGGGCCGCTGACGCCGCTCCTGGCCTGGCTTGAGGAAAACGTACAGCAACATATTACGGTTGAAGACCTGGCGGATCGGGCAGCCATGAGCCCCCGCAATTTTGCCCGGGTGTTCCTCCGGGAAACCGGCATGACGCCGTTGAAATATCTGGACCAGGTGCGCATCGAACGGGCGAAGCATCTTCTGGAAGAGACGAGTCACCCCATGGAGACGGTTGCGCGGGAAAGTGGCCTCAGCAGCGCAGAACAGTTGCGGCGCACCTTTCAGCGGTGCCTGGGGATTACGCCCCGCGCCTACCGCGAACGCTTTTAACGATTACATCCACCGGGAGATCGAAATGGATTATCTGCTGAAAAAAGGCGAAACCGTGTCGGTCACCGCCGGTCCCGAGGGTTGCTTCCTGCGCATGGATCAGGGAAGTGTGTGGTTGACCCGTTACGACGACCCGCGCGATTATTGCCTGAAATCCGGAGACACCTTTGCCGTACGTGCTCCCGGCGCGGTGGTGATCGAGGCGCTGGAGGATGCGGCGCTTTCCCTGGAATACGCATGCATCGGCAGACCGGCCCGGGCGACCGTCCGGGTCGGCCTCAGCCTCCCTCCCTCTATCGTCATGGAATTGCACTGATCTTTCCCCGCCACCCTCCCCCTTTGATTGACTTTTTCCCCCCATCGGTATATTCAGGAATGTTGCAATCTTGCCAAAGGAGTCCTGTGTGTCCGATACACCGAAACCGAGCCGTCTGTTCGCCTTCGTCGCCAGGCGCCCGCGCCTGATCCTGACGCTGGCCCTGCTGTTTTCCGTCTGTTCCGTCATCTATACAAAAAAGAATATGGAGTTTCTGACCGGCCGCGACGACCTGATGGCCAAAAACGCCCCCTTCCAGATGGATTACCAGGCCTATCGCCGGGAATTCGGGGATCAGGAAGAGATCGTGGCGGTCATCGAATCGGACGATGCCGGGAAATCGACCCGCGCCGCCGATGCGCTGTACCAGCGCCTGCACCGGGAAACCGGCCTGTTTCGCGATGTGTTCCACCCCGGCGGCCTCCCCTTTTTCCGCAAGAACGGCCTCCTGTTCATGCCGCTGGAGGACATCCAACGCTTGCGCCACACCCTGACCATGGCTGCACCGGCCCTGAAAAACCTGGCCGCCTCCCCCTCGGTGCAGACGCTCTTCACCAGCTTGACCGGCCAGATCGACGGCTACCTCGCCTCCGGCGACCCGGCCTCCCTCGAAAGCCTGACCTTCATGCTGTCCACCCTGGACAAGGGGTTCAAGGCCTTTGACGGCAAGGGAAGCGGCATGACCATGGATTCGTTCCTCAAGGGGGGCGGCGACGGCAAACCGTCGGCCCTGGAGAATGCCGGCAAGCAGCAGGTCATCACCATGCGACCGGTCAAGGACGAGGGAAGCTTCGTGGCCTCGGAAAAGCCGATCAAGGCGGCCCGCGCCGCCCTGGCCGAACTGGTGAAACGGCCCGAGTTCAAGGGGGTCACGGCCGGCCTGACCGGCGTGCCGGTGCTTGAGTACGAGGAGATGGCCACCAGCCAGCGGGATATCGAGATAGCCACCATTCTCTCCCTCTCCCTGACCGTGGTCCTGCTGCTGTTTGCCTTCCGCGGCCTGTTGAACGTGATCAGCGCCATGGTCTCCCTGATCGTGGGCATCTGCCTCTCCTTCGGCTTTGCCACCGCCGCCGTGGGGCACCTCAACATCCTCTCCATGGTCTTCGCCATCATGCTGATCGGGTTGGGGATCGAGTACGGCATCCAGGTGGTCCTGCGCTACCAGGAGGAGTTGCGGGGCGGCGCATCCGGCCTGGCAGCCATCGAAACCGGCCTCAAAGCCAATATCCGTTCCATCGTCATGGCCGCCGCCACCGTGGCCCTGGCATTCGCCACCTTCGCCTTTACCGATTTCAAGGGCATTGCCGAACTGGGCATCATCGCCGCCGGCGGAATCGTGATCTGCGTGATCACCACCTTTACCGTGCTCCCCTCCATGCTGATCCTGCTGGAGCGGTTCAGGAAGCCGCTCGCGAGCGCACCCACGGAACAGGCTTCGGCCGAGCTTGCCGAAAAACCCTTTTTCCGCGCCCTCTTCGCCAACCCGCGGACGGTCGTCGGCGTCACCCTGCTCCTGGCCCTCGCCTGCCTCTACCCCACCCTGACCATGCGCTTCGACTACAACCTGATGAACCTCCAGGCCAAGGGGCTGCAATCGGTGGAATACGCCTACAAACTGATGCGGAGCAAGGAGAATTCCGGCTATTTTGCCGTGGTGACCGCCAAAGACCGTGCTGAGGCCACACAGTTGACCGAGCGGCTGGAAAAGCTGCCCAGCGTGGACCACGTGGTCAGCCTGCCGGCCCTGGTGCCGGACAACCAGCAGGCCAAACTGGCCGAACTGGCGGCGCTCCGTCAGGTGATGGCGGAGGTGAAACCGGTGCCCTACGAGGAGAACCTGCGGGTGATGGAATTGCCCAGGGTCTTCGAGGCGTTCCATGACCGGGTAGCCAAGCTGAAGACGGCGCTGGCTGCCAAAAAGGCACCTGAAGCCAAACCGGTCGGCGCCTTTCTGGCCACCCTGGATGGCTTCTTCGCAAAACTGGAGAAGGAAAAGGACAAAAACGCCCTGGGGATGCTGCGGGATTTCCAGGGGAGCATGTTCGCCGAGCTGCCGGCCAAACTGACCATGATGAAGGAGAGCCTGGAGGCGGCGCCGGTCGTCGAAGCGGACGTGCCTGTGGAACTGAAGCAGCGTTTCGTGGGTAAGAGCGGTGTGTTGTTGCTCCAGGTCGCCCCGAAAAAGGAGGTCTTCGAACACGAGCCGCTCCAGGAATTCGTCACCCAGGTCAAGGGCATCGTCCCCAATGCCACCGGCGAGCCGATCATGGTCTACGAATCCCTGACCATCATGCGGGACGCCTACCTCAAGGCCTTTGCCTATGCCTTCCTCGGTATCGCCGTCATCCTGCTCATCAACTTCAAGAGCGTGAGGTTTGCCGCCATGGGCGCCCTGCCGCTCGGGGTGGGATTGCTCTTCATGGTGGGAGGCATGCGGCTGGCGGGAGTCAGCTTCAACTCGGCCAACATCATCGTACTGCCCCTGATTCTGGGGGTGGGGATCGACTCGGCCATCTACATCATCAACCGCTACCGCCAGGGTAACGAGACCCCGGCCCAGGTGGCCACGCGCAGCGCCGGGATCGGCGTGTTCCTCAACGCCCTGACGATCCTGTTCAGCTTCGGTGCCCTGATGGTGGCCCATCACCAGGGGGTCTTCAGCATCGGCGCGGTCATGTCCCTGGGCATGGCGGCCAGCGTGGCGGTCTTCCTGGCCTTCCTGCCGGCGCTGCTCTCCCTGTGGGGAAAACGGTAGGGCTAACCGTACATTCCGGGAATCGCGCGAATGGAAAGACCTCCGAGGTGGAACGCCTCGGAGGTCTTTTTGTTTGATGGTGCAGAGAAACCGGGATGATGCCGGTTCTGTTTATTTAGCGTTTCAAGGCCCCTGAGGCGCCAGCCGCACGCAATGGGCGCTGGCCTCGGCCCGGCTCCTGGCCTCGTCGGTGGATGCCCCCTGGACCAGGGCCACCCCCATGCGCCGCCCCGGCCGGGTATCCGGCTTGCCGAACAGACGCAGCTTGGCGCCGGGGACGTTCAAGGCCTCCGTCAGCCCCTCGAAACGCACGTTGTCCCGGCTCTCCTGAGCCAGGATCACATGGCTGGCCGAGGGGGCAAGGTTGAGGATCTCGGGCACCGGGAGCCCGAGGATGGCGCGCACGTGCAGTTCGAACTGGCTCAGGTTCTGGGAGATCATGGTCACCATGCCGGTGTCGTGGGGCCGGGGCGACACCTCGCTGAACCAGACCTGATCCCCCTTGACGAACAACTCCACCCCGAAGATGCCGTACCCCCCCAGGGCGCCGGTGACCGCCGCCGCCTGGCGCCTCGCCTCGGCGAGGGCGGCGTCGGACATGGCCATGGGCTGCCACGACTCGTGGTAATCCCCTTTGATCTGCACGTGGCCGATGGGCGGGCAGAACGAGGTGCCCCCGGCATGACGGACCGTCAGCAGGGTGATCTCGTAGTCAAAGGCGATGAACTCCTCGATGATGGCGGTGTCGGACGCGCCGCGGGCTCCCTCCATGGCATAGCGCCAGGCCTCCTCCACCTCGGCGGCGGACCGCACCACGCTCTGCCCCTTGCCCGACGAACTCATGATCGGTTTCACCACGCAGGGAAACCCGATGGCAGCGGCATTGGTGCGCAACTCGTCCAGACTTTTGGCAAAGGCGTAGCGTGCCGTGGGCAGGCCCAACTCTTCGGCCGCCAGGCGCCGGATCCCCTCCCGGTTCATGGTCAGGTTCGCCGCCCGCGCCGTGGGAATCACCCGCTGCCCCCCCTGCTCCAGCTCCAGCAGAAAGGCGGTGTCGATGGCCTCGATCTCCGGCACGATCAGGTCCGGCCGTTCCTCCTCCACCACCCGCCGCAGCGCTTCCCTATCCAGCATGCTGATGACGTGACTTCTATGGGCCACCTGCATGGCCGGGGCATGGGGGTAGCGGTCCACGGCGATCACCTCCACGCCGAGACGTTGCGCCTCGATGGCGACCTCTTTGCCCAGTTCCCCCGAACCCAGCAGAAGCAACTTCGTAGCGCCCGTTTTAAGCGGTGTTCCAAGGTTCATAACGATATCATCCTCCGAGCCCAAAAGATTGTTTTCCTGTTACGGCGCGCTGACGTTGACCACCTGGCTTCCTTCGTTCCCCGGGTTCACCACCTGCAGGCGGAACTCCTTGACAACCGGAGAATAGGGAAACCGCTGGTAGATGAGCCGGGTGCAGTCGATAAAGATCGCCTTCTCCCGTGCGGCCGCATCCTGGCCGCTGTTTCCGCCAACGCGCTGACCGTCCACATAGAGGGCCGAGTTCTGCTGAAAATTTTTCCCCTCTATGATCAACTCGTAATAATTCACATTCTCGGTCCCCTTCGTCACCTGGCTGATCTCGGGTTTTGTCTCGATCTCCAGCGCCAACGGCACCGAGGCATTGTCCGGCGAATTTTTCACTATAACCTGATGCAGCCCACCCGGCACTTGCGGGACCCTGAAGACGATGGCCTCGGGTGAGACAACGCGGCTCTTGATGGAGGCATTGTCGAAGAGAAGAAACGTCGTCTCGCCGAAATTCCGGCCCACTGCGGTCACATCAAGCTCCGCCCCCTGGGCGCAGGAGCTGATCCTGTCGGGGGTCAGGGCATTCAGCACCGGCCGCAGGGGCAGTACGGAAAAGTTGTAGGCCCGGCCGACAACCCCGTCGCCCCGCTTGAGGTACAGGGCGTACAACCCGGCATCGAGTGGGGGAATGACAAACTCGACCTGCTTTCCATCGGTCACCTTGGCCGGTATCTCCACGCTGCCGAGAAAGGCCGAGATCTGCTCACCGAAATTGGAGCCGAATACGGTTATTTTGCCCCCGGGCTCCGCCTGGGCCGGGATGATGCTGAGAATGGCCGGAGACGTGTCCGTGGTCGTGGCCGCGGGCTTCATGACACGCTGCGGCCGGTCTGCCGCGAAGAGAGGGACATTCCCCGCCAGGCAGAACATCACGATGATCAGGATAGCGGTGGCGTTTTTCATGTTCTGCCTCCTTGTCGTTGCATATCGCTTCAGCCGGCTGTCGAAAAGTTCAGGTTGTTCAAAAATTGTCAGATCGTCGCACCCGCAGGGACAGAACCGGCACGGTTCTGCGAAAAGCTCCGCGGAGGCAGCCCTCTCTCTATCTCTCCCCCAGAGGGGGAGAGTATGCCTTGCCCTCTCCCTCCGGGAGAGGGATTGCGTGAGGGACCGCAGCGCCACTCCGCACAATTTCGCGTGTGAAATTGGACCGCGAAGGCGCCCGGAGGGTGAGGCCAAGGGTCTCAGTCACAAGGCGGCTTGCGAGGACGAAGGCCTGATGGCTGTTTTTCAACAACCTCTCAGCAGGGATCAATTCCTCACCGTCATGGCCAGCCATACCCCACCCAGGCAGAAGATGAGATTGGCTCCCCAGGCGGCAACCACCGGCGGCAACACCCCGCTGCTTCCATATGAGAGCAGTATGGCATTGATTACGAAATAGGCAAAACCGATGCCGATACTGGCCCCGATCCCAAGAGCGGTGCCGCCTGAACGGCTGTTTCTGAAGGCGAACGGAATACCCAGGATGACCATCACAAAGGCCGCAAACGGACCGGAAAGCTTGGTGTGCATCATGGTCAGGTAGCGAAAGGCGTGATATCCGCCGCTCTGCAGGTTGTCGGCATATTCCTTCAGTTTCCGGAAACTCAGGTTATCGGCGTTGTTGTCCAGCACGCGCAGGTCATCCACTTTCAGGTTCAGGGCCACATCCATGCGATGCGCCCGCCGGGCGACATAGCCACTCCCCTGGTCGAAATTCTTTATCACCACTTCTTGCAGGGTCCAGTGGCTGTCGTGAAATTCGGCCGACTCGGCATCCATGCGACTGGTCGGATTCATGGACGCGCCCAGTTTCCAGAGCGTAACCCCCCGCAGCACCTTTGCCTGGGGGTCGAACAGATGGGCCTGAAGGATCATGCTGTCGGATCGGAACCAGATATTGTTTCGCCTAAAGACCGCGTTGATACCCTGTTTCCTGATATCGACCCGCTCGATCCTTTCCATGCGTTCATAGCTGCCCGGCACCACCAGTTCGGCGTTCAGAAGCAGCAGAAAACTGGCCGCAAGCCCCAGGAACAACATGGGGAACGCGATGCGCAGCAGACTGATCCCGCAACTGCGCATGGCGATGATCTCGCTGTTGCCGGAGAACAGGCCCAGGGTCAGCAGGGTTGCCATCAGGATTGAAAACGAGGCGGTCTGGCCGACCATCTCCGGCAGTTTCCAGATAAAAAACCGCAGGATATCCACGCCGGAGCCGCCGGCGCGGATGAAGCGCGGGATCTTGTCCATCATGTCCAGCACCAGGTACACGGCCACGAAACTGCCCAGGCAGAGGGCCAGCAAACGCAGCCAGGCAACTGCTATGTAGCGGCTGAGGATACTCATCCCGTTCTAGGCCTTCTTTCCGATCAGAGTCATCAGGGCGTCCTGCACGGTAGCCTGGATGTTGCGTTCCAGGGAAGCCATCCTCAGGAAATACCACCCCACGGCCAAGAAGATCATATTGGGAAGCCAGAGTGCCAGCCCCGCCGGGAGCGTTCCCCGTTCCGCCAGGGTCCGCAACAGTGACAGCAGTATGTAATAGGCCAGCAGGATGCCGATGCTGATGGAAAAGCCGGCCGATTTGCCCGAACGGCGGTTTTGGATACCCAACGGCACGGCCACTACGGCGAATACCAGGGAAGCGCACGGAAAGGCGAAACGGCTCTGGAGTTCGGACGCCAGTTTAAGGCGCTTCGCCTGGGGCGTCGCAGGATCGCTGATCTGCCGTTGCAGCTCGCCGATCCCCAGATCCAGTTCGTTGAGGCCTATCCCCCCGCCTTTGGCGGGACCGGCCATGGTCATGGCGTATTCCCCGAAATTGGCCAGCTGATATTCCTCTCCTTTCCCCGTGGCATGGATGCTGCCGTTGTTGAGCACCAGGCAGATATCTTGCTGATTGGGCGTACAGCCGACCTTTCCGGTGGCGGCAAAGATGGTCATGGGCCGGGCCTGGTCGCGCCCATCGTAGATGATGACCCCATTGAGCGTATGGCTCTGCTCGTCGTACTGATCGGTGTAGAGGACGACGCCGGGAATCTCGTCCCAGAAGACCTTCTCGCGGATCGTCACGGCCACGTTCTGCTTCAGCATCTCGAAACTGATGCGCTTGAAGGCGCTGTTTCCCCAGGGAACCCCGACGGTGCTGGCGGCAAGGGTCAACAGCACGGCAACCGTGCCGCACAGCAGCACCGGCGGCATGATCTGCATCAGGCTGAGGCCGCCGGATTTCATCACCGTAATCTCGTTATCGGCCGACAGGCGCCCAAAGGCCAGCAGCACGGCCAGAAGAAAGGCCATGGGGATGGTAAAGACCAGGAACGAGGGCATCAGATATACGATCATCCTCCCGATATCCGCCATGGGCACGCCGCGGGAGATGACCAGGTCGGTCAGCTTCATCAACCGGCCCATCAGCAGGATCAGGGTGAATACCACGATACCGAGCAGGAACAGCGAGGCGATCTCGCGGATTATATAGAGAGTGAGGATGCGCTTCATGATGGTTGATGATACATGAGCCGCGGACAGGTGTAAAGGGAGGCGGGAAAAAAGAGGGAGCAAAAAGGCGGCGGGTGCTCGACCGGCCTCAGACAACGCCGCCCAGGCCCAGAAGGGCGCCGAGTCCGATCAGCCAGAGCGGGTTCAACCTGCTGTTCAGGACGACCAGCACGGTGGCCGCCGTAAGGCCGTATGCGCCCCACCCCGTATCCACCCCCCGGGTGACGATGCAACCGCTCGCCAGCACCAGGCCGATCGCCAGGGGCGCGATGCCGGTCTGAATGATGAGACGCCAGCGCGTACCGCGGATCTTTTCCCAAAAACGCATGAAGATGAAGATCAGCAGGCTCGAAGGGCCGCACATGGCCATTGTGGCGGCCAGGGCACCGGACAGTCCCGCCACATGCCAGCCGATCAGGGTGGCGATAATCGCGTTGGGGCCCGGAGTCGCCTGGGAGATGGCCACCAGATGGGCAAAGGTGGCGTCGTTCATCCAATGACGGGTTTCAACCGCCAGCCGGTGCAGCTCGGGCAGCACCGCCCCGGCCCCGCCAAAGGCGACCAGGGACAACATCCCGAACCGGAGCAGAATGTCGATGACAACGTTCATGGCGCCTTGCAGTAGCGGCGGGCCGCAACCCACATGCTAGCGGGCGCCAGGCCGGTCATAATAGCCAGGAGCGGCCAGTGCAGAAAAACGACTGCCACCAGGATCGCGGCACTGAAAACAAGCAAAAGCGGTCGTTTCAGGAGGTCGGCGGCCATCCGCAACCCCATGGCGAGAATCAGACCGGCTGCGACTGCAGCGACGCCGCGCAACATGGACTGGATCGCGGGCAACTCACCGAACCGGCCGTAGAGGGCCCCGAGCGCGATGACGATAAGGAAGGGCGCGCCCAGCAGGCCGAGCAGCGAGACGACGGCGCCGCTGGCCCCTTGGAAACGAGCCCCGACGCAGACCGACATGTTGACGATGTTCGGCCCCGGCATGAACTGGCACAGGCCGAACAGAGAGGTGAATTCCTCCGAGGAGAGCCAGCCGCGCTCTTCTACCATGGCGCGCCGGGCCCACGACATGACCCCGCCAAACCCGGACAGGGCGATCCGGCTGAATCCCCAGAAAAGTTCGCTATGGCTGATCTCATGCCGTTGTTCCATCACTGACTCCCCAGCGTATAATTGTCGCCATCCTGGCGGGTGCCCCGGCCGGGATGACGCGATTGTCGGCTCATGTTTGAACACCATCCGGGCACGGGAGTCAACAAAATCCTTATCGGCTGCGCTCAGGCCGGGTAAGCAGTTCCATCTGCGACAGAATCTCCATGGCTTCCCGTTTGTCCCGCCCGCACATGTCGGGGCCCGGCTGCAGGCTGAGGCAGACCGGAGGGCGTTCGGGGAGGCCAAAAAGGCGGCAGCGGCTGTCGGGGGTCAGTTGTACGCAACGGACCCCGGCCGGTTTTCCGGACTCCATGCCGGGAATGGCCGATGAGATCGAGGGGGCGATACAGCAGGCGGCACATCCATCGCGACACGCCGTGGTGGTTTGGCTTTTCATAATTGCGCCCGTTATAGAAAAAAGCCCGTCGGAATCACCGGCGGGCTTTCGCGGTTCATGCCAGACTACTGCAGCATCAAGCCTTGGCAGACCAGACGCCGTGGAGGTTGCACAACTCACGGGCGGTCAGGCTGGTTGCGGAAATATTGAATGTGGCGGTGGGGACGTCGCCCGGTTGGAGTGCCTGGCGGTAAACCTTGCCGTCGGCAATCACCTCGATCCACTCTATGTAGTGTTTCTCTTCCATGGGATGCAGCACGCTGCCAACCGTGACCTTGACAAAACCGTCGCCGATCTCGATCACCGGCACATGCTTTTCCTTGGCGGCATCGACCGTGTTTTCCGCCAACTGCTTCATCGGCTCACCGCAGCAGTGGAGCGGGGCGCCGCCGGCGTGGACGATTTCGACGATATTACCGCAATGTTCACATTTGTAGACCTCAAGAAGCTTCGGCATGACGATATTCCTCCTGTGTGTTGTTTAGACCTGTTTCCAGGCAGCGGGTTACTCTATGTTCGTACGGCAGAATAAATGGGTATGGTGATAAAGACAAACCGGGCACTATTCAGGGCGACCATCCGACGAGCGTATCGCCCTAGCCGCGGGTCGCTTCGGCAGCCCGTTTTGAGCGGATGATACCTGGCTTCAAATTGCAGCCATTAAATGCGACAATTTTTATCCTTTATACCGCACTTTTATTTTTTTGCAAGCCTGAAAATAAAAAAAGGGAGGATGCGTTGCCGCATCCTCCCTTCTGTACGAAAGGAAAAAAGATCAGGACAGTTGGCGGCCACCGTCGGCAGCCCACTTCTCCAGCATGGCGGTGGTAACGGACTTGGGACGCTCGATAGCGTAGCCCAGGCCACGGTCCCAGGTGATGTTGGCCATGCAGCCCAGGGCGCGGCCGACACCGAACAGGACGGTGTAGAAGTCCCACTCCTTGACGCCGTAGTACCACTGGATAACGCCGGACTGGGCATCAACATTCGGCCAGGGGTTCTTGGTCTTGCCGTGCTCGGTGAGAACGCCCGGTGCCGTTTCGAAGATCATGGCGACCAGCTTGAACAGTGGATCGTCCTTCAGGCCCGGGGTAGCGAGGCAGAACTCACGCTGGGCGGTGTAACGCGGGTCGGTCTTGCGCAGGACAGCATGACCGTAACCCGGAACAACCTGGCCGGCATTGAGGGTATCCCAGAGGGCCTTGGTGACGTTTTCCTTGGTCGGCTCGGCACCGTTGAGTTTTTTCTGGAATTCCATGATCCAGCCCAGAACCTCCTGGTTGGCCAGGCCGTGCAGCGGGCCGGCCAGACCGTTCAGGCCGGCGGAATAGGCATAGTAGGGGTCGGACAGGGCCGAATGCACCAGGTGGGTGGTGTGGGCCGAAACGTTGCCGGACTCATGGTCGGAGTGCAGGATGAAGTACATGCGGGCCACGTCTTTGTACTGTTCGCTCTGCCCGATCATGTGGGCGAAGTTGGCGCCCATGTCGAGGGTCGGGTCGATGGCGATCTGTTTGTCGCCCTTGTACTTCAGGTTGTAGATAAAGGCGGCAATAATGGGGATGCGCGCCACGATGTCGCTGGCATCTTCATAGACGGATTCCCAGGCGACCATCTTGTTGAATTTGCCGGAGTTGTAGAAAGCGGCAAACTTGGAGTCTTTCTGCAGGGCCATGATGCCGACCGAGAGCATGACCATGGGATGGCTGTCCCTGGGCAGGGCGCGGATGGCGTCGAACACATATTGGGGGACGGCCTGGCGCGTCTTCCACTCGGCTACCACTTCGGCAACCTGGGCGTCGGTCGGCACGTCGCCGGTCAGCAGGAAGTACCAGAAGGACTCCACGGTCGGGTAGGCCGAACCGGCAGCCTTGGGCAGCGCCGCAAAGGTCTCGGGGATGGTCTTGCCGCGGAAGCGGATGCCTTCCTGGGGATCGAGATAGGAGATGTCGGTGACGAGGCTGCGGATGTCGCGGGCTCCGCCGATGCACTGGTCGATGGTCACCTGATCGATGATAATCTTGCCCAATTCCTTGGTAAGCCTGGTGATGCGGGGGCGGTGTTCCTCAATCTTCTGTTTGAGCGTCTCTTTCAATGCCATGTCGGTACTCTCCTTTCGTTGTGAGGTTTAAGCTGAGATCAACAGTGAGCCAGGCTCTTCGACACTATGCAGGGTCAACAAAAAATCGGCCGTCTACCCAATGGGAAAATATTTTTTTAGGATACTGTATACAATCAGGAAGTGCCGTAGTTATACCAAAGCTTTGACAAAATGCAACAAAAATTTTGTGACAACACTACCGGGACAGGATCACCAGTTCTTCGCTTGAATAGGTTAACTGCTTGAGCCCGTCATCACTGATGTAAAAGGTATTCTCGATGCCCACGGCACCCTCTCCCGGAAAGACGACCTTGGGCTCAAAGGCAAAAGCCATCCCCACCTGGAGACTCATATCCTTGAATCCCCGCGCGATAAAGGGGTATTCATCGATCTCGACCCCCAGGCCATGGCCGATGAAGGAAACCTGCGAACCGCTTGCCCCCATGAAGCTGTCGGCGTACCCCATCTCCACAGCCAGGGCCTGGCAGCGGTCATACACCTCCCCCCAGGGGGTGCCAACGACGGCGATCTGTTTCATAAACTCCTGTATCCGCACCATGTCGTCGTACCCCCTGCGCAGGCGGTCGGATAGCCCGCCGATGGCAAAGATACGGGTCTGGTCAACGAGGTAGCCGTCAATACTCCCGGCAAAATCGACCACAATCGGTTCGTTGCGGCCAATCGGCTTGTAACTTGCCCCTTGCCCGAAACTGGGGCTGGGCCCCACGCCGCCGAATGGGGTATCGGTATAGGCCGGCACAGCGCTGTCCGTGCCGGAAAAGGTGTGGCCGAAGAGCATCTCACCGTTAAAGACCCGCATCCTGATCAGGCCGAGGTGCCCGTTCAGGCGCGCCGTGCGCTCAAGTTCGGCCGCCAGTTCCACGTCGCTCATCCCTTCCCGGATCACTTCCGCCGCCCGGCGCGTCACCTTGTCCACCTGGTTGGCCGCATCCTTCATAAGGTGGATCTCGTAGTGGCTCTTGACCATGCGCACCAAACGGATCAGCGGCGTGGCATCACTGAAGTCCGCTTGGGGAAACACCTTGC
>Ga0207853_1000066_pt1 | contig 25457 bp, 35 predicted proteins | sample LuqExpMetagenom6_FD_187764 | JGI IMG/M metagenome (GOLD analysis project Ga0207853, IMG submission 187764) | Tropical forest soil microbial communities from Luquillo Experimental Forest, Puerto Rico - Sample 6 (SPAdes) | ecosystem: Environmental > Terrestrial > Soil > Tropical forest ...
AGCGCCCGCGCCGCATGATGAAGTGGTCGCCCCCCCGCCGACGCAGGGCAGCGGCCAGGTCCTGGTCGTGGACGACAACGAGGATGCGGCCGATACCTGCGCGACCCTGCTGGAGATCAGCGGCTACCAGACGCGCGTGGCTTATACGCCGGAAGGCGCGATCGAGGTGATGCGCGAATTCACGCCCGAGGTGGCGATCCTCGATATCGGCCTGCCGGGCATGAGCGGCTACGAGCTGGCGCGCGTGCTCAAACGCGGTGGCTACGCGGGCCGTCTGGTGGCCCTCACCGGCTACGGCCAAGCCACGGACGTGGCCGCCGCCAAGGCGGCGGGATTCGACGCGCACCTGACCAAGCCGGTGACCAGCGACGAATTGCTGGAGCTGATCGGAAAACTGTCGCCGGCCCACTCGACGGCACCGGCGCGCGCCTGATCGCGTCAGCTTCCCGACGCAGGCGGGCGCGCACCGGCGCCCGCCCGGTCGCCGGCATCGCCGCCGCGCAGCACCAGGGTCACGAGCACGGCGCAGTCGGTGCGGGCACGCAAGGAATGCTTCTGCTTGGCCGGCAACACCAGCAGGTTGCCTTCCCGCAGTTGCCGGGTGCCCGAGCCCATCACCACTTCCACCATGCCTTCAAGACAATGGATGATGCATTCCTCGTCGACATGATGTTCCGGCATGTCCTTGTGCGCGGGAAGCACCATGTGCAGCAGCTGCAGGCGCTGAGTCTTGATCAGGCTGGTGCTGACGGCACCGCGCAGGCTCGGCCCCAGCGGGCTGACGTTGATGATGTCCAGGTGATCGGCGTGCGGCAGGGCCATGGCGGTGTCTCCTGCACGCAAGGCTAGCTCGTCGTGGGGATGCGGTATGTCAGCGGGCGCCGCATCCCGCAGCGCTGCCCGTGGAGGTTTGATGCGTCCTTACGCCGGCGCGCTGGTGGCAGTTCGAAGGCACAAGGTGGCGAGTGGCGAGTCGGCGGCGCGATGGCCAGCTGGCGCTGGCGGGGGCGTGATGCTCACGCGTGCCCCGGGGCGCCGCTTGTGCGGGGTCGTCGGCAGCCCAAGAAGCGAACTCCGCTGACATCCAGCCGACGGGCAGGCGGCTGAAATGGGATCAGCTTATTTCAGGAGTTTCCATGTCCCAGCATGCCCTTGTTCGAGGCCAGGTGGAGTTTCGCGCCGGCGACGGTATCTTGTTGCCGGTGCCGGATGGCGACGTCGAAATCGAGATCGCCGATGACAGCGTCACCCTGAGCTGGCAAGAAGGACGCGCCGCCAGCACCACCGCCATCACGCGCGACGAGTTCGAGCGCTACGTGCGCGAGGGCAAGATCCGCCTCGACTAGCCGTGAACGTCCGGCGGCCGGCGGCCAGCGGCCCCGGCTCAGTGTCCACGCGCCGCGTTGCGCTTGCGGGTGGCGGCCGCCTTCTTCGCAGAGGCCGAGCGTTCGGCGGCGCTGCGCGAAGCCGAGGCGTGGCCGCCGATGTTGCCGCCCTTCTTCGACGAACGAGTGTCCATCGCCTTGCCGCGGCCTGAGCCGCTCTTCTTGCCGCCACCGGTCTCCTTGTTGACGGTGGCCCAGGCCCGGCGCTCGGCCTCGTTCGAGCCGACGCCGCGCTTCTCATAGCCTTCCTCGATGTGTTCGGCCATGCGCTTTTGCTTGTCCGAATAAGCGGACTTGTCCCCACGTGGCATGTGAGTCTCCTTGCTGCGAATGAAGATCGGGATGTTGTAGCCCCGCGCAGCTGAACGTCCAGGTAGGAGGGTGGATGGGCCGGGTGTGGGAACCGGCCGGGCAGCTCGGATGCGGGCGTGGAAGGCGCGCGCTGCGGCGGGCTGTCGAAACCTGCAATCAGCAGGCGCAGGTGCAGCAGGTGAGAAAGGGCAAGGTGCCCGCCGGCCATGCGGCATGCGCGTTCGCGGCGGCGGGGCACTGTCGTCGCTGAGGCCGTGCCCTGGGCCCCGGCGCCTCACTCGGCGCTTGGCTTGTCCTCGTTGGCTGCTTCAGGCAGCGTGAAATTGCGGATCGGTTGCGCCATGGCCTGCTCGCGTGCGGCCAGGCGCTGGGCCCAGACCTGCCAGGCCAGATCTTCATCATCGCGATCGTCGAACCGCGCATCCCAGACATCGGCCTGCGATTCAATCTTGTCGGTGGACATTGCAAACGTCTCCAGCAATTCATTGCGCATTGTGGACGCCTCTTCCGCAGCCGCGCGTAGGACCGCGCCCTGTGCTGCCGCGGGGTGGCTCAGCAGCATGAGATACGCTTGGACCAATGGCTCAAAACTCGAACCCTTCCGTGCCCGGCCAGCGCCCGCCGCTCGGGGCCAACACGCCGCTGTGGCGCGTCTTCCTTGTCTTCCTCGGCCCCATGGTGCTGGCCAACATCCTGCAGGGACTGTCGGGCACCATCAACGGCGTCTTCATCGGGCAGATGCTGGGCACCCGCGCGCTGGCAGCGGTGGCGGGCATGTTCCCCATCGTGTTCTTCTTCGTTTCGCTGGTGATCGGCGTGGGCGCCGGCGCGTCGGTACTGATCGGCCAGGCCTGGGGGGCGCGCGAAGCGCACAAGGTCAAGGCGATCGCCGGCACGGCGATCGGCCTGGGACTGATGCTGGGCATTGCCGTCGCGCTGTTCGGCGGCATCTTCACGGACGAGATGCTGCGCCTGCTCGGCACGCCCGCCGATGTGCTGCCTGACGCGATGGGCTACGCCCGCACGATGATGCTGGCCATGCCGGCGCTACTGGTGTTCATCCTGTCCACCCAGCTGATGCGCGGTGTCGGCGACACCGTCACGCCCTTGCTTGCGCTGGTGATCTCCACGGCGGTGTCCTGCCTGCTCACGCCGGCCTTCATTCGCGGCTGGGGCGGCCTGCCTCAGCTGGGGGTGACCAGTGCCGCGGCTGCTTCGATCGGCTCCTTCATCGCCGCGCTGCTGTTCATGGCGATCTACATGCGCAGGCGCGGACATCCGCTGGCGCCTGACGCGGAACTGCTGGGCGCACTTCGCATCGACCCGCGGCTGCTCAAGCTGGTGCTGCGCCTGGGCCTGCCGACCGGCGTACAGATGATCGTGATCTCGCTGTCCGAGGTGGTGCTGCTGTCCTTCGTGAACGGATTCGGATCGGATGCCACCGCGGCCTATGGCGCAGTGAACCAGGTGGTCAACTACGTGCAGTTTCCGGCACTGTCGATCGCGATCGCCTCGTCCATCCTGGGTGCGCAGGCCATCGGCGCCGGCCGCAGCGAACGGCTGGGCGCGATCGCCAGGACGGGGCTGATGCTCAACGTGGTGATCACCGGCACGCTGGTGGTCATCGCCTACCTGTTTTCGCGCAAGCTCATCGGCCTGTTCATCACCAGCCAGCCGGTGATCGAGTTGGCGCAATCGCTGCTCCACCTGATGCTTTGGAGCATCGTGGTCTTCGGATTTTCTTCGGTGCTCAGCGGCGTGATGCGTTCCAGCGGCGCGGTGCTAGTGCCCACCGCCATCTCGGTGTTCTGCATCGTGGCGATCGAGGTGCCCGCGGCCTGGGCCTTGCGCCACCCGTTCGGTATCGAGGGCGTGTGGATGGCCTACCCGATCGCCTTCCTGTCGATGCTGGCGCTGCAGTCGGCGTACTACCGGCTGGTGTGGCGCAAGAGAAGGATCGAGCGGCTGGTGTAAGCAGGCTCAATAGTCCGGCGTGGTGTCGCCGACCACCTTGTAGCGCGGCGTGCCCTGCGTGCCGATCATGAGGAAGTTCGCGACGCCGAGCACGTCGTCCACCAGGGCCACCGCGCGCTCCAGGTCCTCGGCCTGCTGCTTCGTCTGCACGCAGCCCATGAGCGTCACCATCCGCGCCTGCCCCAGCACCCACACGCTGGTATCGGCGAAGCGACCATCCTCGCGGATGTAGAGCGACACGCGCGGAATGATCTCGGGGTCGTAGAGATAGGCATTGGGCAGGCGGCAGCGGCCCACCCGATAGCAGCTTCCGCCCTGCTGCGTGCGGCCATGCTCGGCCTTGCGCACGCTTTCGCGTGTGAGGTAGGGACCGCGCGGCACCGGGCAGGAGGGCATGCTCGCCGTCACCTGCACGAGGGGATCGTTGAACAGGTTGCCGGCGTCCTGTGCGAACGACGCGGCGCAGGACAGCAGGCATCCGAACAAGGCGGCATTCCTCATGCCACGCATTCTGCGCGCCGATCCAAGTCCCTGCGTCGTCCTACAGCGCGTGTCCACACGAAGCCTACGATGGTCGCATGCAGGATCTTCCCTTTCGCACGCTGCTGTATCGCTACTTCTTCTTCGGCTGGCTGTACAAGGACGTGACCCGTGGCAACGTCATCGAGCGGGCCGCCGCCTGGCGCTGGAACCGTGAGCATGCGCATTGGCTCCTGAAGTACATGATGCGCTGGTTGTGGTGCGGCCTGATCTTCTATGCGCTCGGCGGCTTCGTCGAATGGGTGCTGGATGCGCCGCAACTGTCGATCGTGTTCTACATTCCCAGCGCCCTCAGCGTGCCGGTGAATGCGGTGATCTGCGCCGCCTGGGTCGGATTGAAGGTGCTGCCCGCGGCGCTGTGACGCCGTGAGGATCAGGCCGGCAACGGCCGTGTCAGGTACACCAGCTCGCGACCCGGAATGGGCATGCGCGCCGGCATGAAGATGGTGCAGCCCTCGCACGGCGAGCTGATTTCCTCGGCGCCGTCGGTCGCGATCAACTCGCCCTTCGCGAAGGTTTCCATCCCGATCACCGGACGCGCAAAGCGCATCGACTCGGTCTTGATCACCGGCGTGGCCAGCAACTCGTAGCGGCGTGGCGTGCGCGGCGGCGCCCACGCCGGATCGGCATCGATCAGGCCATAGTGCGCCAGGAAGCGCAGCGTGACTTCCACCGCCAATTCGGCGCTGGCGCGCAGGAAATGCTGGCCGCACTCGACCACCAGCGCCACGCCGCCATGGTCGGCGTCGCCGTGGCGGCCGTGCTGGATCAGCGGCGTGCCGGTGTTCAGGCCCTGGGGCATCACCAGGTGGATGTCGGGCACGCCGATCGCCAGGGCCGCCTGCGCGTTGCGCGCGAAGCCGGGGTAGACCCAGAACGGCTCGACCGGCTGCGCCGTGGAGTGGATATCCAGGATGTGATCGGCCGCGGCCACCACCGGACGCAGCTCGCGCGCGCGTCGCAGTTCGGGGCTGTCTTCCTGCCCCTCCAGCCAGAGCGGCGACCAGATCCGGTTGAGGTTGTGCACCAGCATGCGGCTGGCGAACGGATCGTCCTCGCGAAACGATTCGTAGGCGGCCACGTTGGCGAAGCTCACGGTGAGGGTGCCGATCTTCGGTCGCACGCCGGCATCGAGCAGGTGCGTGGCCGCGACCATGCCGCAGAACTCGTTGCCGTGGGTGAGCGCATTGACCAGCACGTGCGGCCCGGCACGGCCGGACTCGAAGCGGTGCACATAGTCGACGCCAGTGTTGCCCGTGCGGTAGGGGCGCAGGTCGCGCGGCAGGAGCTCGAAGGGGGTCGGGTCCGGTACCTGGCTCATGCGTGAGAGCATACGCCCATTGCCGCCTCCTGGCTGTCGGTCAACCCATGACGTGCTCGATCATGTCCACCACTAGGCGCAAGCCCTTGGACACCAGCAGGATGTCGTCGCCGGCACGCAAGTATTCGTAGCCCTCGGGTGGCGCGGGCAACTGCGACTTGAGCGCATCCGGCAACGGGTAGGTATCCACGGCCTTCTGCAGGGGCTGGCCGACCGCCCAGTAGCGGCCTTCGACTGGCGCCTTGCAGGCCGCCTTGCCCACGCGTTCCATGCCTTCGGGACACTCCTTGCCCTTGGCGTAGCGCTGCGCGTAATAGCGCCTGGCGATCTGGCGCTGTTCATCGGTAAAAAAGCCGCCGAGCTTCACGCCATAGCCGGCGGCGGCGGCGGTGCCAGGCTGTGCGGCCGATGCCGTCGAGGCGGCAGGCTGCGCCGGCTTCTGCGATTGCGCGTCGGCCGGCCATGTAGCGACAAGCATCAAAGGGAGCAGGAGCAGGAGCCGGCGGGCATGCATGCAGGGGTCCATGCCCTGAACTTTCCCGCCCGGCTCAAGCGGGGCCTGTAGGACGGCAGCGAAAGAAAGCCGCGGCCCGGATCAGGCCGGCGAGACGGCGCGCTCCCGGGTCATCAGTAGCGCTGCTGGTACACCGGCATCGGCGCCGGCGGCAACGGCGCGGGCATGGAGGCGGCCACGGGTGGCGGCTGATCCACCAGCGGCACCACCTGCACCCGGATGCTCGGGCCGGGATCGTTGACCGTGCGCGTCTGGTATTGGCGTCCCGCGTATTCGTACCGGACGTCGTAGCCCACGGTGCGGTTTTCGTAGACGTTCTGGGTCGTGCAGCGCGGCGCCATCTGCGCCTGGCGATTGTTGCCCGCTTCGACCCGGTCGCCGACCACGGCACCGGCCAGCACGCCGACGGCGGTGGCCGCGGTCTTGCCGCTGCCGCCGCCGACCTGGTGCCCCAGGATGCCGCCGGCCACGGCGCCGATCAGGCCGCCCGCACCCGACGTGGGCTGCTCGACCACCACCGGCTGGTTTTCGCACACCTGCCGGGGGACGGCGACCTGCTGGACGATGGGAACACGCGACACGACCGCGGCGACTTCCTGCGCCGAAGCGCCCAGGGCCGCCAGGGTCAGCGTGGAAAGGATGAGGATTTTTTTGACCATGATGGGTCCGGGGGAAGCGATCAGTTGAACACGTTGAGCATGACGTCGACCACCATGTTGCCCTTCATGAGCGTGATGTCGGCGCCGACCCGCGAATATTGGTAGCCCACGGGTGCCGGCGGGAGTTGCACCAGCACCGGTTGCGGCACCGCGTACACGACCACACCGGGCGGAAGCGGCTGGCCCACGACCCAGTTGCGCGCGTGCCCGGGCGGCATACAGCCGTTGTGCTTCTTGGCCAGACCCGGCGGGCAGTGGCGGCCGTCGCCGTAGTGCTCTACGTAGTAGCGATGGGCGAACTCGCGATGCCCTTCGGTGAAATAGGCGCCCGGATGCACTTGCACGTGATCGTCATCATGCCTGTGCTGCTTTTCATGCTTGTCGTGCTTGTCCTCGCCGTGGTCCTTGGCGAATGCCGGCGCGGCGGCGAGCACCGCGGCGGCGACGACGAATGCGGCCATGCCGCGACTGGAGATCTTCATATCGGCTCGTTGAGTCTTCACTGGCTCAACGGCAAGTATGGGCCAACTGTTGACCTGCGCCCGTAAAGATCGGGCGGGAAGATGTAACGGCGCTAAACGGCGGCCAGCGCCGGTGTGATGGCGGCCTTGTTCAGGCCCAGGCGCTCGGCCGACGTGTACTGCTGCCGCCAGGCCTCGAAAGGCAGTGTGTCGGCCGCCTCGATGGCCTGCTGTTCGCGCAACGACTGGTCCGACAGGGCCTTGAATTTCGCGTCCAGCGATGCCGGAAACGGCAAGGCGAGCAGCTTGGCCTTGGTCTGCTGAGAGTAGGCGCGCGTGAAGTCGACGAAGGAATTGCCGTGGTCCTTGCCCATCACCGCCAGCACTCGCGCCGAGGGCAGCAGCTGCGGTTGCTCGAGCAGCGTCTGCGCCGCGCGCAACGCGTCGGCGTAGTCGCTGGTGCCGAAGGCCGCATCGAGCGTGGCCGCGATGGGCTCGAAGGCGCCCATCAAATCGGCGCCCCACTGCGTGAGGGAGACCTCGTCGCCATCGCGCTCTAGCATCAGGCCGGGGTCGCGGCCATAGGCGGCCGTGTTGTGCTGGTTGCGCCCCAGTGCGGCGATCTCGGCCGGGGTGTCCGGCGGACTGTCGGCCAGCAGGCAATGCAGCAGGAAGATATCGAGGAAGCGCACGTTCTGCAGCGTGATGCCGACCGGCACGAAGGGATTGAGGTCGAGCAGGCGAACCTCGACGTACTCCACGCCGCGATCGCGCAGCGCGTGCAGCGGCCGCTCGCCGGGGCGGATCACGCGCTTGGGCCGGATCGTGCCGTAGAACTCGTTTTCGATCTGCAGCAAGGTGGTGGCCAGCTGGTTGTATTCGCCGCCCGGGTTCACGATGCCGATCGACTCATAGGCCGCATAGGGGCGGGTCAGTGCTTCCTGCAAAGACGCGGCGTAACCTTCCAGGCCGTTGTAGCTCACCGCCAGGCTGGCCTGCGCCTCGCTCTGGTAGCCCAGGCGCCCCATGCGCAGCGAGGTGCCATAGGGCATGTACATGGTGCCGCTGCTCAGCGACTCCAGCATGTGCTGGCGGCCGGCGACGAAGCTCGAACACACGGCCGGCGAGGCGCCGAACAAGTACAGCAGCAGGAAGGCGTGACGGCGGAAATTGCGGATCAGCGCGAAATATTCCTCGCTGCTCACATCCGGCAGGGACCAGTTGTAGTGGATGCCCGAGATGGTCTGCATGCGCCGCCCATAGCGGTGCGCCAGGCCCATGCGGTAGACGCTCTTGGCACGGCCGACGTTGGACGGGCCATAGCTGCCGATCGGAATGTTCTCGTCAGCCGGCAGCACGCAGGGCATGCTCGACACCCACAGCATTTCCTCGCCAAGCGAACGGTAGGTGAACTGATGCACCTGCATCAGCTCCTCCAGGCAGGTCTCGGGCGTGGCCTGCACGCCGGTGATCAGTTCCAGCTGGGCTTCGCTGTAGTCGGTGGTGATGTTCGGATGCGTCAGGGCCGAGCCCAGTGCCTTCGGGTGCGGCGTCATCGCCAGCGCACCTGTCGCCGTGGTACGCAGGCTTTCCTTTTCGATGCCCCGACGGATTGCCTTCAGCCGCTCGGCTGACAGGGTGCGAAGGCGCGCCTGCAAGTTGCTCATGTGGGACTCGATCGTTTCTTTTCTCGTTGGAAGCGCACAGTAGCACGGCCCGGTTTCTTCCGCTTTACCCAGGTCAAGAGCACTTCTGGTAGGCGAAAAGATGGGCTGTCAGAATAGGTGAACTGCCCCGCCGGCAAGAAGGAGAACAAGATGGCCGTGACCGTCCGCATCGACCTGGGCTACGAATTCGAAGTCAAAGCCAAGGCCGCCGAAGTATTCGAGCTGCTGTCCGACGTGCCCATGTCGGTGTCGCACTTTCCCAAGGTCCAACAGCTCACCGACCTGGGCGATGGCGTCTACCGTTGGGACATGGAAAAGGTCGGCACGGCCCAGGTCGGCATCCAGACCGTGTATGCCAGCAAGTACAAGAGCGACAAGGCCAAGGGCACGGTGACTTGGACGCCGGTCAAGGGCGTGGGCAACGCCCTGGTGGGCGGCCACTGGAAGATCAAGGACAACAAGAAGTCCACCCACCTCGAGCTCAAGATCGACGGCGAACTCACGCTGCCCTTCCCTGCCCTCATGTCCGTGGTGGTGGGACCGGTGGTCGAGGGCGAGTTCGAGAAACTGGTGGACAAGTACATTGCCAACCTGATCAAGCGCTTCGGTGGCGAGGTTTGAGAGCCCGCCGCCCGATCATCGGTCAGCCGAGTACCCGCAACAGCCAGGCGTTCAGGTCCTGGATCTCCTGCGGGCAGACCGCATGCTCCATGGCGTAGTCATGCCACGCCACGTCGTAGCCGAAAGCGCGTAGCGCATCGCGTGAAGCCTCGCCCGCGCTGATTGGCACCACCCCGTCCTGCCGCCCGTGGGCCATGAAGATCGGCGTGAGCACATTGGCGTCGCTGCGCTCGGACACAGTCGTGTGCGCCAGCGGCAGGTAACCCGAGAGACCCACGATGCCGGCCAGGCGTTCGCGATGTCGCAGGCCCGTAAGCAACGCCATCGCGCAGCCCTGCGAAAACCCGGCGACGACGATACGCTGCGCGGGCGTGCCTCGCTCCTTTTCGCGCGCGATGATCTCCTCCACCAGCGCCAGGGAGCAGCGCAAGCCGGTCTCGTCCTGACGCTGGCGCAGGTCGGCGCCGAAGATGTCGTACCAGGCGCGCATTCGATAGCCGCCATTGATCGTCACCGGCATCACCGGCGCGTGCGGAAACACGAAGCGAACAGTGCCGACAGGCGCCAGCCGCAGCTCCTGCGCCAGCGGCACGAAGTCGTTGCCGTCGGCGCCCAGGCCATGCAGCACGATGATGCTGGTCGAGGGGGTGGGTCCGGTTTCGATGTCGATGGTCTCTAGCACGGCGGTATCCCGAAGCGAACGCGATGCGTGCCAGCATAGCGCGCGTCGTCCGCGTGCGAAGTGTCCGACACCCGCTTGGCCTGTTTCCTACAGCAACCCGACGGCATGCCACGCACACTGAAAGATCAAAGGAACTTGGGTATGCAGGTACAAGTGAACACCGGCAATGGCGTGGCGAACAAGGATGCTCTGGAGCGTTGGGCCAGCAGCTACCTCAACGACACACTGGGGCGTTTTCGCGAGGAACTCACGCGCATCGAGGTGCAGCTGACCGACGACAGTCGTGGCAAGAAGGGCGAGGACCGGCGCTGCATGCTCGAGGCCCGGCTCAATGGTCATCCGCCCGTGGCCGTCAATCACAACGGCGAATCGATGGACGACGCCTTCCGCGGCGCCACCATCAAGCTCATTCGCGCGCTCGAACGCACGCTCGGCAAGCTCGAGCGCCACGAGCATCGCGCGCGCGACACCATCCGCAAGGACGTGCAGGAACCCGAGGCCCCGGTCGATTCAGCCTGAGCGCCCCTCGCCGGCGTCCCACGCGAGCAGCGGGGACGCGACGCGGTGGGATCAAGCTCGCAGCACAGGGTGAGATCTGCCCGCCGCGAGCCTGCGCACAATTGGCGATGCGCACTCAGTTGCGATCAGCGCGCGCAGGCGGCTCCGGCGGCGCACCCATCGAGGTGGTGGGTTCCGGCGCGGGCGTGGGAGCGGGCGCCTGCGCCACCGGTTCCGGCGCCGGCGCGGGTGCGGCCGCTACGGGCTCGGGATCCTTGGTAATGACGGCAATCGGTATCTGCCTGTTCCACGCGGGCAGGCCGGTCTCGCCCATGCCGGTATTGAACGCGTTCTGCTGGCCCGCGCCGAGCGCAGGATTCGCCACCCGGGGATTGGGCTGCGTCCCCTGTGCAAGCGCCAGGCCCAGCGCGCCTGCGGCCAACACGCCGCATGCGAGTCCCGCGATTCTCTTCCACTTGTTCATGAGGAAACTCCAGAAGTTGAGGTTCGAAGCGGGCACCGGGTGCCGCCCCGCCTGAAGCCTAGTTTTTGGAAGTGGTGCCCGCGTCAGGTCTCGACGGCAGTCCCTGTAGGAACAGAACGGACAGGCCGATTCGCACGCCGCCTGCGCTGGCCCTGAGGTCGCTGTTCGCCCTGGGCTTGTCGCGGGCATTTGCCTGACGTGCTAGCCTTGGCCGATGGAGCTGAATCTGGAAGTAACGACCAGCCCGCCGCGGGCCTCGGCCTCGGTGGTAATGCTGCGCGACGGCGCGACGGGCCTGGAGGTGTTCCTGCTGAAACGACACGGCCTGTCCGACGTGCTGGGCGGCGCATACGTCTTTCCGGGCGGCAAGGTCGATGCGAATGACGCCGAAGCAGCCCAGGCCCTGCTGGAAGGCGAGCCATCTGCACTGCGGAGCGCCCTCGCAGAGCCTGAACTCGATGACCTCGCGGTCGAGGCGCTGTACTTTGCGGCCTTGCGCGAGTTGTTCGAAGAGACGGGTGTGCTGCTGGCTCCGGACATGAATGCAGCCGAGGTCGATGGCGCATGGCGCCTGCTGCGCGAGGGGCGTGCGTTCGACGAGGTGCTGGCGCCGCTGGCCATCCGGCTGTCGGCCACGCAGTTGCAACCCTGGTCGCGCTGGGTCACCCCAGCGGCAGGCGGCGTGGTGCGCAAGCGCTTCGACACCCGCTTTTTCCTTGCACGGGTGCCCCCCGGCCAGACGCCCCGGCACGACAACCACGAGGCGACCGAAAGCACATGGCTCACGCCGCGCGATGCCCTGCGGCAATTCTGGGACGGCACGATCGAGCTGGCCCCGCCGCAGATCATGAGCCTGGCGCATCTGTCGCGTCATGCACAGGTCGCCGATGCGCTGGCCGAGGCACGCTCGCGCCGGCCGCCGCTGATCCATCCCGAGCCGTTCGAGCAGGACGGCGCGCGCATCATCTGCTACCCCGGCGATGAACGCCATTCCGTGCGCGAGCGCGCGTTGCCGGGCCCGACCCGGCTGCACTGGCGCGGCCGGCGCTTCGAACCGGCAGGCGGCCTGGCAGCGCTGCTCGGCGAGGATTGACGCGCCGCTGACGGCGCGGGCCTACGTGCGATCGAGGCCGCGGCCTGCGGCGATGTCAAGGGCGACGGCCAAACTGCGTCTGCCGGCCGGGGCCACGCGCCACAAAGACAGGCATCGGGCTTTCGCCACGCCCGCGAAATGCAGGAGCATTGTCCAGCGGGCCCCGCCGCATGGGTCACATGGGGGAACCGCTCACCGCAACGGCCGCGCTTTCCGGCATCACATAGACGACCGCACGGCCCTGGCCCAGCCATCGCCGCACGACCTGCGCGTAGAAGTGCTCCGGCACCACCACGCAGCCGAGCGACACGCGCCGGTCTTCCGGATTGGGCGATTCGAGGCGCGCCAGGCGCGCCTGCCGGCTGCGACCCGGACGCACGCGATGGATCGCGAAGGCGCTGTCGTAGTCGACCCAGATGACGTGCTCACCGGTGAGGTTGCGTCCCGGTTCCGAAACGAAGCGGCCCGCCGGCGTCGTGCGCTCGGCCAGGGGCACGTCGCCGGTCTGCGCGTGCGCGCCCACGTCAGGGGCGCTGTCGTCGCCAGTGGCCTGTCCGAGCAGCGCCGTCGAGGCACCGCGCAGGCGCCCCGCAGCATCGAACACGTAGATGCGCGCGTCCTTCTTGTCGACCACCGCGAAAGGCAACTTGTCGTGATCGCCCGTGCGCGTGACTCGTTCGATCAGCTCGGAAGCCTCGGGCGAGAGTCGCGTCGCGGGCTGAAGCGGCGTCGATCCCGGTTCGCTCGTCGGTGCTGCCAGCACGCAGCTGCAGGCCGCGGCCAGCCACGCAGCCGCCAGGGCCTTGCCCATCCAAGCCATTCATGTCCCCTCTGTTGAGGCGGACATGGTACCGATGAGCCAGCGCCCGGCAGGCCCTCAAGCGGTAACAGATGAGTTTCAGCCGAGAGTCAGTGTTGCGCCAGCTTCACCGGCGCATCGACGTCGTAGTAGGCCGTGAATGTTTCACGCAGGCTGCGCGTCTCCGGCAGGATGTAGATCACGGCGCCGGCCCGCGCTGCGGGGCGCAGCGCCTTTTCGTAGAACGCATCGGGCAGGTTGATGCAGCCGAAGGACATGCGGTTGTCGTTCGGTGTCGGCGAGGCCAGGGCGGCCAGCCGTTCGGGCACCTTGAGCACGCGGTGCATCGACACCGCAGCCTCATAGTCCACCCAGACCACATCCTCACCGCGCGTGCTGCTGGCCCCCAGCCGAGCGACGAAGCGGCCGGCCGGCGTCGTCTTTTCCTCGGGCAGCACCGCGTCGATCGGCTTGTTGCCGATGCCAGGCACGGTGTCATCGCCGCGCGCGGCGCCGAGCAGGGCGGGAGCGGCGGCCTTGATGCGTCCATTCGGTTCGAACAGGAACACCTTGGCTTGCTTTTTGTCCACGATGACGAAGGACATCGGTCCGTTGTCGCGCGAGGTGATCACCCAGTTGGCAAAGTGGCGAACATCGGGCGAGGCCTGCTCCGCTGCAAAGGATGCATGGCGGGCAACCACCTGCGGCAGTGCCACGGCCAAGCCGCCGCCCGCGAAGTGAACCACGGCAGGTGGCAGCAGCAGCGCCAGGGCAGCCGACCCCAGCAGCAAGCCCCTGCGAGCGGACTCCCAGAATTCGGAACGGCCGCCGGCAGGTGCCGGTTCAGGGCGAGTCATCTTCAATGGAAAGGTCCATCGGCGCGCGGTGCACCAATGGACCCGTGCAGCTTGGCTTAGTTCCGGTCGGCGCGTGCCGCCGTGCCGCCACTGCTGGTGGAGGTATCCGAACTCATGGAACTGCCACCGGTTGAACCGCTGGTACCGCCCGAGGTGCTCGGCGTCGCCGCCGTGCTGCCCGATGGGCTCGGACCCGACGTGGCGCTACCAGACGGGCCCGGGCTGCCCGCGGTGCTGCCGCTCGTGCTGGGGCTGGCGCCCATGGTCGAACCGCTGGGAGCCTGGGCCGTATCCGACGAACTTGGCATGGTGCTGGAGCTCGGTGCGGACATGGAGCCGGAGCTCGGTGTGGAGCTGGTGCTCGGGGTCGAACTGGTGCTCGGACTCGTGCTGCTGGTGCCCGGCGTCGCGCTCGAAGAACCCGAACTTGTGCCGCCAGAAGTCTGCGCGATCGCGATGCCACCCAAGGCCACCGCCAATGCCGCACCCAGGGTCGTCAGGGTTTTCTTGCTCTTGGTCATGTCTTGCTCCTTCCTGCTGGAAACCCCGAAGGGTTAGGTTGAACGAAGCCGGCAAGTGAGCCGACTGCGTCACAGCCTACTTTTGCCGTGGCTGAGCAAGAAGTGAGTTGATGCAGGCAGCGCCCGTAGGACCACCGCTGTCACGAATTGCCGCTCAGTAAGCGGCGCAAGGCGGCTCGGTCGTCGTTTCTTCGACCCATGAATCGATTTGCAGCGCGGGATTGGCGCACTCGCATCCGAGTGCCAGTTCCTCGTCGTCATCGAAGCTGGAATAGGTGGTCACGTGCGCCGCCGCTGCGGGCTCTGTGCCGTGCGGTGTATGTGAGGCCGGGATTCGCATGTTGTCCCCTCGAGCAAGCATGTCCCAGCAATCGTCGGTTACGACGCGCCCCAGCCGTATCCGGCAAATGCTTCAGCCTGCGTAGGAAAACGCTTACTCGCGCGCCGCCAGTCGCCACAGGGAGGTCACCTCTCGGGCGCGCGCCGAATGCAGCGGGTCGGCCGGATCGAAAGCCTTCGGATGGCGCGGCCGGATATCGGCGCGCGCGACCACGTGCAAGCCCGCGGCCTCGATCAGCGAAGTCAGTTCACCGGGTGCGCGCAGCCCGAGGTGTTCGGCCAGGTCCGAAATCACCAGCCAGCCTTCGCCACCCGGCGCCAGATGATCGCGCAAGCCGGCGAGAAAGCCTCGCAGCATGCGGCTGTCTTCGTCGTAGATCGCGCGCTCCAGCGGCGCGCTGGGGCGTGCGGGCAGCCACGGCGGATTGCAGATCACCAGCGGCGCGCGTCCGGGCGGAAACAGGTCGGCGCGCACGAGCTCTACCCGGTCCGCCAGGCCCAGCCGTGCCAGGTTGTCCGCGGCGCAGGCCAGTGCCCGCGGGTCCAGGTCGGTCGCCTGCACCCGGCGCACGCCGCGCCGCGCCAGGACTGCGGCAATCACGCCGGTGCCAGTGCCGATGTCGAAAGCCAGTTCGGTGGACGGCAGCGGCGCCTTGGCGATCAGGTCCAGGTACTCGCCGCGCACCGGGGAGAACACGCCGTAGTGCGGATGGATGCGGGGGGGCGGCGCCGGCCCCAAGGCGGCGATTTCCACGCCCTTCTTGCGCCACTCGTGTGCGCCGACGAGCCCGAGCAGCTCGCGCAGTGCCACCAGCGAGGGCTCGCCGTCGGCCGGGCCCCAGGCTTCGGTGCAGGCCTGCCGCACATCGGGCGCGCGCGGGAGATCGATGCTGTAGTCGCCTTCGAGGGGGATGAGCAGGCGCCCGAGGATGCGCGCCCGCTGGCCCTGCGCCTGGCGGTGGAGATGGAAGGCTTCGGTCGGCGTGGCCGGGCGTGGGGCCGCCTTGCGCGGCTTGCGTTCGGCGCGGCGCCCCATGGCCTGCAACAGCTGCCGCGCATTGTGGAAGTCACTGCGCCACACCAGCGCATGCCCCTCGCTGGCCAGGCGATAGGCAGCGTCCGCGCTCAAGGTATCCCGGGCCGCACGCAGGTGACGCGGCGGCGCCACCCCGGCCTCGGAACGCCAGCGGGCGCGACGCGACGCGCCGTCTTCCTCCCACTCGACCCAGGGCAGCTCGCTCACGCGGTGGCCCGCCGGCGCGCCGCACGGCGAAACAAAGCCACGGCGGCCATGACCAGGGCACCGGCAATCACGCCGCACAAGGCATCGAGCAGCGCGGACGACAGGATCGCCGCCGCGCCGGGCAGGTCCTGCGTGAGGCGTGCGATGCCATGGTGCAGCGCGGGCACGCCATGCACCAGGATGCCGCCGCCCACCAGGAACATCGCCGCCGTGCCCGCCACCGTCAGCGCCTTCATGAGCCAGGGCGCAGCGCGCAGGATGCCGCGGCCGCAGGCCTGGGCCAGCCGGGCCGAGCGCCGGCTCAGGTACAGGCCGAGATCGTCAAGCCGCACGATCGCAGCCACCAAACCATACACGCCGACCGTCATCAGCACGGCAATACCGCTGAGCACCAGGACCTGCGTGAGGAAGCTGCGATCCGCCACGGTGCCCAGCGTGATGGCGATGATCTCCGCCGACAGGACGAAGTCGGTGCGGATGGCGCCCTTGATCTTTTCCTTCTCGATCGCGCGCATGTCGACCGACGGGTCGGCGATGGCGCGCGTCAACTCATGATGATGGGAGTCTTCCTCCTGGGGCCGATGGAACAGGCGGTGCGCGACCTTCTCGAAGCCTTCGAAGCACAGGTAGGCGCCGCCGATCATCAGCAGTGGCCTGACGGCCCACGGCAGCAGCGCGCTGAGCGCCAGCGCTGCCGGCACCAGGATGGCCTTGTTCAGGAACGAGCCCTTGGCCACCGCCCACACCACCGGCAGCTCGCGATCGGACCGCACGCCCGAGACTTGCTGGGCGTTCAGCGCGAGGTCGTCGCCCAGGACGCCGCTGGTCTTTTGCGCGGCGACCTTGGACAGCACCGACACATCGTCCAGGATCGTGGAGATGTCGTCGAGCAGGGCGAGCAGGCTGGAGCTCATTCCAACTTCATTCCAACTTCCGGCGCAGCCGGATTTCCTCGATCCGCACGCCGCCCATCATGGCGGTCTTGGCGCTGGACATTTCGCGCTTGAAGCCGGCAAGCTCGGCGAAGCGCAGCGCACGGTCATTGCACAGCGGGATCCACAGCGTCACGTCGGTGCAGCCCTCCTCGAGCAGGCCTTCCCGCGCGGCATCCCACAAGGCCAGGCCGGCGCCCAGCGCCCAGTGCTCGGGTGCCACATACAGTGCCCAGATCTCGCCCGTGGTGGGCTTGGACTTGGGGTCGCGCGAGCGGTCATAGCCGACGAACCCCACCACCTGGCCCTGGTGCGTGGCGACCTGGACCAGCGGCTCCCCATATTCGATTGCGTCACGCCAGAAAGCGACGCGCTTGTCCATCGGCACGGACTGGCTATTGGCAGAAATGTTCTCGTAGGCTGCATGCGAAGCTTGTGCATGCACTTGGGCGATGGCGCGGTCGTCGCTCTCTTGCGCGGGTCGGATATCGTACATCAGTCGATTATGATATATCGCAGCACCCCATCAGACGTTGCCCGCAGTGTATGGGCTGCGCCGATGGTAGACCCTCTGGCCCCCGGGGATCGGCTCGGCCTTGGGGTCGGGTTCGCGCTGAGTCGCATTCGTGCCGGGCTTGTCCTCGCGAGGAGGCGGGGGCTTGTTCCGTTCTTGTTTTGCAGTACCAGATTGCTTGGAGGAGTTCATGGGGATCCTTCGCGACAGGAGTGCAGATGTGCGGGACATGACACTAGGCCCGCCGTACACGCGAAGCTGTAGGACACCGGCTCATCGCCCGCGGTGGCATAGTCTTCGAATGCGTGATGGGCTCGCGTCCTTGCTGCTGGCTTTGGCCGGCGCTTGCGCGTCGGCCGCCGCGCCCGCGTTCGAGGACACCATCGCGCAGCGCACGATCGCCTGCACGGCGTGCCACGGCAAGGAGGGCCGCGCCGGCCCTGACGGCTACTACCCACGCATTGCGGGCAAGCCGGCCGGTTACCTCTACAACCAGCTGCTGAATTTCCGTGATGCCCGTCGCCACTACGGATTGATGGCGCGCCTGCTGGATCCGCTGTCGGACGCCTACCTGCTGGAAATTGCTCAGCATTTCGCTTCGCTCGACCTGCCCTACCCGCCCCCGCAAAAAACCAGCGCCGCGCCCGAATTGCTGCAGCGCGGCCAGCAACTGGTCACGCAAGGCGACGCCAGCGCCCAAGTCCCGGCGTGCGCCAAGTGCCATGGCGAGCGCCTGACCGGCGTCGCCCCGAACACCCCCGGCCTGCTCGGGGTGTCGCGCGACTACCTCAATGCCCAGCTTGGCGCGTGGCGGACCGGCCAGCGCCGCGCGCACGCCCCCGACTGCATGGCCAAGATCGCCAAACAGCTGCGGCCCGAGGACGTCACGGCCGTCGCCTCGTGGCTGTCGATGCAGCCGCTGCCGGCCGATCCGCATCCGATCGCCAACCTGCCGGACAAAGCGCCAATGGAGTGCGGCAGCGCCCAACTGCCCGCCGGGAGGCAGCCATGAAGCGCGCGCTCGGCATACTGGCCGCCCTGGTGCTCGTGCTCGGTGCGCTGGTGTTCTGGCTGAACCAGCGAGGCGAAGACAAGATAAGCGACGCACCGCCACTGGCCGCGCCGGCGGCCGACGCCGTGGCACGCGGCGCCTACCTGGTGCGCGCGGGCAACTGCGTCTCCTGCCATACGCAACGCGGTGGAGCGCAGTTCGCAGGGGGCCGCGCGATCGAGACCCCCTTCGGCACGATCTACGGAAGCAACCTCACGCCGGACAAGGCCACCGGCATCGGCGAGTGGAACGCCGACGAATTCTGGCGCGCCCTGCACAACGGCCGTGCGCGTGACGGCCGGCTGCTCTACCCGGCCTTCCCCTATGCGAACTACACGCTGCTCACGCGGGCGGACGCCGACGCGATCTACGCCTACCTGCGCACCGTGCCGCCCGTGGCGCGGCCCAACACGCCGCACCAGCTGCGCTGGCCCTACAGCACGCAGACGGCGCTGGCCGCATGGCGGGCGCTGTACTTCACTGCGGGCGCGCAGGAGAATGACGCGGCCAAGTCGCCCGAGTGGAACCGCGGCGCCTACCTGGTGCGCGGCCTTGGCCACTGCAGTGCCTGCCACACGACGCGCAACGCCCTGGGCGCCAACGCCAACATGATGGACCTGTCGGGCGGTCTGATCCCCATGCAGAACTGGTACGCGCCCTCGCTCACCTCGAGCGACGAAGCGGGCGTGTCGGCGTGGGACCTGGCGCACATCGAACGGCTGCTGAAGACCGGCATCGCGCCCCGCGGGGCCACGCTCGGGCCCATGGCCGAGGTCGTGCTGCAGAGCACGCAGCATCTGAGTGACGCCGACCTGCGCGCGATGGCGGTGTACCTCAAGTCACTGCCGCCCTCGGCCAAGGCCAGTCCTTCCGAAGCCGCGCCCATGTCGCCGCGCATGGCCGAAATCGGCGCGAAGATCTACGAGAAGCAATGCGCGCAATGCCACGGCGACAAGGGCGAAGGCATCGCGGGCGCCTACCCGGCCCTGGCCGGCAATCGTGCGGTGAACCTGCCGGTGACCGCCAACCTGGTGCAAGTCGTGCTGGGCGGCAGCTTCGCACCAGCCACCGCCGGCAATCCCCGTCCGTTCGGCATGCCGCCCTATGCCACCGTGCTCAGCGACGAAGAGGTCGCCGCCGTGCTGAGCCACATCCGCACCTCCTGGGGCAACCGCTCCGGCGCGGTGAGTGAACTCGAAGTGAACCTGCAGCGCAGCAGCACGCCACCATGAGCTTTCGTCCCGTCGAGCTGCCCGGCGAAGTACCGGGGTCGCTCTGGCTGTCGTCAATGCCAGGGCGCTTCGGCTCGTGGGACGAATTCGAGAACGACGTGCGGCGCACGCGCCTGGCACTGGTGATCTGTCTGACGCCGCGCAGCGAGATGCAGGAACTGTCGCCGGCCTACGCCGCGGCGGTGGCGCGCGGCGGTGCGAGCTGGGAATGGCTGCACCTGCCGATGCCGAACTTCGGCGTGCCGGACGACGCGCCGGCCTTCCGGCGCGGCGTCGAACACATCGCGCAGACCCTGTCGAAGGGACAGGCGGTCATGATGCACTGCGCGGCCGGCATGGGTCGCACCGGCAGCGCCGCCGCCTGCGTGCTCAAGGCGCTGGGGCTCGACACGGAAGAAGCGTTGCAGCGCGTGCGACAGGCCGGGTCGAATCCGCAGAATGCGGAGCAGTCCGGGTTTGTGGAGTGGTTCTGAATTTCGCGTTCACCTGAACGGATTCGCGAACACGAACATCATCGCGATGCCCACGCCGATCAGGAAGTTGGCGTCGATCAAGCCGGCCAGCAGGAACATCTTGACCTGCAGCGATTCCATCAGCTCGGGCTGGCGCACCGAGCCTTCGATGAAGCGTCCGCCCATGGTGCCGATGCCCAGGCAGGCGCCAATGGCACCCAGGCCGATGATCAATCCGCATGCGATGGCAATCAGTCCGGTGTCGCTCATGTCAGGCTCCTGTCTTGGATGAGCCCATCGTGCCGCCCGGACCGTACGGCGGCAATTACCCGGGAGGTAAGCGTGTGATGGCCTGCCCGGCCACGGCCCGCAATTGCGATTCGCTCACGCGCTGCGGCGAAATCTCGGCCAGTGGCAGCAGCACGAAGGCCCGCTCGTGCATGCGCGGATGCGGCACTTGCAGCTGCGCGCTGGTGATGGCGGCATCGCCGAAAAGCAGCAGGTCCAGGTCGAGCGTGCGCGGCGCATTGCGATAGGGGCGCTCGCGCCCGGCCTCGCGCTCAAGCTGCTGCAACTGCGCCATCAGCTCGGGCGCACTCAGCGCCGTGCTGATTTCGGCCACGGCGTTGATGTAGTCCGGCCCGCTGGAATCCACCGGTGCGCTGCGGTACATCGATGAACATCGCACCAGCGTCGTCTCAGGCAATTGCGCGATGCGCGCGAGCGCGTCGCGCAGTGCCCGCTCAGGCTCACCCAGGTTGGCGCCGAGTCCGATGAAAGCCGTGACCGGCTCGCGCATGGCTACTCGGCGGCCGGCCGGTCATCGGCCTGGCCCGGGCCGGTGCTCTTGCGCCGACGGCGACGCCGTTTGCGCGGCGCATCGGAGGAGGCCGATTCGTCACCGGACGGTGACGGCGCATCGGCAGTGGGCTGTGGTGCCTCGCCGACGGCGGCGCGCTCGGGCCGCGGTGCGCGCACGCGGCGCTGGCCGCGCAGTTGCTCCTCGCGCAACTGCGCCACCAGGTCCTCGCGCACGCCGTCACTGGCCAGGCTGAACTCCTGCCACCAGTCGGCCAGCACCACGTCGATCTCGCCAACATCGGCGCGCAGCCGCATGAAATCAAAGGCGGCGCGGAAACGCGGCTGCTCCACCAGGGAAAACGGCGTCTGGCCGACGCGCTTTTCGAAGCGCGGCTGCATCATCCAGATCTCGCGCATGTCGGCGCCCAGCTTGCCGCGGCCCGAGACGTCGCCGATGCGCGCATCGAACACGTCATCGATCGCGCCTTGCAGCGCCGGGAACGGATGCTCCTTGCGTGCCAGGCGCCCGGACCAGCCGTCGCGCACGTCGGACCAGAGCACGCAGGCCAGCAGGAAGCTCGCGGCCACCGGCTTGCCTTCCGATACACGCCGGTCGGTGTCCGCCAGCGCCCCTTTCACGAAGGGCAGTTCGGCCCGTTCCACCACCAGGTCGAGCAAGGGGTAGATGCCCTTGTCCAGGCCCAGCGCCCGCAGCTGTTCGACCGTGGCCAGCGCGTGCCCGGTCTGCAGCAACTTCAGCATCTCGTCGAACAGGCGGCTTTGCGGCACATCGGCCAGCAAGGCCAGGCACTGGACCAGCGGCGCGGAGGTCTTGGAGTCCAGCGTGAAGCCCAGGCCGCTGAGCTTGGCGACGAAGCGTGCCGCACGAATCAGGCGCACCGGGTCCTCGCGATAGCGCGTCACCGGGTCGCCGATCATCCGGATCGAACGCTTCTGCGCGTCCTTGATGCCGCCGTGGTAGTCGACCACGGTCTGCGTCTCCGGGTCGTAGTACATGGCGTTGATGGTGAAGTCGCGCCGGGTCGCGTCCTCTTCCTGCGGACCCCACACGTTGTCGCGCAGCACCCGCCCGCTGGCGTCGACCGCGTGCTTCAGGCCTGCCAGCTCACTTTTGCTGGTCTTCTCGTTGCCGGTGACCTGCTCGGCCGCCGTGTTGTCCATGTAGGCACGGAAGGTCGAGACCTCGATCACCTCGTGCTCGCGCCCGCGCCCGTACACCACGTGCACGATGCGGAAACGCCGGCCGATGATGAAGGCGCGGCGGAACAGGCCCTTGACCTGCTCCGGCGTGGCGTTGGTGGCCACGTCGAAGTCCTTCGGCCGCAGCCCCACCAGCAGGTCGCGCACCGCGCCGCCGACGATGTAGGCCTCGAAGCCCGCCTCCTTCAGCGTGTGCACCACGTTCAGCGCGCGCTCGTCCACCAGGCTGGGATCGATGCCGTGTTCCTGCGGGCCGACTTCGCGGCGCTTTCCGAAGTTCGGCTTGCCGCCCTTCCCCACCGGGCCCTTGCCGAGCAGCTTGTCGATAAATTTCTTGATCATGGATGTGCGAACAAATCGAGTATGCGCCAGCCGCGCTCAGCGGCAAGGGCGCGCAGCCGCGCGTCGGGATTGGTGGCCACGGGATGGTCGACGCGCTCCAGCAGCGGCAGGTCGTTCATCGAATCGGAATAGAAGGTGATGTCGGCCGCTTCCCAGCCCATGCCTTGCGCGGCCAGCCATTCGGCGATGCGCTGCACCTTGCCTTCGCGGGCCGACGGCACGCCCGCGATCTCGCCGGTGATCCAGCCGTCGTCGTCGCGCGCCAGGCGCACCGCGATCAGGTCTTCCACACCCAGGGCGCGGGCGATCGGTGCGGTGACGAATTCGTTGGTCGCGGTGATGATGGCGATCTGGTCCCCCGCCTCGCGGTGCTGCTGCACCAGCGCCAGCGCCTCGGGCCGGATCTCGGGGCGAATCACGCGGTCCATGAACATCTCATGCGCCGCCTGCGACGCCTGTGGCCCGCGCTCGCGGATGGCATCGGTGGCGAAGCGCACATAGTCGTGGATGTCCAGCGTGCCGGCCTTGTAGTGTTCGAAGAATTCATCGTTGCGCTGCCTGAAGACCACCGGATCGGTCCAGCCGATGTCCTGGGTGAACACGCCCCAGGCGTAGTCGGAATCGATCGGAAGCAGCGTGTGGTCGAGGTCGAACAGCGCGATGGACTTCTTGCCTGCTTTCACTCGTTCTCCAGCATGGACTTGATCAAAGGGATGGTGATGCCGCGTTGCGTGCGCAGCGCATAGGCATCGAGCTGCTCGAGCAGCTGCATGAGGCTGGCGAGGTCGCGCGAAAAGCGCGTGAGCATGTAGTCCATCACTTCGTCGCTCAGGAACACGCCGCGCGCATCAGCCGCCTGCCGCAGCACCGCACGCCGCTCGGGCTCGGACAGCGCCTGCAGGTGGAACACATGACCCCAGCCCAGTCGCGTGCGCAGGTCCTCGCGCAGCTTCAGGTCCGCCGGCGGCGCGACACCGGCGGCGAGGACGCCGCGCTGCAAGGTCTGCGCGTTGACGAACCAGTTGAAGGCCGCATGCTGCTGCACCGCGGTGTACAGGTGGACGTCGTCCATCAGCACCACGGCCCAGCGTTCATCGAACGCCGGCGGCTCGTGCACCGACGCATCCAGCCAACCCGCCAGGGCGCCCTGCTCGCGCAGGGCCTCGGCCACGGCCTTCAGCAGGTGCGTCTTGCCGCTGCCGCTGGCGCCCCACAGGTAGGTCGGCACGGGCGAACGCGTCGGGCTGCCCACCCACAGGTCCAGATGGCGCAGCGCCGCCTCGTTCGGGCCGGCGCAGAAGTTCGCCAGCGTCGGGCCCGCCGCGATGCCGATGTCCAGGGCGATCTGCTTCATCATGGTGTCAACCCTGATACAAGCGGCTGCCCATGTAGCCCGCACGCAGCCGGCGGATCGCCACTAGCAGCACGGCGCTGGCGGGCAGCGCGACCAGCACGCCCACGAAACCGAACAGCTGCGCGAAGGCCAGCAGCGCGAAGATCACCGCCAGCGGATGCAGGCCGATGCGCTCGCCGACCAGCCGCGGCGTGAGGTAGAAGCCCTCCACCAGCTGCCCCGCGCCGTACACGACGGCCACCATGACGAAAGCCTTCGCCGACGCGAACTGCAGCAGCCCCGCGAAGACCGCCATTAGCAGGCCGATGCCGAAGCCGACGTAGGGAACGAACATCGCCAGCCCGGTGAACACACCGATCGGCAAGGCCAGGTCCAGCCCGAACAAGGCCAGGCCCGCGCTGTAGAACACGGCCATGGTGGCCATCACCAGCAGCTGTCCGCGCAGGTATTGACCCAGCACCTGGTCGGCCTCGCTGGTGAACGAATCGACGCCGGGCCGCGCGCGCGGCGGCACCAGTTCGCGCACCAGCGCCACCAGGCGCTTCCAGTCCAGCAGCAGGTAGAACAGTGCGACCGGGATCAGCAGCGCGTTGGCGACCACGGCCAGGGCCATGCCGCCGCCCAGGCGTAGCGACGAGAACAGCGACGACAGCGCCTGGCTGTAATTGGCATTCAGATAGCCGAGCGCCCGCGCCTTGAGGCTGGCCAGGTCCAGCGAGAAACTGACGCCCAGTTCGTGCAACGCCGGCTTGACCGCGGCATCGAGCTTGTCGAACACCCCCGGCAGTTGCTCGCGCATCAGCGGCAGCTCCTTGGCCAGCACCGGGACGATGAGCAGTGCCAACAGCGCCAGCGCCAGGATCAGCGTGAGCTCGACCACCATGACGGCGATGACGCGCGGCACCTTGCCGCCCGACGCACGGCACAGGCCATCCACCAGCGGCGCCAGGGCATAGGCCAGCACCGCCGCCACCACAAACGGCGTGAGCACCGGGGCGAGCGAGCGCAAGGCCAGCACGGCGGCCAACGCGATCAGCAGCCAGGCGGCGGCGCGTTTCTGCGTGGACGTCATCGCATCCTGGGGTCAGCGCAGTTGCAGGTCGTCGTCGCCGAAGCGGATGCCCAGCGGCTCGATCAACAATTGCTTGTCGCCGGCCTCGACATGGCCGGCGACCAGGGCCTCGATGCCGCAGGCCTGGGCGACGTCGACGGTGCGCTGCGCATCCTGCGCCGCGACGAACAGCGCGAAACCCGCGCCCATGTTCAGCGTGCTGTAGGCCTCGCGATCATCCTGGCGCGCCTGCTCCTGGATGAAGCGCAGCACCGGCGGCACCTTCGGAATAGCATTCAAGCGGTACGTGAGCTTGGCCGGGTGGCGCAGCAGCTTGCGCCAGCCATGGCCGGTGACATTGGCGCAGTAGTGCGGGACGATCCCCGCCCTGAACAGGGCTTCGGTCACCGGCGAATACAGCACGGTCGGTGCGAGCAGCGCCTCGCCGTAAGTGGAGCCGTCGCTCAGGGGGGTGAGCCAGCCTTGCGGCAGTCGCTCGACCAGCTTGCGCGCCAGGCTCAGGCCGTTGGCATGGAT
>Ga0207853_1000067_pt1 | contig 25430 bp, 21 predicted proteins | sample LuqExpMetagenom6_FD_187764 | JGI IMG/M metagenome (GOLD analysis project Ga0207853, IMG submission 187764) | Tropical forest soil microbial communities from Luquillo Experimental Forest, Puerto Rico - Sample 6 (SPAdes) | ecosystem: Environmental > Terrestrial > Soil > Tropical forest ...
CCTGCCGCGCCGCCTCGCGCTCGCGCCGGCGCTCGGCCTCTTCGGCCATCCGGCGCGCGTAGCCCTCGGGATCGGCGTAGGGTTCCCATTCGGGGTGCTGCGCCAGGTCGGCCTTGGCCGCCGCGCGGAAGCTCGGGTCGGTGGCGCGCGTGCGCCACAGCGGCAGCAGCGGCAGGCGCAGCCCGGGTTCGGTGCGCAGCCAGGGGGAGACATCCGCATAGGCAATCTCGCCCAGCGGCTTGGGCGCGACGGTGCGCTTGGCGAACTGTTCGCCGCGCGCAGGCAGCCGGTCGCGAAACTGCCGTGGCACCTTGGCCAGGAAGTCCGATGCGGGGCGTCGCGCGACCGTCGGCGTGGCGCCTTCGCGCCGCTGGGCGAAGTCGCCACTGGCCAGCTGCAGCGTGCTGCCATGATCGCGCGACGCCACCTTGGCCGAGCCGCTCTCGACGAAGATCGCGTACTCCGCGCCCGACGCGTAGACGACCGTGGTGGCCGCCTGCGTCGCGATCTCGAAGGCCGGATGGGTGTAGCCGAAGGCCCCGCTGCTGCTGGTCTTGAGCCAGCCCTGGAGCAGATACAGCGGCATCGCCGCCAGGCCCTTGGCCACGCGGGGGCGAAACATCACCCGCGTCGACTCGCCGATGCCGACCAGCACGCCTGCGGGAAGTTCGACCTGGACGAAGGTGCCGGCGGCCGTCTCGACGATGTCCTGTTCATTCAACACCACGCCCTCGGCGAGCGCGTAGCGCGTGGTCTGGCGAATCAGTGTGGCGTTGCCTTCGACGATGCCGACGATGCTGCCGGACTGCGCACCGGCCAGCGGCGACGCGAACAGGCCCGCGACCCACAGCAGCAGGGACCTGAACCAGATTTCCGTGAGCCGCACGACGTACCTCCGCTGGCAGAGGGCATCATTGACTCTGGTGGAAGGCCAGAGGACAGCATTGATGGTAGGTCAAGTCCCAGCGCCGCATGGGTCTTTTTGCAACCCAATGGCCGAACTTGCCTACCGATGGGGTTGGCGCCCGCGGCGGCGCCTGTGCGTCCGTGCCGTGACCTGCCCGGCTAGTGCCGGGCGATTTGGACCTTCAGCCGAATTGAGGTAACCTGCCAGCCCCGGCTGCCCAGATGAGCTATCAGAGCAGGCAACACCTGCCGTAATTTGGCCGCCGCGGCGTTGCTATCCACCAGCAGGCACCAAGTGGTCCCTTCGATGGGGCCGGCCTTCACGGCAGATCGCAGCGGTCTGGGAATCAGGGGTTCAACCGCCAGCAGCCGTTCACTCGATTCGCGAGCGAGCTGCACCAACCTGGCCAGCATGGGCGCCTCTGCGGTGGCCTGCAGGATGGGCACTGCAGAGTGGCGGCGGTTGGAAGTCGATGTCGTCATGAGGGGATAACAGTGCATTTCATTATCACGGATGCCTCGCTGGCAAGGAGCCGTGCCGTGCACCTGAGCGGGGCGCGGCTGGTGGCGGCGCTGATGGCCCTGTCGCTGGCGCTCATGCTGTCGGCCGCGGGCCTGTACCACTGGGTGTTCCTCAAGGGCGCACGCGAAGGCTGGCCGGTGATCGGCGCGCTGGTGCGCCTGGTGGTCAAGGACGAGTTCGAGCAGCGCGACCGCTTCATGCGCGAAAACCTCGATGCCATGGCGCGCCGCCTGGGCGAGATGCAGGCACGGCTGGTGCAACTGGATGCGCTGGGCGAGCGGGTCTCGGGCCTGGCCGGGGTGAACTTCGCCGAATTCCACAGCGCGGGCGGACAGGGCGGCGCACTGGTGTCTGGCCGCTCGCTGTCGATGGAAGAACTGCAGGCCACCCTGGACGACCTGGAAAAGAACACAGGCCAGCACGTCGACATGCTCACGGTGCTGGAGTCGCGACTGATCGACCAGAAGGTTCGCAGCATGATGATCCCCACCCAGCAGCCGCTGGCTGACGGGCACCTGGGGTCGGCGTTCGGCTGGCGGATCGATCCGTTCACCGGCCGCAACGCCCTGCACACCGGACTGGATTTCCAGGCCGAGCCGGGCACCCCCATCCTGGCCGCGGCGGGCGGGGTGGTGGTCACCCAGGAGGTCCACCCGGCCTACGGCAACATGGTCGAGATCGACCACGGCAACAACCTGATCACCCGCTACGCGCACGCCTCGCGTGTGTTCGTCAAGCAGGGCGACCTGGTCAAGCGCGGCCAGAAGATCGCGGCGGTGGGCACCACCGGCCGCTCCACCGGGCCTCACCTGCATTTCGAAGTGCTGGTCCAGGGCGTGCCGCAGGATCCGGGCAAGTTCCTCGCGGCCGGCAAGCACCTGCCGGCCCAGCAACTGGCCCGCGCGACGCCGGTCGGGCTGGCCGAAACCACCGGCAGGTAAAATCCTGCCTTTCGCCGCTGGAGGGCCGCTTGCATTGGCCGCCGGAGGCCCCACATCCTGCTGACAACAGAACAATTGCGAGGCGCCGCGCCCGGCGTGTCCGCCCGCCCTGCGCCCACCTGTTCATGGCCAAGAACCTCCTCACCCAAATCTTCGGTTCGCGCAACGACCGCCTGCTCAAGCAATACCGCAAGGTGGTGGAACGCATCAATGCGCTGGAGCCGCAGCTCGAGAAGCTGAGCGACGACCAGTTGCGCGGCAAGACGGACGAGTTCAAGGCTCGCCTGGCCAAGGGCGAAGCGATCGACGACCTGCTGCCGGAAGCCTTCGCCGTCGTGCGCGAAGGCTCCAAGCGCATCATGAAGATGCGCCACTTCGACGTCCAGCTGCAGGGCGGCATGGCGCTGCACCACGGCAAGATCGCCGAGATGCGCACCGGCGAGGGCAAGACGCTGACCGCGACCTTGCCCGTGTACCTGAATGCGCTGGCCGGCAAGGGCGTGCACGTGGTGACGGTGAACGACTACCTCGCCAACCGCGACGCCCAGTGGATGGGCAAGCTGTACAACTTCCTCGGCCTCACGGTGGGCGTGAACCTGCCCAACATGCCGCGTGAGGAAAAGCAGGCGGCTTACCGCGCCGATATCACCTACGGCACCAACAACGAGTTCGGCTTCGACTACCTGCGTGACAACATGGTGTATGAGGCCGCCGACCGCGTCGCGCACGGCCTGCACTACGCCATCGTCGACGAAGTGGACTCGATCCTGATCGACGAGGCGCGCACGCCGCTGATCATCAGCGGCCAGGCCGAAGACCACACCGAGCTGTACATCGCCATCAACCGGGTGGTGCCCCTGCTGACCAAGCAGGAAGGCGAAGCCGACCCGCGCACCGGCGAGGGCGTGACCAAGCCCGGCGACTTCACGCTCGACGAGAAGAGCCACCAGGTGTTCCTGACCGAGCAGGGCCATGAGAACGCCGAGCGCATCCTGTCCAACCTGGGTCTCATCCCCGAGGGTGCCTCGCTGTACGACCCGGCCAACATCACGCTGATGCACCACCTGAACGCGGCGCTGCGGGCCAACCACCTGTACCACCGCGACCAGCACTACGTGGTGCAGCAGGGCGAGGTCATCATCGTCGACGAGTTCACCGGCCGCCTGATGCAGGGCCGCCGCTGGAGCGATGGCCTGCATCAGGCCGTCGAAGCCAAGGAAGGCGTGCAGATCCAGGCCGAGAACCAGACGCTGGCCTCGATCACCTTCCAGAACTACTTCCGCCTCTACGCCAAGTTGGGCGGCATGACCGGGACGGCCGACACCGAAGCCTACGAATTCCAGGAGATCTACGGTCTGGAGACGGTGGTGATCCCGCCCAACCGTCCGAGCCGCCGGGAAGATGCGCTGGATCGCGTCTACAAGACCACGCGCGAGAAGTACGAAGCCGCGATCCAGGACATCCGCGAGTGCCATGACCGCGGCCAGCCGGTGCTGGTGGGCACGACCTCGATCGAGAACTCCGAGCTGATCTCCGGCTTGTTGGACGAGGCCAAGCTGTCGCACCAGGTGCTCAACGCCAAGCAGCACGCCCGCGAAGCGGACATCGTGGCCCAGGCCGGCCGGCCCAAGATGATCACCATCGCCACCAACATGGCGGGCCGCGGCACCGACATCGTGCTGGGCGGCAACGTCGAGAAGGCGGTGGAGGCCATCGAAGCCGACGAGGCGCTGGACGCCGCCATCAAGCAGCAGCGCAGTGCCGAACTGCGAGCGCAGTGGCAGAAGGACCATGAGCTGGTGGTGAAGGAGGGCGGCCTGCGCATCATCGCCACCGAACGCCACGAGTCGCGCCGCATCGACAACCAGTTGCGCGGCCGCTCGGGCCGCCAGGGCGACCCCGGCTCCTCGCGCTTCTACCTGGGCCTGGACGATCCGCTGATGCGCATCTTCGCCGGCGAGCGCGTCAAGGCCATCATGGACCGCCTGAAGATGCCCGACGGCGAAGCGATCGAGGCCGGTATCGTCACCCGCAGCATCGAAAGCGCGCAACGCAAGGTCGAAGCGCGCAACTTCGACATCCGCAAGCAGCTGCTGGAGTACGACGACGTCTCCAACGACCAGCGCAAGGTGATCTACCAGCAGCGCAACGACATCATCGATGCCGGCGACCTGGCGGCGCAGATCGCTTCCTTGCGCGAAGGTTGCTTCACCGACATCGTGCACCAGTACGTGCCGCCGGAATCGGTCGAGGAGCAGTGGAACCTGCCGGCACTGGAAAAGACGCTGGGCGACGAGTGGGGCATCCGCGTCGACCTGCAGCACGAAGTACAGGCCGCCAGCAGCATCACCGACGAGGACATCCTCGAGATCGTGCTGAAGGCCGCCAACGCGGCGTTCGATCTCAAGGTGCAGCAGGTCGGCGCCGAAAACTTCACCCAGTTCGAGCGCATCGTGCTGCTGCAAAGCATCGACACGCACTGGCGCGAGCACCTCTCGGCGCTGGACTACCTGCGCCAGGGCATCCACCTGCGCGGCTACGCCCAGAAGCAGCCGAAGCAGGAATACAAGCGCGAAGCTTTCGAGCTGTTCGGCCAGCTGCTGGACTCGGTCAAGAACGAGGTCACCAAGGTCCTCATGACGGTGCAGGTGCAAAGCGGCGAGCAGCTGGAGCAGGCTGCCGACGAGATGGAAGACCGCGCCGAGCGTATCGCCAACGTGACCTACACCGCGCCCACCGAAACCGGCGAGGTCGAGAGCACGCTCGACGAGAGCACCGCGCGGCAGACGCCGGTGGCGGCCGCCGCGATGGCCGCCGCCCGAGTGGGACGCAATGATCCCTGCCCCTGCGGCAGCGGCAAGAAGTACAAGCACTGCCACGGCAAGCTCGCCTGAGGCGGGCCGCGCGCGATGTCGGGCCCAAGTTGGGGGCGCAGGGTCGCGTGAAAGTGTTTATATTGCGGCTGAATCCCTGACCCAGCCGCCATGGACGAACATGACCGCACCGCCTCGCTGATATCGCCCACCAAGCTGGCGCAGGACAAGCGTGGCCGACCGGCGTCGTCTTCCGCCTGGCTGGACCGGATGGCCGCGGACGCGGGTCATCAGCACGTCAGGCACATCGGCGAAATGAGTGCGGCATTGCGCGACCGCCTGGGTCCCCGCGATGACGAGCCCTTGCGTGCCGATCTTGTGCGACTGGCCGAAGCGCTGCCCAGGCTGGACTTCGGGTTGCTGCAGGCGCGCGGTTTCATGGCGCGGCTCTCAGGCAAGAGCCGCACTGCCGGGGCTGAGTTCGCGCAACAGCACGACACCATCGACGCGGCGGCGCAGGCCCTCGCCCCCCGGGTACAGGCGCTGGGCACGCAGGCGGAGCCGGCCGGTGGCGACCGCACCCTGCTCGAATTCGAACTCGAGTTCCACGCGCTCGACAAGGTGATCGACCAGGCTGCGCGCTGGTTGCAGGACATGCGCAGTCAGCTCGGGACGCGCCAGGTCGCGGGCGGCGATGAAGCGGCGAGCAATCAGCTCCAGGATGACATCGTCCGCTGTGAGCTGCTCGCGGCGCGGCTGGAGGCGCTGCGCGCACTGAGCTCCACAGCGCAGCAGGTTCATGCGCAGGTACGGGCCGTTGCCGCACGCCGTGCCAGCCTGGTCCAAATGCTGCGGCGTGACTTGGCCAAGGACCTCGGGGATTGGCGCAAGCGCATTTCGCCACTGGCCGACGCGGCTCGCAGCGGACAGACGCCGGCTTTCAGTCTCGAAGGCGCGATGGACTGCCACCGTGACCTGCAGCTGATCATCAAGCAGGCGATCACCGAGCGCAGCCAGCTCCAGACACAGGAGCTGGCGCTGGCCGAAGGCCTGCAGGCGCTGGCCGCCCACAAGCCCGCGGCCTGAGCCGCTTCATCCACTGCACCGCACGCTATACCACCATGGCCTTCCTCGCGGTCGACATCGGCAACACGCGACTCAAATGGGCGCTGTATGCCCAGCCACGCCCCGGTGCGACGCTGATCGCGCATGGCGCGGAATTCCTCGAGAACATCGACAAGCTCGCCGAGGGCGCCTGGGTCGGCCTGCCGCCGCCCCAGCGCATGCTGGGATGCGCCGTCGCCGCTGACGCCGTCAAGCGCCGCGTCGAGGAGCAGATGGAGGAAATCTGGGACGTGCCCGCGCAGTGGGTGGTTGCCAGCGCGGCCGAAGCGGGGCTGGTCAACGGGTATGACCATCCGACCCGCCTGGGCGCCGATCGCTGGGTCGCGATGATCGGGGCGCGGCATCGCATGCTGGCCGCCGGCCCGGTGCGACCGGTGGTGGTGGTCATGGTCGGCACGGCCGTCACGGTCGAAGCCGTCGATCCGAGCGGCGCCTTCCTCGGGGGCTTCATCCTGCCGGGGCACGGCATCATGCTGCGCGCGCTGGAGTCCGGCACCGCAGGGCTGCATGTGCCCACCGGCGACGTGCGCGAGTTCCCGACCAACACGTCCGATGCGCTGACCAGCGGCGGCACCTTCGCGATCGCCGGTGCGATCGAGCGCATGGTCGCCCACGTGCGCGAGCGCTGCGGCGAGTCGCCGGTTCTCTACATGACCGGCGGCGCGGGCTGGAAGATGGCGCCGCACATGTCGGTGCCGTTCGAACTGGTGGAAAGCCTGATCTTCGACGGCCTGCTCGAGATCGCGCGCAGCCGTTTCGGCAACTGAGGCCGCTTTAGGAAGCCAGGCCGTCCACGGCCTGGAACGCCGCCTCCCGCGCCTGCTCCAGGATCCGGCTTTTCCATTCGGGCGTGTCGGTGAAGAAGGCGTCGCGCATGCGCTGCTTGATGCTGTCGGCCAGCTCGCGCGGCGCCTGCGGATGCAATTGCAGCCACTGGTCGCCCCGCAGCGCATCGGTCACCTCCAGGATCGGCACCGTGCCGAACTCGAGCGCAATGCTCGTGAACTCCGCTTGCGGACATTCCTGCTGCGCGGCAATCCACATGAGGCCGGTGAGGAACGCCGACGTCGAGGAGCCGTCGTAGACCGAGGTGACCGGGGTGGCGCCGCTGCCGTCCCACCAGGCGCGGGCACGGGCCACCGACGCCGCATCGTCGGGGCCGGCGAAGATGCGCTCGCCCACGCCATTCGGGCCGAGCCCAGTGTGCAGGTCGATCCAGGCCAGTCGGGCTGCGCGCCGGCCATGCGCCTTCAACACCTCGCGGATCGCCAGGTTGCTCCAGGTCGGGGCGGTGCCGCCGAAGAACAGCCCGTCCGCGGACTCGTGCTGGCCGCCGCTCACGGCGGATTGCAGTGCGGCCAGGCCGTTCTCGGCGATGTAGTTCGCAATCGCCTGCTGGTTGTCGGCCGAGGGCGGCCACTCGGCCGGCACCAGCAGCTTGTGCAGGGCGCGGTACTTCGCGTTGTCCGGCAGCGGCGCGCTGAAGTCGTGGAAGTTGCGGTTCAGGTCCACGTTCTCGTGCGTGGTGCGCCGCAGATAGGAGAAGCCATGCGGGTTGAGCGCATGCACGTAGAGCACGGCGACGCCGCGCTCCTTGGCGTACTGCCGCCAGGTCGCATCGCGCAGGGCTGCGACCTGCACGCCGCTGCCGCAATAGCCTTCGATGCCATGGCAGCCGCTGCTGAGGATGAAGACCCTGTCGGCATCGGGCGGGCCCTCGCGCGCCACATCCATGGCCAGCTCTTCGCCTTCGCGGCCCTTCAGCGGATGGATCCTGCTTTCCACGCTCAGCCCTGCGGCCTGGGCGGCCTCCAGGAACTGGCGGCGTGCCTGTGCGTAGCTGGGAGCGAAGACGTCGGCGCTCATGAACCGCTCCGTGCGAGCCAGGCCTCCGCCAGCCGCACCCAGTAGGTGGCGCCCAGCGGGATCAGCTCGTCGTTGAAGTCGTAGCTGGGGTTGTGCAGCATGCACGGGCCGGCGCCGTGGCCGATCTCGCGATGGCTGCCGTCGCCGTTGGCAATGAAGCAATAGGCGCCGGGCTTGACCTGCAGCATGTAGGCGAAATCCTCGCCGCCCATGGTGGGCTCCTGCACCTGGACGTTGTTCTCGCCCACGATGGAGGCCATCACCTGGCGCGCGAATTCGGACTCGGCCGGCCAGTTGATGGTGGGCGGATAGTTGCGCTCGAACTCGAATTCGCACTGCGCGTCGTGCGCCGCGCAGACGTGCTCGGCCACCTGCTTCATGCGCTTCTCGATCAGGTCCAGCACCTCCATCGTGAAGGTGCGCACCGTGCCTTGCAGCTCGCAGCTGTCGGGCACCACGTTGGTCGCTTCGCCAGCGTGGATCATGGTGACCGAGATCACGCCCGCGTCGATCGGCTTTTTGTTGCGGCTGATGATGGTCTGGAAGGCCTGCACCATCTGGCAGGCGATCGGGACCGGGTCGATGCCGTTGTGCGGCAGCGCCGCGTGGCTGCCGCGGCCGCGGATGGTGATCTTGAATTCGCTGGTCGACGCCATCACCGGCCCCGGGCTCACGGCGAACTTGCCGACGTCGCTGCCGGGCCAGTTGTGCATGCCGAACACGGCCTCCATCGGGAACTGGTCGAACAGCCCGTCGCGGATCATCTCGCGTGCCCCGCCGCCGCCTTCTTCGGCCGGCTGGAAGATCAGGTAGACGGTGCCGTCGAAGGTGCGATGGGCCGCCAGGTGCTGGGCCGCGGCCAGCAACATCGCGACGTGGCCGTCGTGGCCGCACGCGTGCATCTTGCCGGCGTTCTTGCTGGCGTGCGCGAAGGTGTTGAACTCCTGCATCGGCAGCGCGTCCATGTCGGCGCGCAGACCCACGGCCCGCGAACTGGTGCCGTTCCTCACGATGCCCACGACGCCGGTCTTGCCCAGGCCGCGATGGACCGGGATGCCCCACTCGGTGAGCTTGGCGGCCACCAGGTCGGCGGTGCGCTGCTCCTCGAAGCAGAGTTCCGGGTGGGCGTGAAGGTCGCGCCGGATGGCGGCGATGGCGGCAGCCTGGGTGACGACGGAATCCAGGATATTCATGATCAGCTCGGTACTGCAGAAGCTGGCAGTCTAGCCGGGCCACCAAGCCCGCGCCATGCGCGGATATTCGCCAAAATGGAGTGATGGATTCCACAAATCTGGTCTCACCGCAGACGCTGGAGCTGGCACAGGCGCTCGTCGGCATCAACACCGTGAGCGCGAACTCCAACCTGCCACTCATCGATCTGGTGCGCGAGGAGCTGGCGCGCTTCGGCGTCGAATGCCGCCTGACCTTCAACGAAGACCGGACCAAGGCCAACCTGTTCGCCACGCTGGGCGAGGGCAAGCCGGCCGGCGTGATCCTGTCCGGCCACACCGACACGGTGCCCTGGGACGGGCAGGACTGGACCTTCGATCCGCTGGGCGGCGAGGTGCATGACGGCAAGCTGTACGGCCGCGGCTCGGCCGACATGAAGGGCTTCATCGCCGCGGCCGTTGCCCATGCCGAAAGCTTCCTGCACAGCAAGGCGCCGTTCGCGATCCACCTGGCGCTGAGCTACGAGGAGGAAATCGGCTGCTTTGGCGTGCGCGAGCTGATCGCCGACATGCGCGACGCCGGCATCCGGCCGCTGGCCTGCATCGTCGGCGAGCCCACCAGCATGGTGCCGGCCATCGCGCACAAGGGCGTGTACCGCTACAAGTGCTGCGTGCGCGGCAAGGAGGCGCACTCCTCGCTCACGCCGCAGTCGGTCAACGCGATCGAGATGGCCGCGCGCGTGATCGGTCGCCTGCGCGACATGGCAGACGGCTTTGAGCGCGACGAGCCGCGCTACGAGGGTTTCGATGTGCCGTTCTCCACCGCCAGCGTCGGCCGCATCCACGGCGGCATCGCCGACAACGTGGTGCCGCGCGACGCCGAATTCCGCTACGAGTTCCGCGACCTGCCGACCTCCGACGTCGCCGCCATGCAGCGCGAGATCATCGCGTACGCGCGCTCGCTGGAGCCGGGCATGAAGCGCGTGGCGCCAGAGGCAGGGTTCAGCTTCCAGACGATCTGCGAGATCCCGAGCTTCCTCGGCTCGGCCGAGGACCCCGTCACGCGGCTGGCGCTGCAGCTGTCGGGCGAGCGCCGCACCACGCAGGTGGCGTTCGGCACGGAGGCGGGCCTGTTCAAGCAAGCCGGCATTCCCACGGTGGTGTGCGGCCCGGGCAGCATCACTCAGGCGCATCAGCCGGATGAATTCGTCACCCTGCAACAGCTGGCGCGCTGCGAAGATTTCATGCGCGGCCTGGCGCACATGGACAGGGCGCTGTCCTGAGTCCTGAGGACCTATTCCCGCACCCTGCCTTGTGAGTCGATCAGGCTGAGTTCGACCATCTTGGACGCCACGCGGTCATCGGCGAGGTGCACGCGAAAGCCGCCCAGGCTCACGTCGTCGAACGAGGTCAGCGCCTTTTTCAACTTGGCCCGGTTCGGGTCGCGCGGAATGCGCCGCAGGGCCTCGGCGTAGAGGTTGGCGGCGATGTAGCCCTCGAGCATGTACACGTTCGGTTTGCCCAGCTTGGCCGCCTGCGCATCCTGCATCAGGTCGCGCACGATCGCGACCTTGGCCGCGTCGCTGCGGGGCACCACGCGCACCACCACCACGCCCGCCCCCTCAGGGCCCAGCTCCTCGGCCAGCAGGCTCTCGCCGGCGTTGGAGAAGCCGTAGACCGGGCCGCGGAAGCCCTTCGCGTGCAGGTCGCGAATCGCGCTGGCGGCGCCGTTCGCATCGCCGATCACCAGCACCGATTGCGGGCCCGCGGCCAGCACCTTGTCCACGCTGTTGGCGACGCTGCCGGAGTGGAAGGCCGCCGTCGCCACGACATTGACGCCCGTGCTGGGCATGGTGCGCATCGCCGAATCGAGCGCGGCCAGGGATTCACTGTCGCCCGCGTGCAGGATGCCGAGCTTCTTCGCAGTGCCCAAGGTGGTGGCGTGCCTGGAGATCGCCGCGGCTTCCTCGGCATAGCCTGGTCGCAGCGAGTACACATTCGGGTACATCGCCCCGCGGAATTCATCGGCGGCGGCCATGGGCGCAACCATCAGGACCTCGCTGTCCTTGATCAGTGGGTACGCGGCGGTGACCTGCGGCGAGCCGTAGTAACCGAACAGTGACAGCACGCCCTGATCGAGCAGCTTTTTCGTGTTGTCGGCACTGAGCTTGGCATTGCCGCGGTCATCCAGCGTGACCAGTTCGATCTTGCGGCCCTGGATGCCGCCGGCGGCGTTGACGCGGTCGAAATAAAGCTGGGCGCCCTGGTGGAAGGGCACGGCCAGCGTCGAGCCGGGACCGGTGAGGGCGATCGACTGGCCGATCACGATGCTGGATTTGCCCACACCGTCGTCGGCCACGGCGGAGGCGGTCGTGCCCATCAGGGCCAACACAGCTACCATCGCGGAAACGGCCAAGGATCTGACGAACTTCATGCTTTGTCTCCTTCGGCATCAGGAAGGGCCCGGTCCTTCGCGCGAACAAAGTAGTGAACTCAATGACCAGCACCACCGGCAATACTGCGCAGGGCAGTGTGTTCAAAGGCTCAGCCGTTGTGAAGGGGGCTTGTCCTCATGACTGCCCTGACGCCTGCACTTTGCTGACCACCGTGCAGGACGGCGTAGCGGTGAAAGTGCAGGGCAATCCGCAACATCGCCATACCGATGGCGTGCTGTGCGCCAAGGTCTCGCGCTACCCCGAGCGCACCTACCACCGCGAGCGCGTGCTGTACCCCCTGCGCAGGGTCGGACCCAAGGGCAGCGGGCGTTTCGAGCGGATGAGCTGGGACGAGGCGCTGACCGATATCGCCTCGCGTCTTCAGGCGATTGCCGCCCGCAATCCACAGGCGATCGTGCCCTACAGCTATGCCGGCACCATGGGCCTGGTGCAGGGCGAAAGCATGGCGGCGCGCTTCTTCCATCGGCTGGGCGCATCGTTGCTGGAGCGCACCATTTGCTCCAGCGCGGGGGGTGAGGCGCTGACCTATACCCTTGGCAGCAAAGTGGGCATGAAGCTGGAGTTCTTCGCCCAGTCGCGCCTGATTCTGATCTGGGGCAGCAACTCGATCACCAGCAACCTGCATTTCTGGCGACTGGCGCAAGAGGCCAAGCGCGAGGGGGCCAAGCTCATCTGCATCGATCCGCGACGCACCGAAACGGCGGAGAAGTGCCACGAGCATGTGCAACTGCGTCCCGGCACCGACGCCGCACTGGCGCTGGCGATCATGCATGAGCTGATCGCCAACGACTGGCTCGATCATGACTACATCGCGCGCCACACCCTGGGCTGGGACGCCTTGCGCGAGCGCGCGCTGCGCTGGACACCCGAGCGCGCGGCGGAGGTTTGTGGCGTGCCGGTCGAGCAGATCCGCGCGCTCGCGCGCGACTGGGGCACGACCCAGCCGGCCGCGATCCGTTTGAACTACGGCATGCAGCGGGTGCGCGGCGGTGGCAATGCGGTGCGCGCCGTCGCCTGTTTGCCGGCGCTCACCGGCGCCTGGCGCGATCCGGCGGGCGGCGTGCTGCTGTCGAGTTCGGGGCAGTTCCCGATCGACAAGGCCGCCCTGCAGCGGCCCGACCTGCTGGCCGGCCGGACGCCGCGGACCATCAACATGGTCACCATCGGCGACGACCTGCTGCGGCCGGCGTCGCCCGCTTTCGGTCCGCGCATCGAAGCGCTGGTGGTCTACAACAGCAACCCGGTCGCGGTGGCGCCTGACTCGGGAAAGGTGGTCGCGGGCTTCGAGCGCGAGGACCTGTTCACCGTGGTGCTGGAACACTTCCAGACCGACACCGCCGACTACGCCGACTACATCCTGCCCGCCACCACGCAGCTGGAGCACTGGGACATCCATTACTCCTATGGCCACACCGACGTGACCTTGAACCGGCCGGCGATCGCGCCGCTCGGCGAGGCCCGGCCGAACACGCAGGTGTTTCGTGAACTGGCGCGCCGCATGGGCTTCGATGAACCCTGTTTCGACGACGGCGACCTCGAACTGTGTCGTATGGCCTACGGCGACCAGATCGATTTCGACGCGCTGCTCAAGGACGGTTTCGCGTCGCTGCCGATTCCCGATGCGCCTTTTGCCGAGGGCCGTTTCCCCACGCCCTCGGGCAAGTGCGAGTTCTTCAGCGAGCGGCTGGCGCGCCAGGGACAGGACGGCCTGCCCGACCACCTGCCGAACCACGAAACGGCGGGCAGCTCGCCGCGCTATCCGCTCGCGATGATCTCGCCGCCCGCGCGCAACTTCCTCAATTCCAGTTTCGTCAATGTCGACAGCCTGCGTGCGACCGAACGCGAGCCCTTGCTCGAGATCCACGACTCGGATGCGGCGGCACGCGGCATCGCCTCGGGGGCGGTGGTGCGCGTGTTCAACGAGCGCGGCGAGTACCGCTGCAAGGCGCAGGTGTCGGCGCGCGCGCGGCCCGGCGTGGTCAATGGCCTGGGCGTGTGGTGGCGCAAGCTCGGGCTGGCGGGCACCAACGTGAACCAGCTCACCAGCCAGAAGCTCACCGACATGGGCCGCGGGCCGGTGTTCTACGACTGCCTGGTGGAAGTCGAACTGGCGTGATGCGGCGCAAGTGGAAGGTGGCAGGCAGCCTGGCCGCTGCCGCGGTGGTCGCGAGCCTCGCCGGTTGTTCCAGCCTCGGCTACTACTGGCAGTCGGCCTCGGGTCACATGCGCATGATGAGCGCGGCGCGGCCGATCGACGAGTGGATGGCCGACACACAGACGCCGGAGCAACTCAAGGCCAAGCTGGCCCTGAGCCGGCGTATTCGCGACTACGCGGTGAGCGAGCTCAAGCTGCCGGACAACCCCAGCTACCGGCGCTATGCCGACCTGCATCGCTCCGCCGTGATCTGGAACGTGGTCGCCGCGCCGCCGTATTCACTGACGCTGAATCAATCCTGCTTTCCCGTGACCGGATGCGTGGGCTACCGTGGCTACTTCGATGAAGCCGACGCCCGGGCCGAAGCCGAGCGGCTGTCGGCGCAGGGGCTGGAATCCAGCGTCTATCCGGTGCCCGCCTATTCGACGCTGGGCTGGATGAACTGGGCCGGCGGCGATCCGCTGCTTAACACCTTCATCAACTACCCGGAAGGCGAGCTGGCGCGCATGATCTTCCACGAACTGGCGCACCAGGTCGTCTACGTCAGTGGCGACACCATGTTCAATGAATCGTTCGCCACTGCGGTCGAACGCATCGGCGGCGAACGCTGGCTGAAGACAAAGGCGTCCGAGGCGGCGCGCGGCGAGTACGAGCAATACGATGGCCGGCGCAACCAGTTCCGCGCCCTCACGCGCGCCACGCGCGACCGGCTCACGCAGGTGTACGACAGCACGAGCGGCGACGAGCGCGAACGACTGAAGCAGGACACCATGCGCCAGTTCGCCGAGGACTACGCCAGGCTGCGCGCGAGCTGGCCCGGTGATCCGGCGCGCTATCGGTTCTACGACCGCTGGGTCGCCGAGGCGAACAACGCGTCGTTCGGCGCGCAGGCGGCCTACGAAGAACTGGTCCCCGGGTTCGAAGCCTTGTTCGCCCGCGAAGGCGGTGACTTTGTGCGCTTTTATGATGCGGTCAGGGCCCTGGCGAAGCTGCCAAAGGCCGAGCGCCACGAAAAACTAAAGAAACTGAAGGAGAACACCGGTGCCTGACATCCACATCACGCGCGAGCACGGCCTGGGCCTGCCCGCGGCGCGCAAGCTCGCTTTCCGCTGGGCCGAAGTGGCCGAGGACAAGCTCGGAATGGAGTGCACCTACGAAGAGGGAAAGACCTCGGACCTGGTGAGCTTCACGCGTTCCGGCGTGAACGGCGAGCTGACCGTGACCAAGGACCGCTTCGAGCTGGATGCGCGCCTGGGGCTGGTGCTGGGCGCGTTCAAGAACCGTATCGAGTCGGAAATCGTGAAGAACCTGGACGAGCTGCTCACACACAAGGAGCCGCTCAAGGCCTTCAATCACGCGCTGGCGGAACGCACGCAAGAGGCCCCCGCCAAGAAGCCGGCTACCAAGCCGGCGGCCGCGAAAAAGGCGATCGCCCGGAAGGCCTGAGATGAGCGGTCCGCTCGCCGGCATCAAGGTCCTCGAGCTCGGGCAGCTCATCGCCGGGCCGTTTGCGGCCAAGACGCTGGGCGATTTCGGCGCCGACGTGATCAAGGTCGAGCCGCCCGGCCTCGGCGATCCGCTGCGCAAGTGGCGCCTGCTCAAGGACGGCACCTCGGTGTGGTGGCAGGTCCAGTCGCGCAACAAGCGTTCGATCGCGCTGGACCTGAAAGAGCCGCAGGCGCAGGACATCGTGCGCCAGCTGGCGCAGTCTGCCGACGTCCTGATCGAGAATTTCCGTCCCGGCGCGATGGAAGGCTGGGGGCTCGGTCCGGACCCGCTGCTGGAGCTCAATCCGCGCCTGATCATGCTGCGCATCAGCGGCTACGGCCAGACCGGGCCGTACCGCGACCGGCCTGGTTTTGGCGTGGTGGCCGAGGCCATGGGCGGCATGCGCCACCTGACCGGCGAGCCGGGCCGCGTGCCGGTGCGGGTGGGTGTGTCTATTGGCGACACGCTGGCGTCCCTGCACGGCGTGATCGGCATCCTGCTGGCGCTGCACGAGCGACAGCGCAGCGGCCGCGGGCAGGTGGTTGATGTGGCGCTCTACGAAGCGGTCTTCAACTGCATGGAAAGCCTGCTGCCCGAATACAGCGCCTTCGGCGCGGTGCGCGGCCCGGCCGGCAGCGCGATGCCGGGCATTGCACCGACCAACGCCTACCGGTGTGCCGATGGCGGCTATGCGCTGGTCGCCGGCAACGGCGACAGCATCTTCAAGCGCCTGATGGGGGCGATCGGCCGAGCCGACCTGGCGTCCGATCCGCAACTGGCGGACAACACCGGGCGCGTGCAACGGGTCGATGAGATCGATGCCGCGATTGGCGCATGGACCGCGCAGCGCAGCGTGACCGACGTGCTGCAGGCGCTGGATGCCGCCAGCGTGCCGGCCGGGCGCATCTACACCGCCGCCGACATTGCGGCCGACCCGCACTACCGTGAGCGCGGCATGTTGCAGGAGGTGGCGATGGAAGACGGCAGCCGGTTGATGGTGCCGGGCATCGTGCCCAAGCTGTCGCTCACGCCGGGGAGTCACGCGCGCAACGCGCCCGCGCTCGGGCAGGACACCGACGCGGTGCTGCGCGAGATCGGGCTCGATGACCAGCAGATCGCTGCCCTGCGGCAGCGCGGCATCGTCAGCTGAGCGACGCCACCAGATCGATGTACTGCTGCATCGCGTCCTCGCTGGAGGTGCCCTTCACAAGGGACCAGGCGTCCCACTTGGCGCGGCCGACCAGGTCACTGAAGCCCGGCTTCTTTTCCGCGTTGTCGCCTGCGGTCGACTGCTTGTACAGCGCATAGAGCTTGAGTAGCGTCGCGTTGTTGGGGCGCTCGGACAGCTTCTTGGAGTTGGCGACGGCGGTTTCGAAGGTGGCTTTCAGATTGGCCATGGTGCTTCCTTATGGGTCTATCCGCGCTGACGGGGCTGCGGTATGGTCGCGGTATCTTACGGCGGGCCATCGCGCAGGATTAGGGTCGCGCCTCGAACCTGTGGAAACAATGTCATGGTGACCCGCATTTCCGCCCAGCTGGCGACGCAGCCCACGCGCAAGCGAACACGCAAGACCTCGGCCCCCGCCGCCGCCGATCAGGGGCCCCGACCTCGTGCCCAGCGCCTGCTCGGTCCGGCCGGCGAGCGCATGTCCAAGGTCGATACCGCCTGGCTGCGCATGGATTCGCCGGTCAACCTCATGATGATCCTGGGGTTCTGGACGCTGAAGCCCGGCATCGGCTATGAGGCGCTGTGTGCGCGCGTGCGCGAACGCCTGCTGAAATACGGGCGCTTTCGCCAGCGCGTCGAGCAGGACGCGACGGGGGCCAGCTGGATCGAGGACACCGCCTTCGACATCCACCGGCACGTGGTGCGCGAGTCGCTGTCGCGCCGCGGTGGCGCCCACACGCAACTGCAGCAGCGCCTGGCCGAACTCGCGGTGCAGCCGCTCGATCACCGGCATCCGCTGTGGCAGTTCCATTTCATCGAGCACTTCGATGGTGGCAGTGCGCTGATCATCCGCATCCACCATTGCATTGCCGATGGCATCGCGCTGATTGCCGTGGCCTTGTCACTGGCCGACGGCGGGCAGGCGCCGCCGACTGCGGCGCGGCGGGCCGCGGAGCACGATGGGTTTGGCGGTGCGCTGCTCAGGCCGCTGACCGATCTGGCGCACAAGGCGCTGGAGGTGGCGGGCGGCGGCGCGGCCAGATCGCTGTCTTTGCTGCTCGATGCGGACAGGCGCGCCGAGACGCCGAAGGAATGGGCCCGCCTCGGCTACCAGGTGACCAGCGACGCGGCGTCGCTGCTGCTGATGCCCGACGACTCGAAGACGCGCCTGAAGGGACAAGCCGGCACCGTCAAGCGCGTCGCCTGGTGCGAGCCGCTGCCGATCCACGAAGTGAAGGCGCTGAGCAAGGCACTGCAATGTTCTATCAATGACGTGCTTCTCAGTTGCGTGGCTGGCGCCATCGGCGCCTACCTGCGCGATACGGGTGATGAGGTCACGGGGCAGGAGATCCGGGTGATGATTCCGGTGAACCTGCGGCCGCTGGAGCAGGCCCACCAGTTGGGCAATCGGTTCGGGCTCGTGCCCCTGTTGTTGCCCGTTGGCATCGCCAACCCGATCGAGCGCGTCTACGAAGTGCGGCGGCGCATGAACGCGCTCAAGGGTAGCACGCAGCCCGTGCTGGCCTTCGCCGTGCTCGCGGTGGCCGGCCTGCTGCTCAAGGGCGGGCAGGACGCCTTGCTCAATATGTTCAGCCGCAAGACCACCGGCATCATGACCAATGTGCCTGGCCCGCGCGACAAGTTTTCGCTGCTGGACGCCACCGTGGACCAATGCATGTTCTGGGTGCCGCAATCCGGCGATGTCGGGTTGGGGATTTCGGTGCTGAGCTACGGCGGTGGCGTGCAGTTCGGCGTGATTTCGGACGCGGTCATGTGCCCCGAGCCGCAGAAGATCATCGACGGCTTCGAGCCCGAGTTCGCCAAGCTCTCGCTGGTGACGCTGATGCTGCCCTGGGACGAGTGAGCCGCAGGGGCAGCGTCACTTCGGCCCTTGCTCTTCTTCCTTGGCCCGCAGCCGGTCGTGCTCTTCCTGGTAGGGTTCGCCCAGGTCCTGCTGTTCATGGCGCGACAGCACTTCGCGCGCTTGCGGGAAGAACTTTTCCTCTTCTTCCTTGAGGTGGTGTTCGAGCCGGTGGATCAGTTTGCCCATCAGCTCCAGCCATTCTGCCGAGCCCTGGTCGAGCTTTTCGATGCCTTCCACCATCTCGTCCATCTCGTGGTGCTCGGCGATGCCGTGGCGGGCCGCATCCACGGTCTCGTCGTGCTCGAGAAGCGGCACGTAGAAAGCGCGCTCCTCGGCGGTCTCGTGCGCGGCGAGTTCGGTCTTGAGTTCATCGAAGATCCCGCATCGCTCTTGCGTGTTGCCGATCTCGGCCAGCAGTCGGCGGCAGATCGAGCGCTGCAACGCATGGCTTTGAAGGAGTTCGTCGAAGATGTCCATGGGCCGCAGTCTGCGGTCGGGTCGGGGACGACCCTGTAGGCCGACCGCCCAAGGGCAGGCAGGTCTATTCGAGCTCGGCCTTCGCCAACTCGACTTCCAGGCGCTCGGTGGCGTCCAACGGCTTGAATGCCGCCGCATCGGCGTACAGCCGATTGGCCTGGCCCATGGCGCTGTCGCCCTCGAGCATCAGCAGGCCGTTGGCGTACTCGACCATCCCGATCGGGGACGCCGGGTTGAGCCGCAACGCTTCCTGAAACAGCTTCAGGCCGGTGTCCTTCTTGGCGCCATAGGTCATGCCGCCAATCAAGGTGCCGACCTTGTCAATCACCTCGGCGTGGAGGGCGCCCAGGGCAATGTGCGCGTCGGCGTGCCGCGGCTGCAGTTCGAGCGCCCGCTCCAGGGCTTCCTTCACGCGGCTGCCCAGGCCCTGCGCCAAGGCCTTGGCCACGCTGATGCCCTGGCTATAGCGGCCCAGCGCATAGCCTTGCCAGAACCACGCATTGGGATTCCTGGGGTCATGCGCGGACTGCTCCTGCGCGCGCTGTGCCACTTGCAGCAGCAGATCGAGCTTTTGTTTCTCCTTGCGCTCCAGATAGTTCGCGTACACCGCCGTCGCCTTGTTGGCGACCGTGATGCCGGCCGCGCCGGCCTGCAGCCCGGCGTTGGCCGCGCGATGAAATTCGCCACGATGAAAAAGCGCCCAGGCCTCCAGCACCGCCGGGTCTTCCGGCCAGGGCTCCGCGTCGCCCGCATGCAGTCGGGTCCAGTGCGTACGCAGCGTCGCTGCGTCGAACGCGTATTCGCCCACATGCGGGAAAGCCGTCCACCTGACCGTTGTCATTCAGATACCTTGCTTTGAGCTAGGGCGCCGCCGGCGGGCTGGCGTAGGCCGATGCCAGGTCGAGGAAGTGCGCCCGCTGTCCTGGCGCAAGATAGGGTACCAGCAGATTGAGCACGTGGTGGGCGCCGCGCAGCAGGGCTTTCTGGGCGCTTTCCGGTTCGAGGGCATGTCGTGGGTCGCGCACGTACTCGAAGCTCAGCCAGTAGGTCAGCAGCACCACCATGTTTGCTGCTGTCGGTTCGACCTGGCGCACGTCGATCTCCATGGCGCCCGTGCGGCTCATGCCGCCCAGCATCGCGCGGATTGCGCGGGTCTTGTTCTTCAGCACCGACTGGAAGTGAGTTTCCAGCCGGCGGTTCTTCGACAGCAGGTCGTTCAGGTCGCGGTACAGGAAGCGGTAGGTCCAGATCAACTCGAACAGCGTGTGCATGAAGAACCAGGCGTCCTCCACATCGCGCACGCCGTCGCTGGCGTTGAGCAGCTCGGTCAGGGACTTCTCGTAGCGATCGAACAGCGCGTTGATCAGTTCGTCCTTGGCCGGATAGTGGTAGTAGAGGTTGCCGGGGCTGATGTTCAGCTCGGCCGAGATCAGCGTGGTCGATACGTTCGGCTCGCCGAAGCGATTGAACAGGTCGAGCGCGATCTCCAGGATGCGTTCGGCGGTGCGACGCGGGGCCTTGGCCATGGGTTCAGGTGCTGCGCAACGCGCGCCCCAGATCGTCCAGGGTGTCGTGCAAGGAGGCGACCGCGCGGCCGAGGCGGGTGGATGCGGGGCGCGGTGCGATCAGGCGCCGCTGCGCATCATCGAGCCGGTCGTGCCGCAGTGCGACTCCGTGCCGCTGCAACGTGCGCGCCAGCGTGTCACGCTTCGATCGCAAGCGTGCGCGCGTCTGCTGATAGGCATGTTCGGCCAGTGGCCCGCGGCGGCTGTAGCTGAAAGTGTTGGCCAGAAACAGCTCGGTGTCCCGCGGGTCCGGCTCGATCAGCACGATGTCGCGACCGGGGTAGGCGCGCGCGTAGTGTTTCATGCCCAGTTCCAGGCGTGAATGGATCAAGGAGCGCAAGGTCTGGCTCAGGACCGCAGGCAGGCCGCCGTCGGCGATGCGCGGGATCGCATTGAACGGCACCAGCGGGTTGAGGCACAACAGCAGGTCCGCGCCATCATCCAGCGCCACCGACGCATGCAGCGTCTTTTTCAACGCGCCGTCCACATAGTGCTGCCCGTCGATCTCCACGGGCGGAAACAGGCCGGGCAGCGCCGAGCTGGCCTGCACCGCCTTGGAGATGGGGACATGGTCCCAGCCCGGGCGTCCGAACGGCGCGGCTTCGCCGCTGTCCAGGTGGGTCGCCACCACGGTGAGCCGGGTGCGCAGACGGCGGAAGTCGTTGCTGCGGCCGGGGCGCGAGAAGGCCTGCGCCAGCCGCAGATCGACCGGTGCGTTCGACAACCATCCGGTCGGCAGGCTGCGGCCCAGGCGCTCCAGCGTGTGCGCGAGCGAGCGGCGGCCGGCGAGGCTGTGCCACAAAGCCGAGACCGCCAGGCCAGGGAGCATCGCGGCGCGGCGGGCGAACTCGCCATAGGCCGGCGTCATCAACCAGGTAGGATCGAAGAGGTCGGATGGCTCGCCGCTGCCCTCGATGAAAGAGGCACACAGCTGGCGCGGTGTCATGCCGTTGGCCAGCGCCGCAGCGATGAAGGCCCCAGCAGACACGCCGACGTAGTGATGCAGGCGATTGAAATCGACTCCGTCCAGCGATTCCTCCAGCGCGCACAGCGCGCCGATCTCGTAGATCGCGCCCAGCGGGCCGCCGCCGGCCAGAGCCAGGGCGATGCGCGGAGAGTGCGATGCCGATCTCATACCCGTCAGTGTAGGCACTGCTGCATCGCAACAAGGCGCATGCAAAAAAGGGCGCCGCAGCGCCCCGTCCGGATGGGCGTGCACACCGTCACGCCGTGGTCTTGGACGCGCTGGAATGCTTGGCTGCACGCTTGACGGCACCGCCGGCTGCGGGCCGCGCTGACTTCCTGGCGGGTGTGGTCTTGACGGCGGCGTTCTTGACCGCGGCGTTCTTGGCATTGAGCTTGGCCACGGTCCGGTTGAGCTCGTCGATGCGCGCCACCAGGGCGTCGATGTCCTTGGAGGACGGCACGCCCAGCTTCTTGAGCGCACGCGAGACGCGATCCTCGAAGATGCCTTCGAGCTTGTCCCACTGGCCCGAAGCTTTCGAGGAGATGTCGCTGGCCATGCTCGCCATGCGTGTGCTGGCTTCGGCGAAGCGTTCTTCCGCCGCCGTCTGCGTCTTGCGATGGATGGCAGAGCCTTCCTTCACCAGCGCTTCGAACACCTTGCCGCCTTCTTCCTGCGCCTTGGAAAAGGCACCCAGCCCGGCCAGCCAGATCTGCTGGGCCGACTCCTTGATGGTGTCGGCGAATTGCGCCGACGTCTTCGATTCGGCCGTGTCGCTTTCCCTGTGCATCTTCTTGACCATCGTCAGCTCCTTCAGTTGAGGACAGTTCCACTGTAAAGCCTGGCGTGCCCGGCGGGTTAGGGGCAGGCTCCTAAAAGGATCGTCGCGGGCGCAGCCCTGAAGCGCCGCGGCGCCGCGGCCGACGCCTTCCGGCAGAATGGCCTGGCCAGCACAACGTGAGGAGGAGTCCCATGCACTATTTCGTCACCGGTGCCACCGGTTTCATCGGCAAGCGATTGGTCAAGAAGCTGCTTGAGCGCAAGGGTTCGGTGGTGCACTTCCTGCTGCGCGAGGCAAGCCGGGACAAGCTTGATGCGCTGCGCGACTACTGGGGTGTGCCGGCGGCGCGTGCCGTGCCCGTGTTCGGCGATCTCACGGCAAAGAAGCTGGGCGTGTCGGCGGCCGACTTGAAGAAACTCAAGGGCGAGGTGGACCATGTCTACCACCTGGCTGCCGTGTACGACCTGTCGTCCGACGAGGAAAGCCAGGTCGCTGCCAACATCGACGGCACGCGCAACGCGGTGGAGTTCGCCCGTGCGATCGACGCCGGCCACTTCCATCACGTGTCGTCCATCGCCGCGGCCGGCCTGTACGAGGGCGAATTCCGCGAGGACATGTTCGCGGAAGCGGAGAACTGCGAGCACCCTTACTTCATGACCAAGCACGAGAGCGAGAAGATCGTGCGCAAGGAATGCAAGGTGCCGTGGACGGTGTACCGCCCCGCGATGGTGGTGGGCGACAGCCGCACCGGCGAGATGGACAAGATCGACGGGCCGTACTACTTCTTCAAGTTGATCCAGCGCATGCGGCAGATGCTGCCGCCCTGGATGCCCTCCATCGGCCTGGAGGGCGGGCGCATCAACATCGTGCCGGTGGACTACGTGGTGGCTGCACTGGACCACATCAGCCATCTGGGTGGCATCGGCAAGCGTTGCTTCCACCTGGTGGATCCGGTCGGCTACCGGGTCGGCGACGTGCTGGATATCTTCAGCCGCGCCGCGCATGCACCGAAGATGAGCCTGTTCATCAACGCGGCGCTGCTCGGCTTCATTCCGAAGGTCGTCAAGAAGGGGCTGCTGGCGCTGGCGCCGGTGCGGCGCGTCCGCAATGCGGTGATGAGGGATCTTGGCCTGCCCGACGACATCCTGGAGTTCGTCAACTACCCGACGCGCTTCGACAGCCGCGAGGCGCAGTCGGTGCTCCGGGGCTCCGGCATCGAATGTCCCAGCCTCAAGGACTACGCCTGGCGCCTGTGGGACTACTGGGAGCGGCACCTGGATCCGGACCTGCACATCGACCGCACATTGCGCGGCACCGTGGACGGCAAGGTGGTGCTGGTCACCGGCGGATCTTCGGGCATCGGCCTGGCGGCTGCGCACCGCTTCGCGCAGGCCGGCGCCACCACGATCATCTGCGGGCGCGAGCAGGACAAGCTCGATGTGGCTTGCCAGCAAGCCCGCGACCAGGGCTACGAGTTCGTCGCCTATCCGGTAGACCTGGCCGACCTGGCCGATTGCGACCGCTTCGTGCAGCTGCTCACCGAGCGGCACGGTGGCGTCGACTTCCTGATCAACAACGCCGGGCGCTCGATCCGACGCGCCATCGAATCGAGCTACGACCGCTTCCACGATTACGAGCGCACCATGCAGCTCAACTACTTCGGCAGCCTGCGCCTGACGACCGGCCTGCTGCCCGGCATGGTCACCAAGCGGGCCGGACACGTGGTGAACATCAGCTCGATCGGCGTGCTGACCAACGCGCCGCGCTTTTCCGCGTACGTGGCCTCGAAAGCCGCCCTCGATGCGTGGACGCGCTGTGCGGCCAGCGAATTTGCCGACCGCGGGGTCACCTTCACCACCATCAACATGCCGCTGGTGCGCACGCCCATGATCGCGCCGACCAATCTTTACAACAACGTGCCCACACTCTCACCCGAGGAGGCGGCCGACATGGTGGCGCAGGCCTGCATCAGCAAGCCGGTGCGCGTCGCCACGCGCCTGGGCGTGGCGGGCGAACTGCTGCACGCGCTGGCCCCGCGCGTGGCGCAGATCACGATGAACACCAGCTTCCGGATGTTCCCGGATTCGGCGGCCGCCAAGGGCGACAAGTCGGGCAAGCCGCAGCTGTCGCCCGAAGCGATCGCGCTGCAGCAGATGATGCGGGGGATTCATTTCTGAGGGATTGGCGCAGTGGCAGACCGACTAGCCGCTGCGACTAGAATCGCTGCGCGCACCGCAGGGGGATTGCCGGCAGTGCCCGCAGCCCATGAAAGTCCTGCACGTTTACAAGACCTATTACCCGGACAGCGTCGGCGGCATCGAGCAGGTCCTGGCCCAACTGGCACGCGGCTTGGCCGGCCTCGGTGTCGAAAACCGCATCTTCACGCTCAGTCCGACAGCACAGCCCGCCGTCATCCAGCGTCCCGAGTCGGAAGTCCATCGGTCACGGGTGACCCTGGAGATCGCGTCGAACCCGATGTCGCTGAGCGCCATCGGCGAGTTCCGCCGCCAGCTCGCTTGGGCTGATATCGTGCACTACCAGTTCCCATGGCCCTTTGGCGACCTGCTGCATGTGCTGTGGGGCAGCCGCAAGCCGAGCGTCGTGAGCTACCAGTCGGACGTGGTGCGGCAGAAGCGCCTGATGCGCGCCTACGCGCCGCTGATGAACCGTTTCCTGGCCTCGGTGGACCAGGTTGTCGCCACTTCGCCGGGCTACGTGCGGACCAGTTCCGTGCTGCAGTCCCTGCAGCGGCCGGCCCGCGTGATTCCCAATGGCATCGACGAAGCGTCGTATCCGCATGCGGATCCCGCGCGCGTGCGCCGCTGGCGCGACGAGCTTGGCGACGATTTCTTTCTTTTCGTCGGCGTGCTGCGCTACTACAAGGGGCTGCACACGCTGATCGAGGCCGCGCGTGGCTTTGACGGGCGCATCGTGATTGCCGGGGACGGCGAAGAGTCAACCACGCTGCAGCGCGCGCTGGAGCAAGAGGGTTGCGGCCGTGTGCGTCTGCTCGGCCACGTGAGCGACGAGGACAAGATGGCGCTGCTGCATCTGTCGAAAGGGTTCGTGTTCCCGTCTCACCTGCGCTCGGAAGCCTTCGGGATGTCGCTGGTCGAAGCGGCGATGGCTGGCAAGCCGATGATCAGCTGCGAGATCGGCACCGGAACGA
>Ga0207853_1000069_pt1 | contig 24517 bp, 18 predicted proteins | sample LuqExpMetagenom6_FD_187764 | JGI IMG/M metagenome (GOLD analysis project Ga0207853, IMG submission 187764) | Tropical forest soil microbial communities from Luquillo Experimental Forest, Puerto Rico - Sample 6 (SPAdes) | ecosystem: Environmental > Terrestrial > Soil > Tropical forest ...
GGCGGCCGCCTGGCTGGCGTCGTAGAGACCGGACGTGATCGGATCAGGCGCATCCAGCGCGCGGTCCTTGCCGCCGCAGCAACTGTTGGCGCCGCCGCGCACCACCCGCTCGGCCGCTGCACCATACCGCTCCCTGACGATTTCCTTGACGTTCTCAGCCACGCTCATGTGCATCTCCTGTCTTGATTTCCTGACGAGCGCCCCGTCAGATCACCCAGTATTGCGTCATTAATCCGATATTTCCAGTATTATGGAACTATGGATCAAGCCATTGTCATCAAATCGCTGGCTGCGCTGGCGCAGCCCGTTCGCCTGGAAGTGTTCCGTGCGCTCGTGGTCGCGGGCCCGCGGGGCATGACGCCTTCGACCATGGCCGAAGGCCTGGGGATCGCATCCAGCTCCTTGTCTTTTCATTTGAAGGAACTCACCAACGCGGGTCTTGTCGTTGCCGAGCGATCCAGCCGCAACCTGATCTATCGAGCCGCCTTCGATCACATGGACGCCGTACTGCGATACCTGACCGAGAACTGCTGCCAGGGCGAGCCGTGTGCGGTGGACGCCGAGTCCGGCTCGTGCCGGTGCTGAAAGATGACAGCGATGACCATGAATATCCTGGTGCTGTGCACCCACAATTCGGCCCGCAGCGTGCTTGGCGAAGCGATGCTCAATCACCTGGCCCACGGGCTTGGGCGCGATGTCCGCGCTTTCAGCGCCGGCAGCGCACCCAGCGGACGGATCAATCCCATGGCCTTGGACGTCCTGCAGGCGGCTGGTGTTGACACGCAGGGGCTGCGCAGCAAGCGCTGGGATGAATTCAGCTCCGAACAAGCACCCCCTTTGTCCATCGTGATCACGGTCTGCGACAGCGCTGCCGCAGAAGCATGCCCGGTCTTCTTCGGTGGCGCCGGCCAGCCCGTGAAGGTGCATTGGGGCTACCCGGATCCTTCCGACGCCGCCGGCGGCGCAGACGGCAAGCGCCGTGCCTTTGAACTGACGCGCCAGGCCATCGGCTATCGCATGCTCCAGTTGCTGGCGCTGCCACTGGACACCATGCACCGCGAGGAACTGCGCGCGGCGCTGCAAGCGATTTCCAAGAACTGATGGTTTGTTCCAGCATGACTGCAAGTTCCATTGCCGCACGCGCGCCCGTGCCCGCAACGATGAGCGTCTTTGAGCGCTATCTGACTGTCTGGGTGTTCCTGTGCATCGCCGCCGGTGTGCTGCTGGGTCAGGCGCTGCCTGGTCCGGTGCAAGCCATTGGCGGCCTGGAGGTCGCGCGCGTCAACATCCCCGTCGGCCTGCTGATCTGGGTGATGATCATTCCGATGCTGGTGAAGGTCGACTTCGGCGCACTGCACCAGGTGCGCGAGCACTGGCGCGGCATCGGTGTGACGCTGTTCGTGAATTGGGCCGTCAAGCCGTTCTCGATGGCACTGCTCGGCTGGATCTTCGTGCGACATGTCTTTGCGCCCTATCTGCCCGCGGCGCAGATCGACAGCTATATCGCGGGTTTGATCCTGCTCGCCGCCGCTCCTTGCACCGCCATGGTGTTTGTGTGGAGTCGCCTGACCAACGGCCATCCGCTATTCACGCTGTCGCAGGTCGCGCTCAATGACACGATCATGGTGTTTGCCTTTGCTCCCATCGTCGGTCTTCTGCTCGGCCTGTCGTCCATCGTGGTGCCCTGGACCACGCTGATCACCTCCGTCGTGCTCTACATCGTCATCCCGGTCGCAATCGCCCAGTGGTGGCGCAAGGCACTGCTCGCGCGTGGGCAAGCGGTCTTCGAGGCGGCACTCATCCGCATCGGGCCCTGGTCGATCGCCGCCTTGCTGACAACGCTGATCCTGCTGTTTGCATTCCAGGGACGCGCGATCCTGGAGCAGCCGCTGGTCATCGCCATGCTGGCCGTTCCGATCCTGATCCAGGTGTTCCTGAATGCGGCCCTGGCGTACTGGCTCAATCGCCAGCTCGGCGAGGCTCACAACGTGGCGTGCCCGTCCTCACTCATCGGTGCCAGCAACTTCTTCGAGCTTGCAGTAGCAGCCGCCATCAGCTTGTTTGGCTTCCAGTCGGGGGCCGCCTTGGCGACCGTGGTCGGGGTGCTGATCGAAGTTCCCGTGATGCTGCTTGTCGTCCGCGTCGTGAACGCGAGCAGGGACTGGTACGAACAATCAGCTGCGCGCGCCTGATCACCGATTCACGGTGAGATCGCCCGGGCGAATCGATCCTCACTAACCGCGCTGCATCTTCGCGTGCAGCGCCTCACTCAGGATGCCCAGGCTCTCCGCCAGGTGGGCACGCGTTTCCACTGAGCCCTGGTTCTTCGCCACCGCGATGCGCAGTTGCGCTTCGAGCTGCACGGCGTTGTAGCGGATCAGGCTGACGGCATCCGGCGGCAAGGCGGACCCGCGCGTGAGGACCGCTTGCAGCCGCCGCACATGTTCGCGTTGCAGGTTGCGGCGGATGCGGTCGATGTCGCCGCCGCTGGCCAGTTCGCTCCACACCGAGCGCTGCACCGTCTGGTACACCTCGTTGAGCGAGATCAGGCCCCGGCGCTGCGATTCGGGCACGTAGGCCGGCAGGTCCAGCAGGCGGTTCGCGGTCCCCGGGCTCATCAGGCGGTCCAGGGCGGTGGACTGCACCCGCGCCACGGACGACGCGATGTCGACGGGACCGGAGCGGTTCGGCTCGTTGTAGTCCACGCCCAGGGTGGACAGGAACTGCGGCTTGAAGCGGAAGCTGTCGGCGCTGAAGACGCCCTTCTCGAGGAAGCGCAGCGCCTCGCGCTGCTGTCCGGGATCGACCGGCGTGAACGCGGCGTGTCCGCTGCCGGGCAGGTCGCGGCTGGCGACCATGCCGCCCACATACTTGGCGGACATGTCGGCGATCGCCGCCAGCGGGCCGAAGCCGGCCGCCATCGCGCGACGCGCGCGCATCGGGTCGTCGCCGGCGCGAGGCGGACGCTCCTGGATGCGCGCCCACAGCTCCTGCGACAGCGTCAGGCGCTTCTTGAACCAGGCCAGCGGGTTGTCGCCGAGGTCGAAGCGGTTGGCCATCGGGTCGATGCCTTCCTGGCCACCGCTGCCGGCCTCGACGTCGTCGCCGTAGGCCAGCTCGGGATCGGTGCTGCGCGCCGCAATCTGTGCCAGCTGCGTTGCCTCGTTGGCCGGCGCGATGGGTTTGTAGGCGTACTCGATCGCCCAGTAGTCGTAGGCGCCCAGCGTGTCGCGGTGATAACTGCCCTGCTTCTCGCCCTTGAGCGCCAGGTTCACCGGCACGTACTCCATCACCGAATTACCCAGGCCGTGCGTCTCGGTGTAGGCACGGTCTTGCAGTTGCGCGGCAGTGATCGTGGTCGAGCCCTTGAAGTTGTGCTTCAACCCGAGCACGTGGCCGACCTCGTGCATGATCGTGCCCTTGATGGTGGCCAGGACGAAGGCCTCGGCCTCGGGGCTGTCAGGCCCGATTTCATCGCGCGCTTCCAGCAGGTCCAGCGCGAAGTCCATGTCCATCGCGGCCATCTGCGCGTCGTCGCAGTAGAACGCCATGCGGCCCGCGCGGTCCGGCCAGGCCGATGGCACGGGCAGCGTTGGCGCGGGACGGCCGACGTCTTCCACGAAGCTGCGGCGCGAGCCACGCGCGAAAACGTCGCTCATGCCGATGTCCGCATCCAGGATCTCGCCGGTGCGCGGATCGGTCTGGCTCGGGCCGATGGCGAAGCCCACGTCGGCGCCCACGAACCAGCGAATGGACGCATGGCCCGCGTCCATGTTGTCCCAGTCGGCGTCGTCGGGTTGCTGCTTGACGACGATGGCGTCCTTGAAACCGATCCGCTCGAAAGCCTTGTTCCATTCGAGCACGCCCGCGGTGATGGTGGGGCGGTACTTCGGCGGGATGTTCTTGTCCAGCCAGAACACGATCGGCTTGACCGGCTCGGACAGCGCCGCAACCGGGTCTTTCTTTTCCAGGCGCCAGCGCGTGATGTAGTGCGTGCGCGGATTGGCCTTGAGGTCGCTGCCCAGGTCGGTGAAGGACTCGGTGAAATGCCCCAGGCGCGCGTCGGCCAGGCGCGGCGCCATCGGCTCCTCGGGCAGCGCCAGCAGGCTGTAGACGTAGTCCACGAAGAAGCTGCGCGGATCGGGCGGGGTCTGCGGCGGGGACGGCATGGGCACCGGCGACGGCGTCATCGGCGGTGCCGCAATGCGCGGCACGCTGAAGTGCATGCGCGCCGTCAGCGTCGACAGCTTCGGCTCGGCCCGTGCGCGCTCGAAGGAAGAATTGCCGCGGTCCAGCGCGAACGGCAGGCGGAACGCCTGTTCGATGCGCGTGGAGTAGCCGGGAATATCGGCCAACAGGAACGACGCATCCACCAGGTACGAGTGGCGCGTGGGATGTTCGGCGCTGGCCAGCGCGGCGCTGCCGATCAGGCTGGGCGAGAAGGCCTCTTCCACCGCGCGCTTGCCGCTTTGATCGGCCACCGCCCGGTAGTTGGTGTTCAGCGCCAGCAACTGCAGCTGGCGGCCCACCAGCCGGAACTGCGCCAGCTCGGCGCGGCCCATCTGGCTGGCATACAAGCCGCGCTCGCCGACCGAGTTGGCGATGTTCACCGTGAAGAGGAAGGGCTTGCCCACCATCTCCTTGGGTATCTCGAGCCAGACCTTGTCGTCCTTGCGCCAGATCGGGAACAACCCGTCTTGCTGCGTCGCGCCCTTGAGGACCTCGGCGAAGGGCTTGGGTGCCGCGGGATCGGCCGGCGGCTTGGCCGATGACGCGGGCGCCGAAGCGGCCTGCGCCGCCGGTTCGGCGGTGGCGTCCTGCTTCCGGGGTGCGCTGCTGGCGGGATCCGAGGCGCCGGCGGCCACCGAGAAAAAGGCCGCGAGCGCGGCCATGGCGATTTTGTTCATCAGACCCCCGGTGCAAGACCCAGAACTGATCAGTTTAGCCAGACGGCTGAGGCTGCCTGGGCCGGTGAAAAAGAGTTACTCCCCGACGGGCTTTCTTCACGGATAGCCGACTTCGGCCAGCGCCTTGGCCGGATGGATCAGCGTGCGGCGGCCGTCCTCGCTGCGCTCGGCCGTGCGCTGCATGATCGCGATCACTTCGGCCGGCTTGAGCGCCGGCTTCACCGCCAGCATCTTGGCCGCGAGGTTGGTGACCTGCGGCGAGGACATCGAGGTGCCGGACAGCGCTACATGGCGGCCCCCAGGAACCAGGCTGTCGACCTGGTAGCCGTTGGCGTGCAGCAGCACCGTGGGACCGTAACTGGTGAAGGCCGCCTCGTCACCCGCCTTGTCCACCGCGCCCACCACCACCAGATTGGGCAGGACGATGCCCGAGGGATAGGCATCGTTGAAGGTGGGGTCGTTGCCCGAATTGCCGGCGGAAGCCACGAACAGCACCTCGGGCAGCGAGGCGATCGCGTCCTTCAGCGCCTTCAGGTGGGCATCGAAATACTGGCGCGCCAGCGCCTTGCGCTCGGCCGGGTCCTTGCCGATGGCGCATTGCTCGAGTTCGACTTCATACGAACGCAGGTTGCCGCCCCAGCTCATGTTGACCACGCGCGCACCCGACTTGCGGATGAAGTCGGCATAGGCGGCGAAGTTGGCGGCCACGCGGGCTTCCAGCTCGGGCGTGGGGCACGGGTCGGGCAGCAGCGTATGGCCGAATTCGATGCGGGCGTTGGCCAGCCGCGCGTACGGATTGCCCGCCATCGCGATGCCGGCCACGTGCGTGCCGTGCTGGTACACACCGGTCAGGCGCAGCTCCTCGAACACCGTCTTGTACTGCGCGGGCGGCAGGTTCGACAGCAGCGCCTTCACATCGGACGCCTGCGGGCTGTCGATGTTCGACGTGAGGTCCGACAGGCCTTTGCTGCGGTCCATCAAGGTGTCCAGGCGCGCGCGCAACTGCGCCGGGATCGGCTTGAGCGGCTCCTTCGAGGCCATGCCGTTGAGATCGAACGCGACCAGGGCCGGCGCGTCACCTTGCTGGACGATGCGGCCGGGGAACAGCTGCGCGTCGACGCCGCTGTCCCACACCACGATGGGCACGGTCGCGTAGTGGCGCCCCGCCGGCAGCGCCACGTCGCGCGCGGCCCAGATGTCGGGCTTGTCCACCTGGTGCACCTTCAGGTAGGCGGTGTACGTCTGCACCAGCGTGGCCTTGAGCGGCAGCACGAACTCCAGCATGTAGCGGGCAGAGACCAGTGCCGGCGCCATGTCGGAGCTGAGTGCACCGGTGCGCGTGGCCACCGGCTGCAGCACGTTGCGCACGCGCCCGAGCGCCACCGCCTCGCCTGCCGTCTCCATGCCCGCCTTGGCGCGCTGGATGTCATTGCGGATCGTGAGGTACGGCAGGCCGTCGAGCTCACTGGCAATGGTGCGTCCCACCTCCGCTGCATACGCCGGTGTGTCGCGCCCGCCCGCCTTGCGGATGGCCGCCACGGCGGCGCGCACCGTCAGACCCGACAACAGCTTGTCGGCCGGCTTTTCCTGCAGCTGCTGGATTTGCGCCGAGCGCTTGAGCGCATCGTCGAATCGGCCTTCCAGCAAATCCAGCTGCACCAGCTCGCCCAGCAGCTGGCGTCGCGTCGCGTTCTCGGCAATGTCGAATGTGGCCAGCGTGCTGTCGATGTCACGGCGCCGCTCGCGCGCAAAGGCCGCGAAGCGTTGCGGGTCGCGCACGATCTGTTCGAGCTCGCCTTGGACCGCGTACGTGAAGCGCGGCAGGTCATCGGCGCGTTCCACGCGCTTGGGCGCCTGCGCGAACACCGAGCCCATGGCCAGCGACAAGGCCAGCGCCGCGCAGGATCGAAGCAGCTTGTTCTGGTTCATGGCCGCAGGCTCCTAAGCGGGCTGGAAGCCGCGCGGGATCGCGGCCAGCAACTGGCGGGTGTAGGGATGCTGCGGGTTGGCGTAGATCGCCTGCGCGCTGCCGCGCTCGACGATCTCGCCGCGGTTCATCACCAGGATGTCGTCAGCCATGTACTTCACCACCGCCAGGTCGTGGCTGATGAACACGTAGGTCAGGCCGAACTCCTCCTGCAGGTCGAGCAGCAGGTTCAGCACCGTGGCCTGCACGCTGACGTCGAGTGCGCTGACGCTCTCGTCGCAGACGATGATCTCGGGCCGCATCGTCAGGCAGCGCGCGATCGCTATGCGCTGCCGCTGGCCACCGGAGAATTCGTGCGGGTACTTGCCGAAGGCCGAGGCCGGCAGGCCAACCTTGTCGAGCCAGCCGAGCGCCAGCCGGGCCCGCTCGTCATCGTCGGCGCCGATCTGGTGGATGCGCATCGGCTCCATCAGGATCTGGCTCACGGTGAAGCGAGGGTTCAGGCTGGCGTAGGGGTTCTGGAAAATGATCTGGATGCGGCGCCGGTACGGCCGCATCGCCTCGGCGCTGAGCGCCGCGAGGTCCTGCCCTTCGAACAGGATGCGGCCGCTGGTGGCCTGCGTCAGGCGCGTCAGCATCATGCCGACGGTCGTCTTGCCCGAGCCGGATTCGCCGACCACGCCCAGCGTGCGGCCCTTGTGCAGCACGAAGTCGGCGCCTTTCACGGCATCGAGCGTCTTGTGCTTGAACAGGCCCGCTTTCAGGCGGTAGGCCTTGGACAGGCCCGACACTTCGATCAGCGCCGGGCCGCTGGCCGGCGCTGCCTCGCGCTGCTCGGACGCAAGCGGCCGGTTGTTCATGATGTCGTCGATCACCGGCAACCGGCGCGGGCGCGTGTCCAGGCGCGGACGGCAGGCCAGCAGCGCGCGCGTGTAGGCGTCCTGCGGCGCGCTGAAGATCTGGCCCGCAGGCCCGGCCTCGCGCACCACGCCGTGGCGCATCACCACCACCTGGCTGGCGACTTCACCGACCAGCCCGAGGTCGTGGCTGATGAACAGCATGCTCATCTTGTGGCGCTCCTGCAGGCGCGCCAGCAGTTCCACGACCTGCCGCTGCACGGTGACGTCCAGCGCGGTCGTGGGCTCGTCGGCAATGAGCAGCTTGGGCTCGCAGGCGATCGCCATCGCGATCATCACGCGCTGCTGCTGGCCGCCCGAAAGTTCGTGCGGATAGGCGTCCAGCCGCGCCCGCGGCTCCGGGATGCCCACCTCGGTCAGCAGTTCCAGCGTGCGGTCGCGGGCGGCTCGCGCCCCCAGGCTGGTGTGCATGCGCAGCACCTCGGCAATCTGGTCGCCCACCGTCAGCACCGGGTTGAGCGAGCTCATCGGCTCCTGGAACACCACCGAAATGTCCTTGCCGCGCAGCCGCCGCATCTCCTCGAACGAGGCCCGCAGCAGGTCGCGGCCCTCGAACAGCACGCGGCTGGCTGGATCGAGCACCGCGTTGTCCGGCAGCAGCCGCACGAGGCTCATGGCGCTGACGCTCTTGCCGCTGCCCGATTCGCCGACCAGGGCGACGGTGGTGTTGGCGGGGATGTCGAACGAGACGCCGCGCACGGCTTCGTGCACGTCGTGCCCCATCCGGAAACCCACGCGCAGGTCACGCACTTCGATCAGGGAACTCATGTGCGAACCTCGCTCAACGCAGTTTCGGGTCCATCGCGTCGCGCAGCGCATCGGTGAGCAGCGCGAAGGCGGTGACGAAGGTGGCCATGAAGGCGGTCGCGGCCACCAGCTGCCACCACTTGCCCAGCACCAGTTCGGTCTGCGCCTCGGCCAGCATGGTGCCCCAGCTCACCATGTCGATCGGCACGCCCAGCCCCAGGAAGGACAGGATCACTTCGGTCTTGATGAAGCTCACCACGTGCAGGCTCAGCTGCACCAGCACCACATGGCTCACGTTCGGCAGGATGTGGCCGAACATGCGCGACAGGTGGCCGGCACCGATCGCCTCCGCGGCCCGCACGTATTCGCGGTTGCGGTGCTTGATGTACTCGGCGCGAACCAGCCGGTAGATGCCGGTCCAGCCCACGGCACCAAGGATGATGACCACGGGCGCGATGCCGCCCTCGAACACCTTCGCCAGCGGCCCCGACTTGAACACGGCCGCCAGCGCGAAGATCAGCAGGATGTACGGCACCGAAGTGAACACGTTGTAGAGCCACTCGAGGAAATCGCCGACCTTGCCGCCGAAGTAGCCGCCGAAGGCCCCGAGCACGGTGCCGATCAACGTCGCGACCAAAGCCGCGGTGATGCCCACCAGAATGGAAATCTGCGCGCCCTTGATGGTCTTGGCCAGCACGTCGCGGCCGATACGATCGCCGCCGACGGGCAAGGTTTCCTTTCGCACCTGCACCTCGGTCTTGATCTCGGCGGCGCGCCGAGCCCATTCGCCGTAGTAGCTCGCGAGCGGGTCGATATCCGAGATGTCGACGTTCGGTACCTGGACTTGCTTCTCGATCGTCTGCTCCTTCGCATCGGCGCCGACGATGGTCGGCGGCGCGAAGGGTTCGCCCACTTCCCTTTGCCAGTCGCGCGCAACGAGCCCCAGCTGCGCGAGCAGCACCAGCACGAAAAACAGCGCGACGATGACCAGCGAAACCATGCCGACGCGATCGCTCTTTAGCCGCGTCCAGGCCTGCGCCCACACGCCCGGCGAGCGAGGCATCGCCACGGCGACGCCATTCACGCGCGCAACGGCGTTGGGCGCCAGGGAATCGGGCATCGCGCTCATTTGAGGACCACCCGCGGATCGACGAACTTGTACATCACGTCCGTGATGAGGTTGATGCCCATCGTGAGCACGGCCAGGTAGACGGTGACCGCCTGGATCACCGGGTAGTCGGAGCGTCCGACAGCCAGGAACACCTCGCGGCCGAGGCCAGGCACGGAGAAGAACACTTCGATGAGAAACGAGCCGATGAACACACCGGGCAACTGCGTGGCCACGTTCGTGAGGATCGGGATCATCGCGTTGCGCAGCACATGCTTGAACAGGATGGCGCGCTCGGGCACGCCCTTGGCGCGCGCGGTGCGCACGTAGTCGTGCCCGATCTCGTCGAGGAAGAAGCTGCGATACAGGCGCGTATTGGGCGCCAGGCTCACGAGCACCGCGAGCATCACCGGCAGGGGCGCGTAGACCGCCAGGTTGGTCAGCGTGCTGGACGTCCAGCCTTGCACCGGAAACCAGCCCAGACGAAATGCGAACACGTACTGGCCGATGATCACGTACACGAGGAAGCTGATCGACAGCGCCACAGTGCTGACCACCATCACCGTGCGATCGGTGAGGCTGCCGCGCACGTACGCCACGGCCATGCCGCAAACGACAGCGAGGACCACCTCGAGGATCATGATCGGGATCATGATGGTCAGCGTCGCAGGCAGCCGGGTGGAAAAGATGTGGTTGACCGACTCCTTGGTCGCCCAACTCTGGCCCCAGTCGAGCGTGGCCACTTGCCTGACGAAGATCCAGAGCTGCTCGGCCACCGGCTTGTCCAGCCCGAGCTGCTTTCGAATCGACTCGATCTGCGCGGCCGACGCCTGAAGGCCTCCCAGGATTTCCGCAGGGTCGCCGCCGAAGTACTTGAAGAGGAAAAAGACGAGCAGGATGACTCCGGCAAGGGTCGGAATCATCTGCAGGACCCGCCTGAGAATGAATGACAACATCGGTGAGGCCTTAAGGTAAGGAGCCCGCGGGTGGAAGCGCCCCGATCTTAGGGATAACCGCTCATGGCGGCCGCCTGGGCGCGCATTATGCTATTGGGCAACCGCGAACCAAGTAGGTGTTTTCCAAGCATGAACCCCAGAAAGTGGGCATCGGCCATCAGCCTTTGTCTTGCACTGGGCGCCGCGCAAACCGCAGCAGCCCAGTCGGCGAATTCCGCCCCGACGACCCAAAAGGTCTTTCGTTACGCATTCCTGGTTGCGGAGACCGGTTTCGATCCCGCGCAGATCAGCGACCTGTATTCGGCGATCGCGATTGCGAACATGTTCGACGCGCCGTACAAGTACGACTACCTGGCGCGCCCCGCAAAGGTCAAACCGAACCTCGCGCAAGCGATGCCCGAAGTAGCGGAGAACTACACCACCTACACCTTTCGCCTGAAGAAAGGCATCTACTTCGTCGACGATCCCGCGTTTGGCGACAAGAAGCGCGAGGTCACGGCGACTGATTTCGTTTACTCGTTCAAGCGCTTCTTCGACCCCGCGAACAAGAGCCCGAACTACAGTTCGTTGGCCGAAGAAGGTGTGCTCGGTCTCGACGAACTGAGAAAGCGAGCGGAGAAGACCGGCAAGTTCGACTACGACAGTGAAGTCGAAGGCCTGCGCGCACTGGATCGCTACACGGTGCAGATCAAGCTGGCGCAGCCCCGCCCGCGCTTCGTCAACAACCTGGCGGACCCCGCCACGCTCGGCATCGTCGCGCGCGAGGTGGTCGAGAAGTACGGCGACAAGATCATGGAGCATCCGGTCGGCACAGGCGCCTTCCGGCTCACGGGATGGCGGCGTTCGTCCGAGATGGTCTTCGAGCGCAATCCGAATTTCCGCGAGACCTATTTCGACGGCGAACCGACACCCGGCGACAAGCGCGCCGAGGCGATCTACGCGCAGATGAAGGGCAAGCGCATGCCGATGGTGGACAAGGTCATCGTGTCCGTCATCGACGAGCCGCAGCCGCGATGGCTCGCGTTCCTGAACAACGAGCACGATTTCATGGAACGCCTGCCCCAGAACTTCGTGACGCAGGCCATCCCGAACAACAAGATCGCGCCCAACCTCGCCAAGCGCGGCATCCAGATGGCGCAGGCGCCACTGACCGACATCACGATGTTCTACTTTCGCATGGACGACCCCATCGTCGGTGGCTACACGCCCGACAAGGTCGCCCTGCGCCGCGCCGTGGGTCTCGCGCTGGACAGCCAGGAGGAAGTTCGACTGCCGCGACGCGGCCAGGCCATCGTGGCGCAAAGCTTCATCATGCCGAACACGTCGAGCTACGACCCCACATTCCATACGGAGCTGGGCACGTTCGACAAGGCGCGCGCCATGGCGTTGCTCGACATGTTCGGCTACGTGGACAAGAACGGCGACGGCTGGCGCGACATGCCCGACGGCAGCCCGCTCGTGCTGTACCTCGATACGCTCAGCCGCGCCGACTACCGCGAACTGGACGAGGTGATGAAGAAGAACCTCGATGCGGTCGGCATCAAACTGGTGCTGCGCATCGGCCAGTGGCCCGAGCAATTGAAGGCCTCACGCGCGGGCAAGCTGCAGATGTGGGGCTTCGGCGTTTCCGGCAGCTCGCCCAATTCCGGTGGCCTGCTTGAATACATGTACAGCAAGTCGATCGGGCAGCAAAACCATGCGCGCTTCAAGAACGACAAGTTCGACGAGTTGTACCAGAAGCAGTTGCTGATGCCCGACGGACCCGAGCGCGATGCCGTGATCAAGGACGCGAACCGCATCCTGGCCGCCTACATGCCGTACAAGCCGCGCGTGCACCGCATCGGCACGGACCTGTGGCAGCCCTGGATGAGCGGCTACCTGCGTCACCCGTTTGCCCGCGAGTTCTGGCAGTACATCGACATCGACACCCAGAAACTTCAACAGAAGTAATGTCATCCCGCAACACAGGGACTCTCCTCATGAAAATCAACGCACCCCGGCACCTGGCGCTGCTGTCGCTGTCCATCGCGCTCGCCTTCCCCGCCCTCGCCGCCACCATCCCCCCGGGTGTTCAGCTGCACCCCACCCAGACCCTGATCCGCAACAACGCCTCCGAGCCCGAATCGCTCGATCCGGCGGTGGCGGAAACCGTGGGCGCGAACAACATCACGCGCGACCTGTTCGAGGGGCTCACGGCCAACGATGCCGCGGGCAAGATCATCCCGGGCCTGGCCGAGAGCTGGAGGCAGACCAACGCCACCACCTGGGTGTTCAAGATGCGCCAGAACGCCAAGTGGTCCAACGGCGATCCGGTGACGGCGCAGGACGTGGTGTACGGCATCCGCCGCTTTGTCGACCCCAAGACGGCTTCAAAGTACGCCACCGTGTACGGCGTCTTCCTGCTCAACGGCAAGGAAGCGGCCACGGGCAAGAAGCCGACCAGCGACGTCGGAGTGAAGGCGCTGGACAAGTTCACGGTCGAGATCAAGACGCCGTTCCCGGTGTCGTTCCTGCCGCAACTGCTATCCAACAACAACCTCGGCCCCGTGCACCAGGCCTCGGTCGAGAAGTTCGGCAAGGACTGGACCAAGCCGGGCAACCTGGTGAGCAACGGCGCCTTCACGCTGAAGGAGTGGCAGGTCAACAGCCGCATCGTGCTCGAGAAGAACCCGCACTACTGGGACGCGGCCAACGTGCAGCTCACGCGCGTGACCTACCTGCCGGTGGACGATGAAAAAGCCGACGTGAAGCTGTTCGAAGCCGGACAGAACGAGTGGGTCTACCAGCTGCCGCCCGGAACCTACGAGGAGCTGAAGAAGAAATACCCGAACGACGTGCGCAACGCGCCCATGCTGGCGGCGCGTTACTACGACTTCCAGACCAAGAGCCCCGCGTTCAAGGACGTGCGCGTGCGCAAGGCGCTGTCGATGGTCATCGATCGCGACATCCTGGCGCAGAAGATCACGGCCGACGGCCAGTCGCCCATCTATGGCCTGGTCGTCAAGGGCATGGAAGGTGCGGACATGACCGAGTACGACTGGGCCCGATGGCCCATGGCCAAGAAGGTCGAGGAAGCCAAGAAGCTGCTGGCCGAAGCCGGCGTGAAGCCGGGCACGAAGTACACCTTCTCGTACAACACCAGCGAGTACCACAAGAAGATGGCGATCTTCGCGCAGTCGGAGTGGAAGACCAAGCTCGGGATCAACGTCGAGCTCGAGGCGATGGAATTCAAGGTGCTGGTCAAGAAACGCCACGACGGCGAGTTCCAGCTGGCGCGCGACGGCTTTGTCGCCGACTACAACGACGTGACCAACTTCCTGGCCCTGGTGCGCTGCGACTCCGACCAGAACAACACCTTCCACTGCAACCGCAAGGCCGAAGAATTGATCGTGCAGGCCGAGCAGAGCGACGATTCGGGCAAGCGCAAGCAGCTTCTCACGCAGGCGATGAAGATGATCCTGGACGACTACCCGCTTATTCCGCTGCTGCAGTATTCATTGCCGCGCTTGGTAAAATCGTACGTGGGCGGGTATTCGCTGGAGAACGCGCAAGATCGTTATCGCAGCAAGGACCTGTACATCATCAAGCACTGATCGCGCGACCGGCGCGTTTGGCATGGCACCTCGCGCACTACCCCGCGCCGGGCGTTCCAACGTTTGAGAGCGACTTATGTGGTCCTACACATTGCGGCGCCTGCTGGCGACCATCCCGACCCTGCTGGCCGTGATCACGGCCTGCTACATCCTCGTGCATGCGGCCCCCGGCGGCCCTTTCGACAGCGACCGCAACGTCTCCGAAGCCGTGCTGGCCAACCTGCAGGCCAAGTACCACCTGGACCTGCCGCCCTGGCAGCAGTACCTGCACTACCTGAACAGCCTGCTGCACGGCGACCTGGGTGCTTCGTTCCGCTACGCCGACTGGTCGGTGAATGACCTGGTGGCCGCCGCGCTGCCGGTGTCGTTGACGATCGGCGGGTTGTCGATCCTGATCTCCTTCATCGTCGGCGTCGGGCTGGGCATCACCGCCGCGTTGCGCCAGAACAGCCTGGCCGACTACGGCGTGATGCTGATCGGCAACCTCGGCAGCGTGTTCCCCTCGTTCGTGATCGGACCGGTGCTGGTGCTGGTGTTCGCGCTCTGGCTGCACTGGTTGCCCGCCGGCGGCTGGGACGACTTCAAGCCGGCCTTCATGGTGCTGCCGATCGCGCTGCTGACCTTCATCAACGTGGCCACCATCGCGCGCGTGATGCGCGGCAGCCTGCTCGAGGTGCTGCACAGCAACTTCATCCGCACCGCCCGCGCCAAGGGCCTGCCCACGCGGCTGGTCGTCATGCGCCACGCGCTCAAGCCGGCGCTGTTGCCGGTGATCTCGGTGATGAGCCCGCTGGCGATTTCTTCCATCACGGCGGCGCTGGTGACCGAGACCGTGTTCTCGCTGCCGGGCATCGGCAAGCTGATCGTCAACGGCGCGGGCAACCGCGACTACACGCTGGTGCTCGGCTTGGTGGTGCTGATCACCGTGCTGGCGGTGACGCTGAACCTGCTGGTCGACCTGGCCTACGCGGCGCTCGACCCCAAGATCCGTTACCACTGAAAGCGCTGCGATGCTCTTTTTCCTCCGCAGGAAGACCCTGATGGACCAGCTCGCGCAGGCGCCCGTCGCCGCGCCGGGCCGCAGCCCCTGGGCCGATGCGCGCGATCGCTTCATGCGCAACAAGGCCGCCGTCGCCAGCCTGGTGATCCTGGCGCTGATCGCGCTGGCCTGCATCGTCGGCCCCTCGCTGCTGCCTTACGAATTCGACACCGCCGACTGGGACGCGATGAAGCTGCCGCCCACCTGGCAAGGCTTTCATCTCTGGGGCACCGACGAATCCGGCCGCGACCTGCTGGTGCGTTGCCTGATCGGTGGCCGAATCTCGCTGATGGTCGGGTTGCTGGCCACCCTCTGTTCGGTGGCCGTCGGCATCGCCTGGGGCGCCACCGCCGGCTTTCTCGGCGGCAAGGTCGACAGCTTCATGATGCGCTTCGTCGACATGATGTACGCCATCCCCTACCTGTTGATCGCGATCCTGCTGGTCACCATCCTGGGCCGCGACTTCTACCTGGTGGTCCTGGCGATTACCGCGTTTTCGTGGATGGACATGGCCCGCGTGGTGCGCGGCCAGACACTGTCGCTGCGCAACATGGAGTTCGTCGAGGCCGCGCGCGCGATCGGCGTGCCGACACGGCGCATCATCTTCGCGCACATCGTGCCCAACCTGCTCGGCGTGGTGGTGATCTACACCACGGTCACCGTGCCGGGCGTGATCCTGACCGAGTCGGTTTTGTCCTTCCTCGGCCTGGGCATCCAGGAGCCGATGACCAGCTGGGGCGTGCTGATCGAGGACGGCACCAAGGTGATGGAAGTCGCGCCCTGGATGCTGCTGTTCCCCGGCGCCCTGCTGTCGATCACGCTGTATTGCTTCAACTTCATCGGCGACGGCTTGCGCGACGCGCTGGACCCCAAACAGCGCTGACACCATGAACCAGAAGCTGATCGAGATCGACGACCTCACGGTCAAGTTCAACACGCCCGACGGCGAAGTCACCGCCGTCAACGGCTTGTCGTTCGCGCTGGAGCGCGGGCAGACCTTCGGCATCGTCGGCGAGAGCGGCTCGGGCAAGAGCCAGAGCATGCTGGCGCTCATGGGCTTGCTGGCCGCCAACGGCCGCGCCGGCGGCCGCGCGCTGTTCAACGGCGACGACCTGCTGGCCATGCCGCCTGCGCGCCTCAATCGCATCCGCGGCAACCGCATTGCGATGATCTTTCAGGATCCGATGACCTCGCTCAATCCGTACCTGACGGTGGAGCGGCAGATGACGGAGGTGCTGGAGCTGCACAAAGGCCTGACGCGCAAGAGCGCGCTGTCGCTGGCGATCCAGACGCTGGAGCAGGTGCGCATCCCCGATGCGGCGCGGCGCATCCGCATGTACCCGCACGAGTTTTCCGGCGGCATGCGCCAGCGCATCATGATCGCGATGGCGCTGCTGTGCCAGCCGGACCTGCTGATCGCCGACGAACCCACCACGGCGCTGGACGTCACCGTGCAGGCGCAGACCATGGCGCTGCTGCGCGAACTGCAGCGCGACTTCGGCACCGCCATCATCCTGATCACGCACGACCTGGGCGTGGTCGCCGGGCTGTGCGATGAAGTGATGGTGCTCTATGGCGGCCGCATCATGGAGCAAGGCAGCGCCGAAAGCATCTTCTACCGGCCTTCCCACCCGTACACGCTGGGCCTGCTGGGCGCGGTGCCCAAGCTCGATCACGAAGGCGAGCGGCTGGTCGCGATTCCGGGTGTGCCGCCGAACATGGCGCGCTTGCCGGCGGGTTGTCCGTTCAGCGAACGGTGCTCGATGGCGAGCGAGCGCTGCGCGAACGAGCGGCCGCCGCTGGTAGCCGCATCGCACGATGCCGCCGTGCTGCGCGCCTGCCACCGCGACGTGGCGGAGGTGGGGCAGCAGAAAGAGGTGGCGCTGTCATGAGCACGGTGATGAACGAGCGCTCGAGTGCCCCCACCCCGGCCCTCCCCCAGCGGGGAAGGAAGGAACAGCAGGCACTGCTGTCGGTGCGCGACCTGCACGTGCACTTCAAGGTCCGCGGCGAAGGCTTCTTTCCCGAAAAGCGCGTACTGAAGGCCGTCAACGGGGTCAGCTTCGATCTGTACCCCGGTGAAACGCTGGGCATCGTCGGCGAGTCAGGCTGCGGCAAGTCGACGCTGGCGCGCGCGCTGCTGAACCTGCTTCCCGCCACCACGGGCCAGGTCGTGTGGCTGGGCCAGGACATGTCCGGTGCCAGCGGCGCGGACTGGCAGGCCGTGCGCAAGAACGTGCAGATGGTGTTCCAGGACCCGCTGGCCTCGCTCAACCCGCGCATGAACGTGTCGCAGATCATCGGCGAGCCGCTGCGCACACACCGGCCCGAGCTGTCGGCCAGCGAAGTGCTCGCGCGGGTGAAGGCGATGATGGTGCGCGTGGGGTTGAACGAAGCGCAGCTCTATCGCTACCCGCATGAATTTTCCGGCGGCCAGTGCCAGCGCATCGGCATCGCCCGAGCCCTGATCCTGGAGCCCCGGCTGATCGTCTGCGACGAGCCGGTCTCGGCACTGGATGTGTCGATCCAGGCGCAGATCATCAATCTGCTGAAAGACCTGCAGAAGCAGATGCACCTGGCGCTGATCTTCATCGCGCACGACCTCGCCGTGGTCAAGCATGTGAGCCAGCGCATCCTGGTGATGTACCTGGGGCGCGTGATGGAACTGGCCGACAAGCACGAGCTGTACGCCAATCCCAAGCATCCGTACACCCGGGCGCTGCTGTCGGCGGTTCCAATCCCGGACCCGAAGCTGGAACGCGGCAAGCAGATCCAGATGCTCTCGGGCGACCTGCCCTCGCCGCTGCGCCCGCCCACGGGCTGCGTGTTCCGCACGCGCTGCCCGCATGCCTTCGAACGCTGCGCATCCGAGGCACCGCCGCTCGAGCCGGTCAACGAGCATTCCCAGGCCGCCTGCTGGCTTTATCGATGAAGAGCGAGGACCAGGGACAAGGTGAAGCGTCCCTGGCGGGGCAGGCTGCGCCTGCGCACAGCTGGTGGCAGTTGCCGCCCGGCGACCTGTTGCGCGATCGCCTGTACCGGCGCTTGTGGCTATCGATCCTGATCAGCTCCTTCGGCGGCCAGATCACCCTGCTGGCCATCCCGCTCACGGCGGCGGTGCTGCTGCATGCCTCGCCGACGCAGATGGGCCTGCTGACCTCCATGGAACTCGCGCCTTTCGCGCTGTTCTCGCTGCCCTCCGGGGTGTGGCTGGATCGCGTGCGCAAGCTGCCGGTGTACGTCGCCGGCGAACTCACGGTGGCCGTGGTGCTGGCGACGGTGCCACTGGCCTGGGCGCTGGACCGGTTGACGATCACCTACCTGTACGGCGTGTCCTTCGTGATCGGCTGCGTCTTCACCACCGCAGGCACGGCCGCGCAGATCGTGCTCACGCAAGTGGTGCCGCGCGCGCGCCTGGTCGAGGCGCATGCGAAGAATGCCCTGGCCAGCTCACTGGCGGAAGTGACGGGCCCGGGGTTTGCTGGCGCCCTGATCCGGCTGGTCGGCGCGCCCTTGGCGTTGCTGGCCGACGCCCTGCTGCTGCTCGGTAGCGTCGGCATCCTGCGGGGTTTGAAGGTCCACGAGTCGCCCGGCGCGCAAGTACCCGGGCATTTCTGGACGGCCCTGAAAGAAGGCTTGCGCTTCGTCACGGGCCTGCGGCTGCTGGTGACGCTGGCGCTGCTGGTGGGCATCTGGCAGATGTGCCATCACGCCGCGATGGTGGTGCAGATCCTGTTCGCCACGCGCGAACTGGGGCTGAACGAAAAGCAGATCGGCCTGTGCTACGTGGGCCTCGGACTGGGTACGGTGGCGGCCGGCGCATCGGGGCATCGCCTGTCCAGGCGCATCGGCGTGGGACCTTCGCTGTTGTGCGGCTTTGCCATGTGCGGCGTCGGCTGGCTGCAACTCGCATTCGCGCCCGCGAACTTATTTGGCGTCTTTTCTTTCGTCCTGATGCTGGTCTGCTTCGGCTTTGGCGCCGTGCTCATCTTCATCAACTTCCTGGCGCTGCGCCAGGCGGTCACACCCGAACCGCTGCTCGGGCGCATGACCAGCACCATGCGCTGGCTGATCCTGCTGCCGTCGATCCCGGGCGCCTTGCTCGGGGGCTGGCTGGGCGAGCATCTGGGGCTGCGCTGGGCGCTCGCGGCGGGCGGCACAGGCGCTTTGGCGCTGGCCATCGTCGGCTGGCGCTTCACCTTCCTGCCTGCGCAGCGTTCGCTGCCCCGGATTGCCGGGCACTGACCTGCACTGACCCGCCCCCACCCAACGCCGCGCGTCAGCGAGATGCAGCGGCTCGCATCAACGGGAATGCTCCATCGAAAGATGCCGGCAGACCCTTGTGTGCGCCAGAGTCTCTCGACATTGTCTGCACAATTAGCTGCGAAGTTTCTGCACATTTGGCGAGCAGGATCGGGTGCATGTCGAACAAGCCCAGCTGTCCTGCGCGCCGTGCCGGCCTCAGCCCGCGCGGAGCTATCGGGCCTGTCGTCATGGCGCTGGAAGTCAAGGCACAAAAAAACCACCGCACTTTCGTGCGGTGGTTTCGAATCCGGCGGCGGGAACTGTCGGCTCCCGCCGAGGCGGCATCAGAACTTGTGACGCACACCCACGCGGAAGAAGCGGCCGATGGCGCCCGCGTAGTCCAGCGGGTTGTAGCCGATGGCACCGTAGGTCATGTAGTCGAACGGCGGCTTCTTGTCGAACAGGTTCTGGATCGAACCGAACACCTCGGTCTGGTCGCCCCACTTCCAGGCGGCCGAGACGTCCAGCGTCGTGAACGACCCGAGCTTGCAGTTGTTCGGCACATCGATGCCGTTGACCGTGATGGCTTGGCTGTAGCAGGGCGCACCTTGCTCTTCGCGGATGTCCATCGGACCACGGTAGTTCACGTTCGCGCCCAGGCGCCAGCGGTTGATGTCCCAGGTCATGGCCAGGGAGATGCGATCGTTCGGCGTGCCCATGCAGTTCGTGACGTTGCAGTCGCCGTGCGTGCCGGCGTAGTCATGCACCGTGCCATCCTGGTCGGTGATCCGCTGAACCAGCAGGTGCGTCCAGGTCAGCGTCGAGGTCAGGCGACCATAGCCGCTGCCAAAGTCGATCCGGTTCTTGGCTTCGAGGTCGATGCCACGCGTCAGGCTTTCGGCCGAGTTCACGAATTGCACGAAGCCGGTCAGGATGTCGCCCGGGTCGCCAGGCACCTGTGCCGTGGCCGGGTTACGTGTGAAACGGCCCGCGTCGATGGCCGACTGCGGGTCCTCGATCCTGGGCAGTCCGGTACGCTTGATCTGCCACCAGTCGAGGGTGACGCCGGTTTTCGGCGTGATGTCCCACACGCCGCCGAGCGTGACGCTCTTCGACTTCTCGTTCTCCAGGTTCGGATTGCCGCGCTGGACAAAAGTGGGGTTCTGACCCTTGCAGAAGGACGGGTCAAGCGTCGGTGCTGCCGCGCAACGTGCGGGGTCATTCACCGTGGCGCCACCGAACGCGGCGATCGAATTGATGCCGTTTTCGGTGAAGGACGGCGCGCGGAAGCCCTGGGCGTACGTGCCGCGCAGCGCCAGGTTATCCAGCGCCTTGAACTTCGCGCCGACCTTGGGCGTGACCGCGCTGCCGGCGTCGGAGTAATTGTCGTAGCGCAGCGCGCCATTCAGCTCGATCCGCTTGGTGACGGGCGCCAAGACTTCACCGTAGGTGGCAAAGATGTTGCGCTTGCCAGAGTACTTGGTCAGCGACAGTCCGAGGAAGTCCCCCTGACCGGTCCAGAACGGCAGGTCGGTTTCTTCGTGACGCACTTCCGCGCCGATCGCCACGCCCACCGGGCCGCCTTCGAGCTTGCCGACTTCGCGCGACACCTTGATATCCGCGCCGTACTGCCTGGAGTAGCCGTCGCGGGACTGGTCCTGCAACATGGCAGCGTACATCGCAGGCGAATTCAGGCCGGCGTTTTCGCCGATGCGCCACACGGTGCCCGCAGGCAGCGCGGCATAGGCAGGGCTGACCGCCCGGGCTGCTGCGACGTTGGCCGCAGTCGGGTTCAGCAGGGCATCCATCACCGAGATGTTGATGCGCCGTTCACTGACGTCCTTCTGCTTGACCTCGGACCAATAGACGGCCGTGTCGTAGTCCCACGCCGCCCAGGTGCCCTTCACGCCAGCCGCAGTGCGGTACGAATCGCTGTCGGAGTGGCCGGCATCAGGCCCCAACTCGAGCGACGTCTGGTAGGCGAGGCGGTTGGCCGTGCCGGGGAACGGGTTGTCCGGATGGGTGGCGCCTATCAGCGAGGCGGCGGTGCGCGAGACCACGCTGCCGTCGGGCTTGAAGAAGCCGCTGGCCGTCGACACGTTCACGCGTGCAATTTCGGAATGCGAGCGGTACCAGGCGGCCTCGGCCCACGCTTCGGTATCGGCGTTGAGCTTCTTGGTGAATCGGCCGTAGAGATTGACGGTGTCCTGCTCAGGCTGGACGATGCCCACCGCCTGCCACAGGTCCGTCAGGCAGCCGCCGGCGGGGTTGTTCTGCGGCAGGTTGGCCACTGAGTTGCAGTACGCCTGGGCAGCGGGCGAGAACTGGCCGCGGCTGAAGTAGTCGTTGGTGCCCGGCTGGCGCACGTTGCCGATGACCGAAGCCGTCACCGTGTTGTTCGTCCGAACACCCGCGGCGTTCACGGGAATCCAGCCCATGCCGCCCAGGCGACCGGTGACGGCGCCCGTGTTGTTGTTATTGGTCGAGTTCGGGTTGAAGGGCGAACCGGGCAATTGCGCGATGGCGCTGACACCGACCTGGTTGCGGTCCGTGCGATCACGATAGTAGATGGCGTCCTTCTTGCCGGCTTCGAAGTTCACCAGGTAGTTGTAGCCGTCGTTGTCGAGGTCACCACGGCCATGGGTCAGCGCCAAGCGCGGCTCGTTGCCGTCGCCCTGTTGCGAAATGCCGTAGGTCGCCTTGGCCACCGTGCCGACAAAGCTCTTCTTCAAGATGATGTTCACCACGCCGGCGACGGCGTCCGAACCGTAGATGGCCGAAGCGCCGTCCTTGAGCACTTCCACGCGATCGACCGCTTCCAGCGGAATCTGGTTCAAGTCGACGAAGGTGCGCTGTGCATCGTCCGCCAGCACCGCCGGTGCGACGCGACGACCATTGATCAGCACCAGCGTGGCGTTGGCGCCCAGGCCGCGCAGCGAAATGCCCGCGGCAGAAGCCTGTGAAAAGCCACGGCCGTAGGTGAACGGCACGGAACCCTGCGAGTCCGCCGTCAGCGTCTGCAGGTACTCGGCGACCGTCCCCTTCCCGGACTGGTCGATCTCCTGCTTGGTGATCACCTGCACCGGCGAAGCCGCCTCGGTGTCGGTGCGACGAATGTTCGAGCCCGTGACTTCCACGCGTTGCAATGCCGGCGCCGCCTGCTGCGCAAGGGTCTCCTGCGCAACCATCAACGCCCCAGTGCCGCACAGCGCCGTGAGTATGGCGCGTGAGACCACCGTCTTTCTAAACCTTTGTGTGCCGGTTCTCATGAGTTCTCCAGACTGTTCCTGCCGAGGAAAAAGTAGGTTGGGACATCCCAACCCGCACTTGGACGCGCCCCTTGCTCGGCCCTTGGTACGCAATCGTCCGCGACAAGTTTTTACACGTGTAGCCCAGCGGCGTCACTCGCCGTTTACCCGGAAGACACCTGTTTGTTGCCCAAATACATCGCGGCTTCACATTGGCGTGTTAATAGAAGGCGCCGAATGAAAAACACCCCTGCGGCACCGGCTTTTCGGCCGGGCGGCAGGGGTGCGTATGGATGGGCTCGCGGGTTGCGGCGTTAACTTCTCATTCGATCTTGAACGCAAATTCCTGCGTGGCCACGATGTCGCCGGAACCGCTGATGCAGCCGTACTGCATCATGGCGTTGCGCACGGCATTGTGATAAACGCGTGGGCCAGACAGGATGGTCACTTCGACCACCTTGCCTGCACGGATCGTGGCTTGCGCCTTCACCACGCCTTCGATGCCTTCCTTGAGCGCCTGGCGCGGCATCTCGGGCTTGACCTGCGTCGGGCAGGCCACGCCGATCTCCTGGCGGCCGGTGGGCGCTGGCGGCGCCGCCGGCGGCGGCGGTGGCGCGATCACCGGCGGGGCTGGCGGCGGCGTCTGCACCGAGGCGATGGCCGGCGCGGCAGTCGGCGGCGTCACTTCCGGCGGCGGCACGAAGGGCGGCGGCGGTGCCTCGACCTTGGGCGTGACCGGCTTGACGATCTCCTTCGGCGGGGGCGGCGGCGGAGGTGGCGGCGGGATGATCACTTCCTGGATCACCGCCGCTTCGAGCGGCTTCTTGACGATCTTCAGCGCGTCGCGCGCGGTGCCGGTGATCAGCGCCCACAGCACGATGGCATGCACGATGGCCACCACCGCCCAGCCGATGGCGCGGCGCTTCGGATCCTTCGCACCATACTTGCGGTGATGCAGCGGGATGTTGTCCGCGGAACTCATGGCGGCTGTCATTGGACAAACTGCTCATGACCGATCACGGCCATCTTTCCGAGCCCCTTGCGTTTGGACGAGGACAGCACGTTGGCGAACACTGCATAGCTGCAGTTCTTGTTCGGCCGGATGTGCACCTCCGGCTGCGGGTTCATCGCGCTGACCACGTTCATCTTCTCCTCGAGTTCAGCGGCGTTCACCGGCAGGCCCTGCCAGTACACCGTGCTGTTCTCGTCGATGTCGATCTGCACCTTCTCGGGCTTGATCGCGTTGTTCGGCGGCGTGCCCACCGGCATCTCGAGATTGACCGCGTGCAACTGGATCGGGATGGTGATGATCAGCATCACCAGCAACACCAGCATCACGTCGATCAAGGGCGTGGTGTTGATGTCCATCATGACCTCGGGATCACCGTGGCCGAAGCGCCGGGATTTCAGGCCCATATGCGTCTTCCTTGATTCGTTCTTCGCCCTTGTGGGGCTCAGCCACCCAGCGGCGGCGGTTCGGTGATGAAGGCCACCTTGGTGATGCCGGCCCGCTGGCAGGCCAGCAGGATCTTGCCCACGCCTTCATAGCGCGAGGACATGTCGCCGCGGATCTGCACTTCGGGCTGCGGCGTCATCTTCGAGACGTTCTTCAGCTTGGCGACGAGCGCGTCCGTGTTCGGCATCTTGGCGTCGTACCAGTAGATGTTGCCGCTGGTGTCCACCGAAATGATGATGTTCTCCGGCTTCGACTCGCGCACCTCGACGCGCTCTTTGGGGAGCTGCACCGGGATGGACGTGGTGACCACCGGAATCGTGATCAGGAAGATGATCAGCAGCACCAGCATCACGTCCACCAGGGGCGTGGTGTTG
>Ga0207853_1000070_pt1 | contig 24072 bp, 21 predicted proteins | sample LuqExpMetagenom6_FD_187764 | JGI IMG/M metagenome (GOLD analysis project Ga0207853, IMG submission 187764) | Tropical forest soil microbial communities from Luquillo Experimental Forest, Puerto Rico - Sample 6 (SPAdes) | ecosystem: Environmental > Terrestrial > Soil > Tropical forest ...
GCCTGACGGTAACCGCCTCTTTCACGGGCCGATAGAACTTGCCTACAACCGCCCCGCTCCAATCGGTGATTTCAGGGATATCGGACAGGTCGATCTGCTCATCCGGCATTTCGTCCAGCGCCTTCAATTCCGCCGCCTGCTCCCCAGTGACCTTGCCGGTTGATTTTACACGTTTGAGCTCAGATGCCTTGCTCATAATTATTCCTCTCTTTACTGGTTGCACGGCGGGCGGAGATGATGCGAACGACTTCTTCTCCATCCTCATTTCTGGAGGTGTGAACAACCAGCAGAAGCACAACCCCTCCGGCCCTCCCTATCGTGTGCCAGCGATCTTCTCCCTTTTCCGTCCTGTCAAAGAGTGTTCGCTGAAACTCATCAAAGAACACCAACAGAGCTGTTTCAAAGCTGACTTTGTGCTTTGTTTTGTTAGCCCTGTTTTTGTTATGATCCCACTCAAAGACCATGACCTACCCATACCATGTATGTACATTTTTGTAAATACTCATGCCAAGCATTTGAGATCAATTGTAACAATATTTATCAGACAAAACGAAGGGCGCTGCAATCAGCGCCCCTCCTCAATCCTACTTCAGGTTTTTCTTGATCCTCTCCACCGCTTCAATCACGTTCTCCCGGTTCCCGAAGGCCGACAACCGGAAGAAGCCTTCGCCGCTGGGGCCGAAACCGCTGCCGGGCGTCCCGACCACGTTGGCCTCGTTCAAAAGCTTGTCGAAGAAGTCCCAACTGGTCATGCCGGCCGGCACCTTGAGCCAGATGTAGGGGGCGTTGACCCCGCCGTAGACCGTGAGCCCCGCGGCGGCCAGACCTTCGCGGATGATGCGGGCGTTCTCCATGTAGTAATCGATGGTCTCCTTGACCTGGGGCCACCCCTCGTCGCTGTAGACCGCGGCGGCTGCCCGCTGCACCGGGTAGGAGGCGCCGTTGAACTTGGTGGTGGTGCGGCGCAGCCAGAGCTTGTTGAAGCTGTACTTCTCGCCGGTCGCGGTGGTGCCCATGACCTCCTCCGGCACGACCACCAGGCCGCAACGCACGCCGGTGAAACCAGCGGTCTTGGAGAAGGAGCGGAACTCGATGGCGCACCGCTTGGCCCCCTCGATCTCGTAGATGGAGTGGGGGATAGCGGGATCGGTGATAAAGGCCTCGTAGGCGGCGTCGAAGAAGATCACCGCATCATTGGCAAGGGCGTAATCGACCCACTTCTTCAGCTCAGCCCGGGACGCCACCACGCCGGTCGGGTTGTTGGGGAAGCAGAGGTAGATGATGTCCACCTTTTGGGTCGGCAGGGCCGGGATGAAGCCGTTGGCCTCGTTGCAGGGCAGGTAGACGACATTCTGGTAGTATCCCTTGTCGTCGGCCTCGCCGGTGCGGCCGATCATGACGTTGGTGTCGTTGTAGACCGGGTAGACCGGGTCGCCGATGGCCACCACGTTATCCAGGGCGAAGATGTCCAGGATGTTGGCGCAGTCGCACTTGGAACCGTCGGAGATGAACATCTCGTCCGTCTTGAGACTGACCCCCAGCGGCTTGTAGGATTTTTCGATGATGGCGTTGATCAGCCAGTCGTACCCCTGCTCCGGGCCGTAGCCGGCGAAGTTGTCGATGGTCGCCAGGTCGTCCACGGCGTCGTGGAAGGCCTTGATCACGGCCGGGGCCAGGGGACGGGTGACGTCGCCGATGCCCAGGCGGATCACCTTGGCGGTCGGGTTGGCCTCGGCAAAGGCGCGCACGCGGCGGCCGATCTCCGGGAACAGGTAGCCTGCTTTCAGTTTCAGGTAGTTGTCGTTGATTTTTGCCATTTCCGCTTCAATCCTCCTTGATAGATAGGGATATAAACGTAACAGGAAGTTACTAACTGATTGTTGAAAACTGAGGTTGTTCAAAAATGGTCAGATCGTCGCACCCGCAGAAGGTCCTGAGGAGGCAGCCCTCTCTCTATCTCTCCCCCAGAGGAGGAGAGCATGCCTTGCCCTCTCCCTCCGGGAGAGGGATTGGGTGAGGGAGCGCAGCGCTACGCCGCACGAAGGGGCTTTCGAGGATGGCGGCGAGATGGCTGTTTTTCAACAACCTCCTACAGTTCCGATTCCTTTTCCACCAGCTTGCGGCTCACCTTATCCAGGTACATCTGCCGGTCGGCCTGCAGCAGGGCCTCATCCAGCTTGGTCGGGTCCTCCACCGTGGCGCACCCCAGGGAGATGGACAGGCTGAGGCCGCTTGCCTGGGCGGCATACTTGTCCGCCACGTTCCTGACCCGTTTCAGGGCAATACCCGCCTGGACGGCATCAACACCCGGCAGCAGGATGGCGAATTCGTCGCCGCCGATGCGGGCGACCACGTCTTCGGTGCGGAACGATTCCAGCAGGATCAGGGCTACGGTGGTGATCAGCACGTCCCCGGCCGAGTGGCCGTGGCTGTCGTTGAATACCTTGAGGTCGTCGATATCGGCCATCACGACGGAGATGGGGGTGATCCGGCCGGCGGAGAGCCGGTCCATCTGATCGTCGAAATAGGCGCGATTATAAAGACCCGAAAGAGCATCGTGGGTGCTGATGTAGAACAACTCCTCGTTTCTCTTGTCCTGTTCCTGGATCATGGCATTGAAGGTCTGCGCCACGAGCCCGACCTCATCCTCGCTCTCCGCCTTGAACAGCCGGTTCGCACCATTTTTGGAGGAGATTTGCCTGACATGCTCGGTGAAACGTACCAAGGCACTGGTGTAGCTGCCCATGATGAGTCTGACAATCAGAATGATCAGACCGACACTGACGGCCACCGCCGCGACAAAATATTTCTCCAGGCGGTGGACCGATTGGTAGGCTTCGCTCAGGGGATAGTTGGCCCCGACGACCCAGTCGGTGGCATGGAGACGCCTGAAGGACGACAGGACCCGCTCGCCCCTGAGATTGGTGCCTTCGCCCACCTCTTCAAAGCCATCCAGGGCTCTGTCCAGCAGCTTGTTGGCGCCCGGCGGGATCTTGGTCGCCATGATCCGGGACTTTTCCGGATGCATGATGATGGTCCGGTCACCGGACACCAGGAAGAGATAACCGCTCTTGGCGATACGGGTATGGGACAGGTCGCCCAGGAAATTATCCTGGAGCAGATTTACACCCCCGCCCAGAATGGCGATCAGTGTCCCGTTCCTGTCGCGCACCGGGGCGGTGATATTGAGCGCTGGCGTCCCGGGGGAGTGGGTCGATATGAACGGGGCCGAAATGACCGGTTTTCCCGTGGTGATGCTCTTTTGATAGAACTGCCGGAACGACACGTCCCTGCCGCGCCGGTTGGGGAGGAACGGCGATTCGGCGATGATCCGGCCATCCTTCGAGAACAGGTAGATGCCGTTGTCGAAGAGACTCTTGACGCTATGCAGGCTGTCGAGAAAACGCTGCGCGGTATCCGGGTCGGCAACCATGGCGGGCGTGACATCGTGGGAGGCCTCGACAACCGTTTTCTGGGCGGCCGTCAGTTTCTGGTCGATGCCATGAGCAACAACGGTCAGCAGGGTCATCTGCTGGCTGGAGATCGTCGCCTTGAGTTCCTGCTTGAAATAGTACAGGGAGGCGGCCGCCAGAAGCGACGAGAACAGGATGATGAAGGTGCAAACCGCCACGGTCATCCTTACGGTGATGCTGTGTCGCCTGAACGGAACCCCGGCATTCATTGATCAGAAAAACTCCCCGTTTACAAGTGGGCAGGGCGTAGCCGCCGACGTCTATTCAGGCTAGCGAAGGCCCAGGACATCCTGCATGTCGTACAGGCCCGGTTTCTGGGCTACGACCCATTTGGCGGCGCGGACCGAACCGCGGGAAAACATGTCGCGGGTCATGGCGCGGTGGGACAGTTCGATGCGCTCGCCCATGCCGATGAAGTAGACCGTATGCTCGCCGATGATATCGCCGCCGCGGATGGTCTGCATGCCGATCTCGTCCCGGGTGCGCTCGCCGGTGATCCCTTCGCGGTGAAAGTTGGCCACCTTGTTGTAGTCGCGCCCCAGGGCCTCGGCCACCACCTCGCCCATGCGCACGGCCGTGCCGGAAGGGGCGTCCTTTTTCAGGCGGTGATGCGCCTCGACGATCTCCACATCGAAATCGTCACCCAGAGTCGCAGCGATATCCTTGAGGATCTTGAAGCAGACATTGACCCCCACCGACATATTGGGCGCCAGCACCACCGGGGTCGTCTTGGCCAATTCCGCCGCCAGGGCGCGTTCCTCGGGGGTGAAACCGGTGGAGCCGATCACGATGGCTTTCTTTTGCAGGCCGCAGGCCTCCAGGTTCTTGAGGGATACCTTGGGCGCGGTGAAGTCGATCAGTACGTCGCAGGCGGCGATCACGCCGTTCAGGTTGTCGGAAACCGCGACCCCCAGTTCGCCGCAACCGGCGATCAGGCCCACATCCTGGCCCACCAGCGGGTGGCCGGGACGCTCCAGCGCACCGGAGAAGCGGCCCCCCTCGGTCTCGATGATGGCATTGACGATGCGCTGTCCCATACGGCCGGCAGCGCCGCAAACGGCGATATTGATCATGACAAAATCCTCGTTGTACCCTTACAGGGTGTTGAAAAATCCTGGTTGTTCAAAAATAGTCAGATCGTCGCACCCGCAGATGGTCCTGAGGAGGCGCAGCAGCGCTACGCCGCACGAAAGGGCGTTCGAGGACGAAGGCCTGATGGCTGTTTTTCAACAACCTGCTATATCAGGTTATACTCTTTCATGACGCCGGCCAGCTTGGCCTTGTTGGCCTCACCCATGGGGCAGAGCGGCAGGCGCATCTCGTCGCTGCACTTGCCCATCAGTCCCAGGGCGGTCTTGACCGGGATCGGGTTGCTCTCCAGGAACATGGCATTGCTGATCTTGAGCAGTTTCAGGTGCAGGCGGCGGGCCTCCGCCATATTGCCGGCCTCGAAGGCGTCCACCATGGCCGCCACCTCAGCGGGCATGATGTTGGCGGTGACCGAGATGACCCCCTTGCCGCCGCAGGCCATCAGCGGAAAGGTGATGAAGTCGTCGCCGGAGAGCACGTCGATCTGGTTCCCGCACAGGGCCAGGACCTCGGACGCCTGCTGCAGGGAGCCGGTGGCCTCCTTGATGGCCACGATGTTCCGGTGGGGCGCCAGACGGGCCACGGTTTCGGGCAGCAGGTTCACGCCGGTGCGGCCGGGCACGTTGTAGAGGACCAGGGGAAGTTCGACGGCATCGGCAACGGCCGTGTAGTGGCGATACAGCCCTTCCTGGGTCGGCTTGTTATAGTAGGGGGTGACCAGCAGGGCGCCGTCGGCGCCGATCTTTTTGGCGTGGGCCGTCATCTGGATAGCTTCGCGGGTCGAGTTGGAACCGGTGCCGGCGATGACCGGAACCCGTTTGCCCACCTGCTGCACGACGATCTCGATCACCCGGTCGTGCTCCTCGTAGTCCAGGGTGGACGACTCGCCCGTGGTGCCGCAGGGCACGATGGCATCGGTACCGCCCGCAATCTGGAATTCCACCAGTTCGCGCAGCTTCTCTTCGTCAACCGCGCCATTCTTGAATGGCGTCACGATGGCGACAATGCTTCCTCTAAACATACCCTTTTCCTCCTTGCGGGTGGAATATAGTGATTTCAACCACCAGGCTGTTGAAATGTCCAGGTTGTTCAAAAATAGTCAGATCGTCGCACCCGCAGATGGTCCTGAGGAGGCGTAGCAGCGCTACGCCGCACGAAAGGGCCTTCGAGGAGGGCGGCGTATAACTATGCGGGAGCATAGTTATCGGTGACGGAGCGAGAGCGTAGTCATCCCGTTGAGCGGGACGCCGATAGGCGCTAAGATGGCTGTTTTTCAACAACCTTCTACAGGAACGAAGCTATCTTCTCGCCCTTGACCAGATCCTCGATCGTCTCACGCTCGCGGACAACCTCGAATGCGCTTCCCTTGACCATCACCTCGGCCACCCGGGGGCGGCTGTTGTAGGAACTGCTCATGGCAAACCCGTAGGCGCCGGCCGACATGAAGGCCATCAGGTCGCCCTGTTTGAACATCGGCACCTCCCGGTCCTTGACCAGGAAGTCGCCCGACTCGCAGATCGGACCGACGATGTCGGCGGTGATCATGCCGTCCTGGTCCTTTTTCACCGCCTGCACACTGTGGAAGGAACCGTACAGGGCCGGGCGGGCCAGATCGTTCATGCCGGCGTCGATCATGATGAAGTTCTTTTCGTCCCGCTCCTTGGTGTAAAGGCAACGGGCCACCAGGATGCCGGCATTGCCGACGATGTTCCGGCCCGGTTCGAAGACCAGGTGCATGCCCAGGTCCCTGGTGGCGGCGATGATCTCCTTGCCGTAGTCGGACGGCAGGGGCGGTTCCTCGTTATTGTACTGGATGCCCAGACCGCCGCCGCAGTCGAAGTACCGCAGGTTGATGCCCATCTCCTTCAGTTTGCCGATCATGACCTTCAGTTTTTCGATGGAATCCACGAAGGGGTTCACCTTGGTCAGTTGGGAGCCGATGTGCATGTCGATGCCGATCACGTCGATGCCCGGCAGGCCGGCGGCGCGCTTGTACTCCTCCATGGCGCGGTCGATGGTGATGCCGAACTTGGCGTTTTTCAGGCCGGTGGTGATGTAGGGATGGGTGCCGGGGTCCACGTCCGGGTTGACCCGGATGGCAATGCCGGCCCTCTTCCCCATGCGGGAAGCGATCTCGCTGATCCTGGTCAGCTCCTGCTCCGACTCCACGTTGAACATCAGAATACCGGTGTTCAGGGCATATTCGATCTCGTCGTCCTTCTTGCCCACTCCGGAGTAGACCACCTTTTGGGGATCGACGCCAGCCATGAGCGCGCGGTACAATTCTCCGCCGGAGACAATATCCACGCCCCCGCCGAGCTTGATGAAGGTCTTGAGCACCGACTGGGTGGAATTGGCCTTGACCGAGTAGCATACGGTGTGGGGCACCGGGGCAAAGGCCTCGTCAAAGGCCTTGAAGTGTCGCTCCAGCGTGGCGTGGGAATAGACGTAGACCGGCGAGCCGACCTCGGCGACGATATCCGCGAGCCGCACGTCTTCCGCATGGAGTTCGTTGGCTTTGTACTGAAAGTGGTTCATTGCATGCCTCCCTGAATAGACCGTCTCAAGATTATGTAAACGATTCGAGTAGAAATTCGAGATAAAAGTGGATATTTATAACACGAGAGGCGCGAAAAGTCAAAATGTATGGGATCGCTTTGGTCCCTTTCTCCGACCCGCGGCAAAATGGCTTTGACTTCCCCGCCCCAGGCCGTTTACAGTTGTGGACAAAACAGGACACCGGCATGTCTCTCACCTTTGACGCCATATCCGCAACGCTTTCCCGGTTGCGGCACGATGAAACGCCCGCGGACGGGCGCAGCCCGGCCGCAGTAGCCATGATCCTGGCCGAAGGCGTGCCGGGCCTGCAACTGCTCCTGCTGGAGCGAGCGGCCGATGAGCGCGACCCGTGGTCCGGCAATCTGGCCTTTCCCGGGGGGCGGGTCGAATCGGGCGAGACGCTGCGCCAGGCAGCCGAGCGGGAGACCCGCGAGGAGTCCGCCATCGACCTGACCGCGGCCCGCCACCTGGGCAGGCTGGCCGATTGCGTCGGCGCGCACCTGCCGGTGCGGATCGCCTGTTTCGCCTACGCCTTCAGCGACGCACCTCCGCCGGTGACCATCAACCACGAGTCGCGGGACGCATTCTGGGTCAGCGTGGCCGAGCTTGCGGACCGGAAGCGGCACGTGGCCACCGGGGTTAGCTTCAACGGCAGACCGATGGCTGTGCCCGCCATTCGCCTTCCGCAGCCGGGCAAGCCGGTATTATGGGGCATTACCTACCGTCTGGTGATGCAGTTCCTGGAGATACGCGAGGTGTTGCGAGGGCAGGGAGTTGCTTTTTTTCAATAATGGCTTACAGTACAGTAGTCCAAACACTATGCATCTCTTTCAGAGGAGGAGACTTTCATGAGCGAACGTAAGGGAACCATAACATTTAAGGGGAACCCCATGACCCTGGTCGGACCGGAGGTCAAAGTCGGCGACCAGGCTCCCGACTTCTCCGTGGCGGACAACGGCCTGGCGCCCACGTCCCTGGCTACCTATAGCGGCAAGATAAAGATCATCAGCGCCGTGCCGTCCCTGGACACGCCGGTATGCGACGCGGAAACCCGCCGTTTCAACCAGGAGGCGGCGAATCTGCCGGGCAACGTGGTGGTGCTGACCGTCAGCCAGGATCTCCCCTTTGCCCAAAAACGGTGGTGCGGCGCGGCGGGCATTGACCGGGTCGTCACGCTGTCCGATTACCAAAGCCGTTCCTTCGGCAAGAACTACGGCGTCCTGATCGAAGAGTTGATGCTGCTTGCCCGGGCAATCTTCGTGGTGGATGCCAACGACATCGTCCGTTACGTCCAGATCGTGCCCGAAGTGACCAGCGAACCGGACTACGCCGCCGTCATCGCGGCCGCCAAGGCGCTGTTGTAGCCTGTTTCAGGTTCATGCGGGGATATATGAAGGCTTGCCTTTTGCCGGAAAAGGTTTTACTATTTTGGTACAAGGTAATACTTTTTCAAAAGGAAGCGTCCATGAAAGCTGCGTCAAAAGTTACGGTCAAAGGACAGGTCCTTATCCCTGGTGAGTTCCGCAAACGGCATCACATAGAACCCGGCTCCCAGGTGCGATTTTTCGAATACGGTGATGTCCTGTGCATCATGCCGGTGGTAAAGGAGCCTGTGGACACGGCATGGGGCGCGTTACCCGGCAGCGATTCCCTTGCGGACGAGTTGTTGAAGGAACGGGCGAGAGATTTCGCCGGTGCATAGGTATCAGCTCGACAGCTTTGCCCTTCTGCGTTTCTTCCAGAAAGAACCGGGCGGGGAAAAGGTCAGGCGAATCCTTGAAGATACCGGCAAAGGGGCGGCACAGGCGCTGCTGAATGTCATCAACCTGGGCGAGATCATCTATCTTGTCCAGCGGCGTTTCGGCGAGGCCAAAAAGCTGGAGATTCTCATGCACATCCAGCGCATGGGAATTGATGTGCTTCCGGCTCCCAATGATCTGGTTTTTCGAGCAGCCGAATTGAAGGCTCGCTTCCCTCTCTCATATGCCGACGCCTTTGCCCTTGCCTCCGCAATTGAACATCAAGCCACGCTGGTAACCGGCGACCCTGAGTTCAAAAAGGTCGAACATCTGGTCGGCATTGAATGGCTTTAGCTGTGTTTTGTCAGGATGTCAGTGCCTGAGCGAAATGGGGGGGACATCCATACCCATTTTCTAACGGCATAAATGCAACAGGCTGACTATCTGTATTCGTATGTATTTTTGTATGGTTTGAAATCAAGTCCATGTTGTCTCTCATTTGCAAAGCATTCATAGTTACAGAGATATGGTTCACTCATCGGTATACCAGTCTTCACTTTTAGAATATCTAATGTGCCGAAATATACTGAATAAACATCGTCAGAAATTGAAATTGCTAACCATGCTGGCTTCGCATCAAAGTGAATTGAGGCTAAGTTTGCCTTAGTTTCGCAATCGGCACACAAGTTGTATCTTGAGTTTAAACTGCCGTTAGCTTGATATCTGTTTCTTGCTTTTACGCTTATTACATATCTATTTTCACCTCTTTCGCCATATAAGTCAGCAAATGGGTAGTTTTTTTTTATCATTAAGATTCCTGACATTGCTAAATCCATTGTCTACCAGTGCCTTGATTGCCAACAACTCTCCTAGAGCACCGAGGGATTTTGCGCGTAAAGCCGTATCTCGTGAAAGCTGTACTCGTTTCATCACCTTCTCACTCCTCTCTGGAAATCAAGGAACATCATGCCTATTAATTTATGCAATCAGAGGAAGTAGGTATAAATGTCCCTCTCTTTTCGATCCTTTTCAGCAACCACGCCATATTCGCCCCGAACCCCTGTTACAGCCGTTTCTCCACCCGTTTCAGCAGGATCGAATTAAGCACCACCGAGACCGAGGAAAAAGCCATGGCCAGGCCGGCGTACTCCGGCTTGAGGGTAATGCCGTAGCGGGAGAGCATGCCGGCCGCCACCGGGATGCCGAGGATGTTGTAAAACAGCGCCCAGAAGAGATTCTGCTTGACCTTGGCCAGGGTGGCCCGGCCGATGGCGATGGCCCGCACCACGTCCGCCAGGTCGTCGCGCATCAGGACGATATCGCCGGTCTCCTTGGCCACGTCCGTGCCGCCGCCGATGGCAATGCCGATATCCGCCCGGGCCAGGGCCGGGGCATCATTGATGCCGTCGCCCACCATGCCGGTAACCATGCCGCGCTGTTGGTATTCCCTGACCACCTCCTGTTTGCGCTCCGGCAGCACCTCCGCCTCGAAGCTGTCCACACCGGCCTGGCCGGCCACAATCCCGGCCACATCGCCATGATCGCCGGTGATCATACAGGTCCGGATACCCATGCGTCGGATTTCGGCCACGGCCTTGGCGGAACCGGGCTTGAGCGTGTCGGCGAAGGCGGCCACCCCTACCAGGACCGTACCGGCCGCCACGTAGATCAGCGACTTGCCCTCCCGGGTAAATTCCTTTGCCTTGTCGGCCAGCGCCTTGAGACTGATCCCCTCTTCCTCCATCAACCGCTCGTTGCCCACCGCCAAGCGGAAACCTTCATGGGTGCAGGTGACGCCGAAACCTCCCCGCTCCTCGAAATCCGCTGCGGCACCCGGCTTGATGCCCGCCTCCTCGGCCGCCCGCACTGCGGCCTGGGCCAGGGGATGGGTTGAGTGGATCTCGGCCGTTATCAGGCACTCAAGCAGGCGCGAAGGATCGACGCCCGTCACGGCCGCCAGATCGGTCATGGTCGGGGCGCCGACGGTCAGGGTGCCGGTTTTGTCCAGAAGCAGCACCTGCATGCGGGAGATGGCCTCCAGGGCCGACCCCTTCTTGATCAGGATGCCCCGGGCCAGGGCCACGCCGCTCCCCACCATGATGGCGGTCGGCGTGGCCAACCCCATGGCGCAGGGACAGGCGATCACCACCACGGAGATGGCGAAGCGGAAGGCCGGCAAAAAGCCCGCATGAAGCGTATAGAACCAGACGGAAAACGTCGCAAGCGCAAGGAGCAGCACCACCGGCACGAACCAGCCGGAGACCGCGTCGGCGAAACGCTGGATGGGGGCCTTGTCCCCTTGGGCCTCCCGGACCATGCGGACGATCTGGGAGAGGAGGGTGGCCTCCCCGACGCGGGTGGCCCGGACCCGCAGGACGCCGTTTCTGTTGATGGTAGCGCCGGTCACCGTATCGCCGGCCTTCTTTTCCACCGGCAGGGACTCGCCGGTCACCATGGACTCGTCCACCGCGCCGTTCCCTTCCACGACCTCGCCGTCCACCGGGATCGCCTGGCCGGGCCGCACCAGCACCACATCTCCCACGCGGATCATGGAAGCCGGCACTTCCCGCTCCCCCTCCTCCGTCACCAGGCGGGCCTTGTCCGACTGGAGGTGGAGCAGCTTTTTCAGCGCCTCGCCGGCCTTGCCCCGGGCCCGGGCCTCAAGATACTTGCCCAGGCGGATGAAGGCGATCAGCATGGTCGAGGTTTCGAAGAACACCTCATGGTGGGGGCCCAACAGGCCGGCATAGGCCAGGAGCGAATAGAAATAGGCTGCCGAGGTTCCCAGGGCCACCAGCACGTCCATGTTGGCGCTGCGGTTTTTCAGGGCGCTCCAGGCGCCGCGGTAAAAAATCAGGCCGGCCGAGAACTGGACCGTCGTGGCCAGGAGCAGATTGAGCTGCATAACGGCCCGATTGGAATGGACGCCCATGGTGAGCATGATCGGCAGAGAGGCAGCCAGGGAGAAGAGAAACCAGTTGCGTTGCTGGAGGAGCGCGTTCTCGGTCGAGGCCTCGGCGCCGCGCTGTTCGACCGGCGTGTAGCCGGCCTCGTGCACCATGGCGAAGATATCGGCCATGGCGAGGCGCTCAGGATCGAAACGCACAAACCCGGTCTCGGATGCCAGGTTGACGATTGCGGCGCTGACGGCCGGGTTCTCCAGCAGCTTCTTTTCCAGCCGGTTGACGCAGGAGGCGCAGTGCAGGCCCTGGACGCCGAAGGACAGTTCTCCGGCCGGTTCGGGGCGAATCGCGCCGTAGCCGAGCTTCTCGACGCGACCGGCGATCTCCTCCGGCGAAACGGCCGTTTCATCGAAGCCGACCGTCAACTCTTCCATGGCGAAGTTGACGGTCGCCGTGGAGATGCCAGGCTGTTTTCCTATCTCCTTCTCGATCCGAGCGGCGCAGTTGGCACAGGACATGCCGGTGATTTTCATGCTGATCGTGGTCATAGGCGGGCCTTCCGGGGGCATGGCAATAATCCCATCCACTTAGTATACAATAGGATCAATGGACACGGGGATCGACAAAATGCCGTTCGGGATTACTCCCTGGAATCACCGGCATGCAGGTGCCCCCACGTTATCTTGATGGCGGCGGCAATGGGCAGGGCCAGCAGTATCCCCCAAAAGCCGAGCAGTTCCCCCAAGGCCATGACCGTGACGATGGTCACCAGCGGGTTGAGGTTCATGGAGCTCTTGAAGACCAGCGGCTTGATGACGTACCCTTCCAGAAAATAGATCACCCCGAAGGCGATGGCGGTCTGGGCCAGGCTGCCCATGGTCTGGTATTTGAACCAGGCAAAGAACAGCGCCGGCAATGCGGCGATGAACACCCCGATGAAGGGGAGCACCGAGGCGGCGCCGGCAAAAAGGCCGCTGATAATGGGGTGCGGGATATCCAGGATAAAGAGCGCCGTCAGCGACAGGACCGCCACGATGACGGAAACGATCACCTGCCCCCGCAGATACCCGCCGATACTGGTGTTCACCTCGCGCCCGATATGGAGCACCATGTCGCGCCGCGGCTCCGGGACCCACGAGGCCGCGGTGTCAATGATGGTCTGTTTGTAATAGAGCATGAAAAAAACCAGGATCGGGGCGAGGACGATATTAAAGATATTGAAGAAGATCCGGCTGGCGAAGACATAGACCCAGGCGCCGGCCTTCTCTGCGGCCGTATCCACATTGGCCGATACCTTGTCCAGAATCCACTGGATCTCTTCGGAACCATAGCGGTCGGGAAGCCGCGATTTCCACTCCAGGGCCGCCAGCTTGATCTTCTGGATATAGGATGGCAGTTCATGAAGGATGCCGTTCCAACTTATGGTGAGCTTGGGGAGCATGAAGGTGAAGAAGAAGATGATCAGGACGGTGAGAACAACGTAGAGCAGTCCGAGAGCAACGAGCCGCTTCATGCCGCGCCGTTCGGCCTGCATGAGCAGCGGGTCGAGAAGATAGGCGATCACCCAGGAGAGCAGGAAGCATGAAATGGTGTGCTGCAGTGCGTATCCGGCGGCTGCCAGCAGGCAGAGCAGCAGGATGGCGGCGATCAGGCGCCCGTAATCATTCCGGGGAGCAATCTGATGTTCGTGGTGGTGCGCCATGGAGGCCTTCCTTGGAACCTGTCCCTACATCCGCTGTGAAAGCATCGCTTCCGTATCGACCGTGAACAGGTTGTTCTCATCCAGCCAGTTTTTTACCCTGTTGGCAAAGAAATCGTCCTTCATTGCCGTGAGGCGTTCCTCCTCTTCCGGAAAAAAGGAGAGAATCTCATCGATATTGCCAAAGGGTTTTCTGCCGGCTAATGAGCCGTCCAGTATGCTGCGCAGGCTGGTATCCTGGATGGCTCCGATGAAGCCGGACATGAGCTGCCGTTCGACACCATAGTCGAAGCGGGGAATCTCCAGGAAGCGATCCCGTCCCGAATCCATCTGGTGCCAAACCTCATCGTCCTCCAGGGTGGCGGGAACGAAGAAGACCTCGCCGGTGTAGCGGTCGAGAAAATAAACCCGGTCGCCCTGCCCGCTGGTAAAGGCGTCCATCAACTCATCCCAGACAATTTCCACATTATGTATGATAGCCATCCTGTTCCTCTTATCCTATTGACATATCGCGCAAGTGACAGCACAATCCGCCCATGCGCACCATCTTCCTGGCCGATGCCCACCTGAAAGCGCCGACGGACCGCAATTACCGTCTGCTGCTCCGCTTCATCGACTCCCTGAAAGGGAATACGGAAACCCTTTTCATCATGGGTGACCTGTTTGATTTCTGGCTGGGCTTCCCCTCGCACCCCTTCCGCCAGTACGATGCCGTGCTGGAAGCGCTGCTGGACCTGACCCGCAGCGGCTGTCGCATCGTGTACTTCGAAGGCAACCACGACTTTCACCTCGGCACGGCCTTCAGCACATGCCTTGGGGCTGAGATCCACCATGGACCGGGCGTCATGACGGTACAGGGCAAGCGGCTCCTTCTGTGCCATGGCGACCAGATCAACCGGGCCGACCACGGCTACCGGCTGCTGCGATTTTTGTTGCACAACCGCCTGGTCGCCGTCGCTGTCCGGCATTTCCCGCCAGCCCTTGCGCTCATGGTCAAGGAGCGCCTGCAACACGCCAGCCGGTCCAGCTACCAGGTCAAACGGGAGCGCTGGAACTACCGGAAAATCATCCGTGCCTTCGCCCGTTCGGCGCAACAGCAGGGACACGACGGGCTGGTCACCGGCCACTTTCACCTGGCGTTCCGTGAGGAGCTGCCTTCCCCACCCTTTACCATCCTCTCCCTGGGCGACTGGATGGAGCAGTTCACCTACGGCGAGATGCGGGACGGGGAATTGCAACTACACACCTACCGGCCATAGCCCCATTCAGCCGCCACGGCTTAGCAAGCTACTAAAACTCAGGCTGTTCAAAAACCGTCAGATCGTCGCCCCCGCAGAAAGACCCGCGGAGGCGTAGCAGCGCTACTCCGCACAATTCAGCTTGCTGAATTGGACCGCGAAGGCGCCCGAAGGGTGAGGCCGCAGGCCTCAGTCACAAAGGGAATTTCGAGGAGGCGGCGAGATGGCCGTTTTTCAACAGTCCGCTATTTCCTGAAAAACTCCTCCAGGGCCTGCTCCCCTACCTGCGACGACTTGATCTTCCACCGGTCCTGGTTGATGACCAGAGCCACCAGCGCTATACGCGGCTCATGGGCCGGGGCGTAGGCGGCAAACCAGGAGTAATGGCCCTTGGGGTCGGTCCCGTCGATGGACCCGGTCTTGGCGGCGATATCGATCCCAGCCAGCATCGGACGGCCGCGACGGTCATGAAAGGCGCGCCGGGACGTGCCCCTGGTGACGGTATTGGAGAGCATCCGGGTAAGGGACGCCGCCGTCTCGGGCGATACGAGCCGGCGGAGTTCACGGGGTTTGTGCTCTTCCTTCTTTCCTCCCGCGGCATCGACGACCGTATCGGTCAAGGTCGGAGCCATCATCCGGCCCTGGTTGGCAATGGCCCCCATGATCACCGCAGCGTGCAGGGGCGAAATCTTGACCTCATGATCGAGACCGGCCCCCATCAACATCAGGGCGTGGCCCGATTGGGGCTCGCCGGCCTTGCTCTCCTTGACGGGGACGCCGGGGAGAAGCGACTGATTGAAGCCGAACTTGCGGACGTACTCCATGACCGACGCCTTGCCGACGATATCGCCGGCGACCCGGCCGTACACGGGGTTGATGGACTTGCCCAGGGCATATCCCACATCCATGCGGTTGTTGTTGCCCCTGGGGCTGATATCCCAGTAGCGGGGATTTTCCGAATAGGGCCCGCCCCGAAACTCGACTACCGTTTCAGGGGTAATCTTCTTATTCTCCAGAGCGGCGGAAGCGGTGATGATCTTGAACAGCGAGGCCATCGGGTAGAGGCCGAAGAAAGAGGACTGTTCCCACTGGGGATCGACGGAAGAATAGGACGTCATGGCAAGAATCCGGCCGGTTGCGGGTTCGATGGCCACAAACACCCCGAAGGGCACCTGCTTTTGGGCCATGAAATCGTGAACCCGTTTTTGCAGATCGTCCCTGATACTGTAATGAAGGATGTCACCGCCCGTGTTGCGGGCCGTGAGCTGCCCATCCGTCACGACCGCCGTGTCGAAGAGGCGCACCGCCGTTTCAAAACCGCCGTTCGCGGGAGGTTTCGCCGCCTCGGCCGCCTTGATGTCGGGAGCCGAGTGGGAATGGAACCAGAGCGTCACCGCACGCACCGCATGGGGCGACTTCTGGTACACGAGTGCACAGACCGGCGTCAGCGCCAGAACGATGGCCAGAAACAGGAGGAGATGCTTGAGTCGTTCGCGGCGTTTGCCCACGGGCATGGGCAGCCGCAAACCGCTCAACTCGCCAGAATCCTTGATTCTCCTGTTGCTGCGATGGAAGCCGAAAGAACGGAAGCCGGAAAAGCGTTTATTTCTGGTTAGATGTTTAAGGTCCTGCATGGCATTCCGGGACTATGACTTTGAGTAAGATGGTGAGACTATACCGCCAATGTGCCGCCTTTGTCAATGAATGCGGGCGGGGAAAGGCCACGTGGCGTCCGGCGCTTGGCAGGCCATTGAAAAATTCAGGTTGTTCAAAAATAGCCAGATCGCGGTCCAATTCAGCTTGCTGAATTGGACCGCGAAGGCGCCCGAAGGGTGAGGCCAAAGGCCTCGGTCACAAAAGGGCTTTCGAGGACGAAGGCCTGATGGCTGTTTTTCAACAACCTTTTAAAATGTGTTTATCCGGTGGATGAATGCCAGCAGTAACCCATAGTGATGATGGTCGAACTTCATGGTGATGCGCGGCAGGTCGATCAGGTCCGGCTGGTCGGCCTCTTCCGGCAACACCCCGCAGCAGTCGATATGTTCACCCGGCTGGAGCAATTCGGGAAACTCCTGTTCCAGGGTGCCGATCTGTTCCGGGGAAAGCGCCTTGGTCAGCCGAATGACAAGACGGTGGTCGATGAAACGCATGGAATGGTAGACACGGTAAAAGGTTTCGATGGCCTCGACCGCTTCCTGCTCGCTCTTGGTGATGGTGAACAGGGAAAAGTCCTCGCCGGAAATAAAGCCTTTCACCAGCAAGCTCTGCTTGACGAAGGCGAAGAACTGTTCCCAGTAGCCATTTTCGTCGTCCACCAGGATCAGCGGCTTGGGCGAGGTCTTGCCGGTCTGGATCAGGGTGAAGACCTCCATGGCCTCGTCCAGCGTACCGAAGCCGCCGGGAAAGACGGCAATGGCGTCGGCCTCCTTGACAAAAGCCACCTTGCGGTTGAAAAAGTATTTGTAGGTAATCAGCCTCGGGTTGCGGTACATGACCGGATTCGGCTGCTGCTCGAAGGGGAGGCGGATATTGACGGCAAAGGAGTTCTCGCTGCCGGCGCCTTCGTTGCCGGCCTGCATGATGCCGGGACCGCCCCCGGTGATGATCATATAACCGTTGTCCGCCAGCATGCGGCTGAAGCTGACGCATTTGCGGTACATCTCCTCGTCCTGCCCGGTACGGGCCGAACCGAAGATGGTGACCTTCTTGCGTTCCCGGTACGGGCCGAAGACCCGGGCCGTGAACCGCATCTCGCGCAACGTACGGTTGATCAGCTTGAGGTCGGCCAGATAATCGACCTCCTGTCCGATCTTGAGGGTTGACAGGATCATCTCGCGAATGATGCCGGCATGGTGGATGTCGCCGGCGGCCTCCACCAGTTGGTCGATTATACGGTCTATCTCGTTGTTTGGTCGGGAGAAGCTGAGTTCCATTACCACGTCCTTCCGATGAATTCGGGATTTGATCGGGGGCAGCCTACCACAGGTCCGGGCGCAAATCAAACGCTGCAAGGAAGGTACAACCATCAGACAATGACGCCAAACAAGCATCTTGCATTCAGGTGGGACGTATAGTAGTATCTATTTTCTTTTTCTGCCGCCGCTAGGGCACTTATATCTATCCAAGGGAGTATTTCGGCCATGCTGGACTTCATGCGCAAGAAGAAGGAATCCATCATCATCAAGATCGTGTTCGTCATCATCGTGCTTTCCTTTATCGGCACCATGTTCCTGGTATGGGGCAAGGGGAGCGAGGGCATCGGCGGACGGAGCGCCTACGCGGCCAGGGTGGACGGCACCAAGATAGGCCTGGAAGAGTACCAGAACGCCTATCAGCGCATTCGCAACATCTACCAGCAGATATATGGCCAATCCATCACTCCCGAACTGGAAAAGGCGCTGGGCCTGAAAAAGGTGGCCCTGGACAGCCTGATCGACAATGCCCTGATCGCCCGGGAAGCCAAGTCCATGGGGATCACGGTATCCAAGGACGAAGTGGCCAATTCCATCGAAGCCATGCCCACGTTCCAGAAAGACGGCAAGTTCAATTTCGACCTGTACCGGCAACTCCTGAGAGGCAGCCGCCTGACCCCCAAGGACTTCGAGGAGGGGCAAAAACACGAACTGCTGCTTGCCAAGGCCCGCCAGGCAATTAAGAACAAGGCCACGGTCGGCGATGACGAAGCCTTGGCCCAGTATAAAAAGGAAAACGACAAGATCGAACTGGAGTATGTGTCCTACGCCCCGAGCGAAGTGATTGCCGAAGTGAAACCCACCGATGCGGACCTCAACGCATATCTGCAGAAGAACCCGGACGAGTTCAAGACTCCCGAAAAAGTGGCCCTTTCCTACATCATGCTCGATCCGGCCTCCCAGGCGGCAAAACAGACGGTTTCCGAAGAGGAGGTCCAGACCTTCTACCAGAAGAATATCGACCGCTGGCAGGGCAAGGACGGCATCCTGCCCCTCAAGGACGTCAAAGACAGGGTCAAGGCCGACGCCCTCAAACAGAAGGCCGCCAAACAATCCTTTGAACTGGCCGCGGACACCCTGTACAAGAATGCCAAATCCGGCGACCTGAAGCTGATCGCCGGACAATTGGGCCTCAAGGTCCAGGAGACACCGCTGTTCGACGCCAATACTCCGGCAGCCGCCCTGGCGGGCGAGACGGCCGTCGTCAAAAAGGCCTTTGGACTCAAGGATGGTGAATTGGGCGGACCGGTCGAGGCCGCGAAGGGCATTTACATCATCAAGATCCGGGAGCACAAAGCCTCGGTCGTCCCACCGCTCGCCGAAATCAGGGCGGCTGTGGAGCAGAAGGTCAAAGCCGCCCAGGCGGTGGAACTTGCCAAGAAAAAGGCTGCCGACGCGACGCGCCAGCTGGCCGCCAAAGCTGCGCTCAAAACCCGGACCACCGGCATGTTCGGCTTCTCGGACAAGGGGAATATCCCGGACATCGGCAACGCCCCCGACCTGATGGAGGCGGCCTTCAAGCTGACCGCCGCCGCGCCCGTGGGCAACGAGCCGTTCAAGGTGGGCAACCGTTGGTATGCGGTACGCCTCAAGCAGCGCATGGAAGCCCCGAAAGCCGAATTCGACAAGACCAAACAGCTGATCAAGCAGAAGCTGCTGCCCAAAAAGCAGGAAGAGGCCGTGGCCGCCTGGACAAAGGGCCTCCGGGCCAAGGCCAAGATCGAGATTAATCAAGCGCTCGTCGCTGAAAAATAGGTTCCTCTTGCAAAGCGTCATGAGGAGGTTGATCTACAAGACGCAAGCGAGTGAGGGAGCAAGGCGTTCTTCAGTGCGTTGAGCTTCCGAGCAAGCGGCACCACAGCAGATCGGCCCCGCACTCGTTTTGCAAGAGATTCAAAGGAGATACGCCATGTCACAACCCGTTCTGCAGACCGACTTTCCCGGCCTGAATCTCATCGCCCGCGGCAAGGTGCGGGACATCTACGATCTGGGAGACACCCTGTTGCTGGTCACGTCGGACCGTATTTCGGCCTTTGATGTGATCATGAACGAGCCGATCCCGGACAAGGGTTTCGTGCTGACCCAGATATCCGCCTTCTGGTTCCGCCAGATGGAGGACATCGTCAAAAACCACATCATCTCCACCGATGTGGCAGACTATCCGGCGGCATGCCACCCCTATGCGGATGTACTGGCAGGGCGTTCCATGCTGGTCAAGAAGGCCAAACCGCTGCCGGCGGAGTGTATCGTGCGCGGCTATGTCTCCGGCTCCGGCTGGAAAGACTACAAGGCCAGCGGCTCAATCTGCGGCATCAAGCTTCCGGCCGGGCTCCAGGAGTCGGACCAGTTGCCGGAACCGATCTTCACCCCTTCCACCAAGGCTGAGTTGGGCACCCACGACGAAAACATCTCCTTCGAGAAGATGGCTGAAATCTGTGGCCGCGAACTCGCTGAGCAGGCCCGCGACTATACCATCAAGATCTACAGCCGTGCCCGCGACCTGGCCGCCCAGAAGGGGATCATCATCGCCGACACCAAGTTCGAATTCGGCGTCTACGAGGGCGAGCTGATCATCATCGACGAATGCATGACCCCCGACTCCAGCCGTTTCTGGCCCAGGGACCTCTATCGGCCGGGCGGACCGCAGCCCAGCTTCGACAAACAGTTCCTGAGGGATTATCTGGAAACCCTCGATTGGGGTAAAACAGCCCCCGCGCCGCCTCTGCCTGCGGAGATCATCGAAAAAACCGCCGAGAAATACCGTGAGGCACTTTTCCGCATTGCCGGCATCCGCGTATAACACCATCATTTCCCTGTTGTATAAAAAGGCGGGCCATTGGCCCGCCTTTTTGTTTACAAATCTTTACGCAACCGCTATGGAAATTTTCCCAAGCTGAGCTATGCTTAGTAGGGAGTAGGGAAAATAACCAATATGTGCACTGGGGGGGATTCGGCATGAAGCTGGATGAAATCAGGGAAATAGCGAAGAAGCATCATATCAAGACCGGTAAGATGAAAAAGGCGGACTTAATACGCGCCATCCAGCAGGCCGAGGGAAACGAACAATGCTTCGATTCCGGCAATGCCGCCGTGTGCGGCCAGGATAACTGCCTCTGGCGTGAGGATTGCGACTAGCGCCACACAGGATTGTGGGAAGGCCTCCGCAGACAATCAGACGCCCGTATTCAGATTGCCGCGTTGGCCCGCAGGTATTTGCCCACTTCCGCATCAACCCTGGAGATGTGATTGATCAGCCATTTGAGCAGCATATTGTTGGTTTCGGTCACATGGTGAACAGCAACTCCATTGGACCTAATCTCGTCCTTTAACGTCTTAAGCCTGGCGATGAACCCGTCGTGCTCTCTCTTGTGGGCGGCATAGCCGGGATAGTGGTGGTTTCTCTGGACGCCTTCCTCGTCACTGAAATGACTGACCACATATTCATCGAGAAACCCCAGAAGCTTCTGCAGCTCATCCATCCCCTTGCCCGCCTCGCAGGCCTTGAGCAGGCTGTCGAAGCGGGATAAAAGTTCCTTGTGTTGATTATCGATCTCCGGCACACCGATTGACAGCGACTCCCTCCACGCGATACCCATACCCACTACACCTCACATCTTTAAATTTCACCTGAATACGTGACGCCGGAATGCCGCACTTGCGGAGGAGCCGGAGCCCCTACGTCGCTCGTGTCGTGGCACGTCGCTCATTCTGACGGTCCTCCGACGGGGTGTCGCCATCTTCTTGACGGCAAAGGCTGATGACTTCCGGACAGACAAAAGCATGGAGGCGTTACGGATTCAGAGATTCAGATTTCAAGCCGGTCCACCCGACTCATTTTCTCGGTTTCCTTTTACCCTTTTCTTCCTGCTTTTGCAACAGTTCGGCCATCCTCCGCAAATGGGTGTCCACCAGATGGTACAGCGTCCCTTTGGGAAACGCCCCGCTCCCGGTGCGTGTCCCGGCGGCCATGCCGGTCAGGATCTCGATCCCCTGCTCGATAGTCTCCACGCTCCAGATGTGGAACCGGCCCGCCGCAACCGCCTCCGCCACATCGTCATGCACCATCAGGTTCCGTTCGTTGGCCTTGGGGATCATGACCCCCTGCCGCCCGGTCAGCCCCTTGGACCTGCAGACGGCGAAGAAGCCCTCGATCTTGTAGTTGACCCCGCCGATCGGTTGGATGATGCCGCGCTGGTTGACGCTGCCGGTCACCGCGATGCCCTGCCTGATGGGAACGCCGGACAGGGCGGACAGCAGGGCGTACAGCTCGGTGGAGGAGGCACTATCCCCCTCGATGCCGTCGTAGGACTGCTCGAAACAGATGGAAGCGGAGAGCGACAGGGGGCGCTTGACGGCAAAGACCCCTCCCAGGTACCCGGTCAGGATCATGACCCCCTTGTCGTGGATCGGGCCGGAGAGCTTGACCTCGCGTTCCACGTTGACCATGCCGGCCTGGCCGGCGTAGACCCGGGCGGTGATGCGCGAGGGGCGGCCGAAGGTGTGGTCGCCCAGGGAGATCACCGAAAGGCCGTTGATCTGACCGGTCACCTCGCCGTCCGTATCCACCATGATAGTACCGTCGTCGTACAGTTCCTGTAGGCGTTCTTCGATACGGTTGGCGCGGTAGAGCTTCTCTTCGGCGGCGCGCTGGACGTCTGAGCCGCTCACGACGGCATGGCCGTCCTTCCGGGCCCAGAAACCGGCCTCGCGGATGAAATCGGCAATCTCCATGAACTGGGAGGAAAGCTTTTCCTGATCCTCCACCATGCGGGAGGTATGCTCCAGCAGACGGGCGACGCCGCTACGGTCGAAATGCGGCAACTTTTCGCACCGGCAATGGGTGGCCACGAACAGGGCATAGTCGCGCATGATCTCCGGCGTACGGGCGACCCGGTTGTCGAATTCGGCCTTGACCTTGAAGAATTTGCGGTAGTCAGGGTCCAGGTGGAACAGCAGGTAGTAGATCCAGGGGGAACCGACCAGGATGATCTTGGCCTGGAGCGGCACCGGCTCGGGCTTCAGGGAGACCATGGTCATGAAGCGGTACTGCTCCAGCACGTCCTCGATCCTGATTTCGCCGGTTCGGATGCAGCGTTTGAGCGAGTCCCACACAAAGGGATTGATCAGCACCTCACGGGCGTCGATCACCAGATACCCGCCATTGGCGCGATGCAGCGCCCCGGACCTGATCATGGTGAAATCGGTCACCGCCACGCCACCGTACTGCATGACGTGCTCGATGCGCCCGAAGAGATTGTTGTAGGTAGGATTCGACTCGAAGATGACCGGCGCCCCCTTGGCCTCCCGGTTGTCCACCAGCACGTTGACCTCGTAGCGCTCAAAGGTCGGCTCCTGGCGCGGCAACTTCAGCCCCGGGATCTGGGGCTGGGGCGCCTGGGGCTTAAAATCCTCCAGGTTATTGAGGATATCCTCCTGCACCGCCTCCAGGTAGGCCAGCACCTTGGGAAACTCGCCATACTTCTGGCGCAGGGGATCGAGACGATGTCCCAGACACGACATGCCCAGGTCCCGATCGGCCTGGGAAAGCGCGTCCTTGGTCGCTTTTTCGCTCTCGCGCACCTGGCGCAGCACCTCGTTCAACCGTTCCGTGAGCCCCTTGCCGTCCTTCTCCAGTTTTTCCCGCTTTTTCGGAAGCAGCGCCTCATACTCCTCCTGGGTGTAGTTGCGTCCCCCTTTCTGGGGTACGACCACCAGCCCGGAGACCGTTCGCTGCAAGGTAAACCCGCGTTTCCCGCATTCCTTCTCAAGCTCCTGGAACAACCCGCTGTTGGTGGCCTGATAGGTTTCCAGGATCTCGGTGCGGCGGTTCTCGTACTCCCTGCTTTCCAGAGCCTTGGGGATATCCTCCTTGAAGGCCTCGATCAACTCCTTCATGTCCGAGGCCAGCACGCTCCCCTGGCCGGCAGGCAGGGAGAGGGATATGGCTGCATCGTGATCCTTGAAGTTATGGACGTACAGCCAGTCGCAGGGCTGCGGCTCGTCCACGGTCCGTTTCCTGAGGATGCTGCGGATGGTGGAAGCGCGGCCGGTGCCGGTTTCGCCCGAGATGTAGAGGTTGAAGCCGGTACCCTGCATGTCGAGGCCAAACTCGATCGAACGCAGGGCCCGCTCCTGGCCGATGGCGTCTTCCAGGTCGGGGAGTTCTTCCGTGGTCTCGAAATCAAAGGAGTCGGGATTGCACTTCCAACGGAGCCTTTCAGCAGGGACGAGCAGTTTGGTGAACGGCATCGGATGCTCCTTGTTTGAAGAGTTTGTTGAAAAACAGCCATCCCGCCGCGTCCTCGAAAGCCCTTTCGTGCGGCGTAGCGCTGCGCTCCCTCACCCAATCCCTCTCCCGGAGGGAGAGGGCAAGGCATGCTCTCCTCCTCTGGGGGAGAGA
>Ga0207853_1000073_pt1 | contig 23939 bp, 22 predicted proteins | sample LuqExpMetagenom6_FD_187764 | JGI IMG/M metagenome (GOLD analysis project Ga0207853, IMG submission 187764) | Tropical forest soil microbial communities from Luquillo Experimental Forest, Puerto Rico - Sample 6 (SPAdes) | ecosystem: Environmental > Terrestrial > Soil > Tropical forest ...
GCAGTTTTACGTGGTCGAAAAGCAAATCGACGCCGCGGATCGGATATTGCGCCAGGCGCTCAAGGACCTGCCGGCCGAACACGCGGCCGCCTATCCCGGCTTGCTTCCACGGTGGCTGTTGACCTTTCCCGCGGCGGCCGGCCGCTTGCTCAGTACCTGGCGCATGACGGCCACGGCCCTGCGCGCGATCCGCGAGTGGCGGCCCGACGTGGTGCACCTGCACTCCACCTTCGCAGGCCTGGCCATGCGTCCGCTGCTGCAATTCTTCGGCGCCAGGCCGGTGATCGTGTACTGCGCCCACGGCTGGTCGTTCGACCGCCGCGCCGGACGGCTGCAGCTGTGGATGTTCGAACGCGTGGAGCGCGCGCTGTCACGGCTGTGCGATTCCATCGTCTGCGTCTCGCACAAGGACTTCGAACGTGGCTCGTCTGCCGGTATCCCGCAGGACAAGATGATGGTGGTGCTCAACGGCATCGCCGACCGCACGGGGGCCGGACTGCAGCCCATGAACGAAGCCTGGCCACACACGGGCCTGAAGGTCCTGTTCGTCGGGCGGCTCGACACGCAAAAAGGCGTCGACGTGCTGTTGGGCGCCATGCGCCAGCTGGGCGCGCGCGCCTCGGCCATCGTGGTCGGCTCCGCGATTGTGGGTGACGCGAAAGCGCATACCGCACCGGCGAACGTCAAAGTGCTCGGCTGGCTGCCGCGCGACCAGATCGAGCGCCTGTATGCCAGTGCCGACGTGCTGGTGATGCCCTCGCGCTGGGAGGGCTTGCCCATCGTCGCGCTCGAGGCCATGCGCGCCGGCTTGCCGGTGATCGCCACGCGCGTCGGCGGGATTCCCGAGGTGGTGGAAGACGGCGTCACGGGCAAGCTGATCGACGCCGATGCCCCCGCGCAGCTGGTCGCCGTGCTCAGCACGCTCGATCCCGACACGCTTCATGCCATGGGAACCCGCGCGCGCGAGCGCTTCCTCAAGACGTTCCAGATACCGCGGGTGGTCAATGAGCTCGACACGCTCTACCGGGAACTGAAGCCGCAATGAACATCGTGCTGGTCAATGACTTCGCCCACGTCAATGGCGGCGTGGCACAGGTCGTGCTGGCCAGCGCACGCGAGCTCGCCCGGCGCGGGCATGCGGTGGTCCTGCTGGCGGCCGTGGACGGCGCCGGCCCGGACATCGGCGGCATCCGGGTCGTGTCGACCCACCAGCAGGAGATCGCCACCGATCCGAGCCGCCTGCGCGCAGCCACGCAGGGCCTGTGGAACCTGAAGGCGCAGCGCGCCATGCGCGCGCTGCTGGCCAGCCTGGGTCCCCAGAACACGATCGTGCATCTGCACGGCTGGACCAAGGCGCTCTCGTCCAGCGTGATCCATGAAGCGCTGCGGCGCGACTTTCCGCTGGTCACGACGCTGCACGACTACTTCTCGGCTTGTCCCAACGGCGGCTTCTTCAACTACCAGACACTCACGCCGTGCAGCCTCCGCCCACTGAGCGGCGCCTGTATCGCCACGCATTGCGATTCGAGGAGCTATCCGCAGAAGCTCTGGCGCGTGGCGCGGCAGTTCGTGCAGCAGGGCGCCGCCGGATACCCGCGCAACGCGCGGCACTTCATCACCGTCAGCCGATTCAGCGCCGACATCCTCAAGCACCATCTGCCGGCTGGCTGCACGATCCACGCGGTGCGCAATCCGGTCACGGCCACGCGCGGCGAACCCGTCGCGGTCGCGAGCAATTCGGCATTCACCTACCTCGGCCGGCTCTCGCCGGAAAAGGGCGCGGTGCTGATGGCCCGCGCGGCCGCCGCCGCGAACCTGCCCGCCACCTTCGTCGGCGACGGCCCCTTGCGCGAGCAAGTGGCCAGCGCCTGCCCCGCGGCGCGCATGGCCGGCTGGCTGCGCAGCGAACAGGCCCTGACCGAATTGCGCCGCGCCCGCGCTCTAGTGCTGCCCTCGCTGTGGTACGAAACCCAGGGCCTGGTGGTGAGCGAGGCGGCGGCGATGGGCGTGCCCGCCATCGTGCCCGACGGCTGTGCCGCGCGCGACTGGGTCGTCAACGGCGTCACCGGCCTGTGGTTCAAGAGCGGCGACCAGGACGACCTGCAGCGAAAGATGGCCCAACTGCACGGCGATCCGGCGCTGGCGGCGCAGATGGGTGCCGCGGCATTCGAGCGCTTCTGGAGCGATCCCCCCACGCTCGCACAGCATGCCAACGAGCTGGAAACCGTTTATCGCGAGGTGGCGTCAAACTACATCGCGCAGCCACAACACGCATGAAGCCTGTACTGATCAGTGCGCTGTACCACCCGTACCAGGTCGGGGGCGCGGAGAAGGTCGCGCGCATCGTCGCCGAAGGGTTGCTGGAGCGGGGTCACGAGCCGGTCGTGATCACCACGCAGCCCGACGCCGGCATCCGGGTCGATCATGTCAACGGCGTCAAAGTCCATTACATCGGGCTGAAGAACCTCTACTGGCCGCACGCGCGCCAGCCGCGCTCGGGCGCGGCCCGCGTGCTGTGGCATGCAATCGATCGCTACAACCCGGCCATGGCAGCGGCCGTCGGCCGCGTGCTCGATCAAGAGAAGCCGGATGTGGTGCATACCCATGCCCTGATGGGCTTTTCCTGCGCGGTCTGGAAACAAGTGAAGTCGCGCGGACTACCGTTGGTCCACACCTTGCACGACTATGCGCTCATGTGCCCGAAAACCGCCATGTTCCGCGATGGGTGCAACTGCGCAACGCAGTGCGGTGTGTGTGCGACCTACACGGCACCGAGCAAGCGCCTGTCGCGACAGGTGGATCACGTGGTGGGCGTCAGCCGCTACACGCTCGAGCGTCACCTGCAGGCTGGTTATTTCGCGCCGACCGTCCGGCAGCACGTGATCTACAACGCGATCGCGGCCCTGCCCGATGAATCCCCGCGGCACCCGCGTGCGCCCGGCCCCTTGCGCCTGGGCTACGTCGGCCAACTCATCCCCACGAAGGGCATCCGCGAGCTGATCGAGCAGATGAGCGCCTGGTCGCCCGACGAGTGCCAGCTCCTGGTGGCCGGCAAGGGCGCCACGGCCTATGAGCAGCAGCTGCGAACAAAGGCGCCGCCCAATGTGCGCTTCCTCGGCTTCATCGATCCCGACGAACTGTACGCGGCGATCGACTTGCTCGTGGTTCCTTCCCTGTGGCAGGAGCCGCTGGGCATGATCGTGCTGGAAGCCTACATGCATGGGATCCCGGCCGTGGTGTCGCGCCGGGGTGGCCTGCCCGAAATCGTCGACGAAGGCCGCACCGGCACCACGTATGAACCATCGGAAGCCGGCAGTCTGCGCGAGGCCATCGGCCAGTTCGTGCGCGACCCGCTGAAGCTGGCGCAGATGCGCCCTGCCGTGCTGCGCAAGGCCCGGCATTTCGTGCTCGAACGCTTGCAAGACGAGTATCTGCGCGTCATGGCGGACGCCCAGGGGGTTCACGCCGCCGGCGCAAGCTCGCGCTTATTGGGGAGACCCACATGAAGCCCCTGCCCGAGATGCCGCTGGTGACTGTCGTCACGCCTTCATTCAACACCGGCCGATTCATCGAGGAGACGCTGCGCAGCGTGCGCGACCAGAGCTACCCACGCATCGAGCACATCGTGCTGGACGGCGGCTCGACCGATGCCACCCCGAAGATCCTCGAGCGCTTCCCGTCCGTGCGCTTGATCCGCAACGCACCGGGCATCGTCACCGACAAGGTCAACCTCGGCCTGTCGATGGCACAGGGAGACATCGTGGCCTGGTTGTGCGCCGACGACTACTACCTGCCCGATGCCGTCGCCAAGGCAGTGGACGCGCTGAAGAACCACCCCGATGCCGCCCTCGTCTACTGCAACGACATCCAGGTTGACGAGAACAGCCGGGAAATCCGACGCGTCACTTCCAGGCAGACCGGATTTCCGAAGATGCTTTCCGAATGGAACGTGGTGCCGCAACACACGGCCTTCATGCGCCGCGAGGCACTGCAGCGCGCGGGATTCCTCGATTCGCGCTATGTGCTGGTGGCCGACTGGGACTTGTGCGTGCGGATCTGCAAGCACTACCCGATTGTTCATATCGATGACTGGTGGGCCGCGTTCCGCATCCACGGTGCGCAACTGTCCGATGTGCACAAGTACGCGGCATGGGCACAGGCCCGGCAGATGACCCGGGAGCACGGTGCCCCGTTCTTCTCGCCGCTGTTCTGGCAATACTGGGGTGGCAAGACCAGGCGCGCCAGCCTGATGCTGCTGCGAGGGGAATTCAGCGTGTTCCGCTCGAAGTTGCACGACTTCCGAGTCGGCGTCGCCCCCTGGATCGCGAATCGTTCGTCCCTCTTGCGCGCAACACTAAGGAGAAGATCATGAAAGTCGTCTTGTTCTGTGGCGGTCTGGGTCTGCGCATCCGCGATGCCGACAACATCCCCAAGCCCATGGTGCACATCGGTTACCGGCCGCTGCTGTGGCATGTGATGAAGTACTACGCGCACTTCGGGCACAAGGACTTCCTGTTGTGCCTGGGCTACCGCGCGGATGCGATCAAGAACTACTTTCTCAATTACAGCGAGTGCGCCTCCAATGACTTCGTGCTGTCCGGCGGCGGCAAGGACCTGCAGTTGCTCAATCGGGACATCCAGGACTGGCGCATCACCTTCGTCGATACCGGGATCCATTCCAACATCGGACAACGGCTCAAGGCAGTGCAGAAGCACCTGGCCGGGGAAGAGGCCTTCCTGGCCAACTACAGCGACGGCCTGACCGACCTGCCCTTGCCGGAGCAGCTGGAATCCTTCCAGCAGTCAGGCCGGATCGCGAGCTTCCTGTGCGTGCGGCCCACCTTGAGCTATCACATGGTCGATGTCGAGGAAGGCACCAACCTGGTGTCCGACATCCGTTCCATCGACAACGTGGCGGCACGCATCAATGCCGGCTACTTCATCTTCAAGCGTGAGATCTTCGAGTACCTGCGCGAGGGCGAGGAATTGGTCGAGCAGCCATTTCACCGGCTCATCAAGGACAAGCAACTGTCCGGGTATGTCTACAACGGCTTCTGGGCCAGCATGGACACCTTCAAGGACCGCCAGCAGCTGGAGACCCTTTACTCGAGCGGCGCGGCTCCCTGGGAAGTCTGGAAGACCGCGGCTGTCGCCTGATCAAGAAAGGCGCGGCCCGGACAGGCCGCGCCGCGTGCAGGGCTCACGCCGGCGCGCGGCCGGCTGTCCGAATCAGGCGGCGCGCCGGTCTTTGGTGACCTACGCCTGATCGAGGGGCGTGAGCCAGGCCGACCGCCAGTAGTGATAGATGCCACGGGGGCAGAACATGCGGTTGTCGCTGAACGCGCCTTGGCAAAACGAGCCGTTGAGGATGATCGACGGTGTCTTGAAATGGATCATGTAGCCGGTTCGCTCGTCGATGATCCGGTTCACCAGCGAACGGACGGTGAACTCCTTGCCGCAATAGGGCACGTGCTCGGCATCGAAGTACAGCCCGCGCGTCTTGTTGTTGCTGTCGAGCGTGTCCAGGATCTCGCGATAGGACTTCACACGCACGCGGCTGCCGGGCCGCAAGTCGCCGATCCCCTGCAGCGGCGTTGGCTGCCCTTTGGGAATCGTGCCCGTGCGGCGCGGATAGGGCAGCCCGTTGGGCAGCAGCTTTTGCACGGTGTCATAGCAGAACATCATCACACTCGCGGCGGCGTCACCCAGCCCGATCGGGCGCAGCAGGCGCCGGCTGCCTCGCACGGCGATGATCCCCAGCCGGTACATTCCCCCGCGCAGCAAGGTGGCCACGCCCACGTTGCCGGATCGATAGTCCTCGATGTAGTGCCGTGGGTCGTACGGCGACAGCAGCTTGGTGGAGGCATTCAGGTAGTGCGTGGCCTGGCACATGTACCGCGGCCCCTTGTCGGGGTCGCTGCCCAGCTGTGTCGTCGCCGTGAGCTGCTCCATGCTGCAGCCGCGCGCGCGCTTCGGCGCAGCCTCGATGTGCACGATGCGAGGGTCGACCACCGGTGCGGGCGCAGGCTTCAGCCACGCTTCGTTCCAGTACAGCGCGCACGCCGCTTCGCAACCACCGTGCGCGCTGCCGTCGCAACGCGAGTCCATCAGGTGGACCGTGCGTTCCAGCTTGTGGGCGCCGGTGTAGGCGATCGTGTCGCAGGTCTTGTGGGCACGCTTGGCCACCGGCAAGGTCTTGCCACAAGCGGCCAGCATCTCGGGCATGAAGGGCATCCCGTCGACGCAGCCGTGCTCATCCAGGGTCGCGAGAATCTCTTCCCGACTGCGCACCTGGACCCAATCGCCCGCACACAGTGGCGAAGCCAGGGGCTTTTCACGCGTGTGCACGCGCACGAACTGTTGACTGGTGGAATGCATGAGCACCTGCCTGTCTTTCAACGTTATTGGATTTGCGCTCTTCGAGCCTCAGCCGATTCTGGGCCACGCCATGCGCTTTCCTTCCTCGCTACTTTGTGAATTTCGACTTCTCATGTAATCCGGATATCACGTTAGTAGACTGGATTTTCGATAGACCTGGTGGATCGTACTGCGCCTAGAGACTCAGCCGTGCCAGCTTGCCCACCCTTGCACTCGAAAGAGCTATTGCCGGGACAAACCCGTGCCCCCATGCCAAACTCCAGAGGGCCAAGGAGCTTGCCGTTCCATGTTGCCTTTCAATCTACTTTCACTTGATTCGGCATCGCCGCGATCTCTGCTTCTTCTGGGAGCGCATTGCGATGACATCGAAATCGGCTGCGGCGGCACCATCCTGCAGTGGCTGGCGCAACAGCCGCAGACGCGGATCACCTGGGTGGTCTTCAGTTCCACGCCGCAGCGCGAGCAGGAGGCCCGTGCCAGCGCCAGCCGGTTCCTGGCGCAGTCCCGCGGTACCACCGAAGTGATCGTGCATCGCTTCCGGGATGGCTTCTTTCCCTTCGAAGGCGCCAGGATCAAGGAGGTCTTCGAGTCGATCAAGAACACGGTCGAGCCCGACCTGATCTTCACCCACTACCGCGATGACAGGCACCAGGACCACCGTACCATCAGCGACTTGACCTGGAACACCTGGCGCCGCCACCTGATCCTGGAATACGAGATTCCCAAGTACGACGGCGACCTGGGTGCACCCAACTGCTTCATGCCGCTGGCCCGGGAAACCTGCGAGCGCAAGGCGCGGACCATCTGCGAGCAGTTCCAGTCCGAACGCAACAAGGGCTGGATGACCGAAGACACCTTCCTGGCCCTGGCTCGCCTGCGCGGGATCGAGTGCGCCGCGCCCAGCGGCTTCGCCGAAGCCTTTCACTGCCGCAAGCTCGTCCTCGGAGTAGGCGATGGCTGACGACGCGGCGGGAACAGGCGTTCACCCCGGGGACCGCACCGGTCACCCGTTGGAAGGCCGGAAGATTCTCGTCGTCGGCGCGACCGGATTTCTCGGCCGCGCGCTCGTTCAGCGACTAGCCGGGTACAAGGCACAGGTCGTCGCGATGTCGCGGCACGGCACGGTTCAACAGCGAAGCGACTTCGTGGAGGACTTGCAGGCGGATGCCAGCGTCAGCCTGGCTGTCGAACACACATTTCGCACCTTCCGGCCCGACATGGTCTTCCAGCTCACGACCGATGGACACGGCGGGCCCGACCTCGATTTCGTCATGTCAAGCTTGCGCAACGACGTGATGGCCACCGTCAACATGCTCTACCACGCGGCTGCGGCGTCGCACAAGGTCGAACGCTTCGTGATGACGGCATCGCTCGAGGAACCCCAGTCGGGTCCCGGCATGACGCCCGCGCGGCCTTCCGAACCCACGCCGGCGTCACCCTATGCCGCGGCGAAATGGGCCACCGGTGCCTATGGCCGGATGTTCCGGCACCTCTACGGCCTGGACGTGCGCATCGTGCGGCCGATGATGGCCTACGGACCCGGCCAGAAAACGTACAAGGTCATACCCAACACGATTCTCTCGCTGCTGCGCGGCGAGGCCGCCAAGCTCGACAGTGGGTCGCGCCTGATCGATTGGGTCTACGTCGATGACGTGGTCTGTGGCCTGGTGGACGCGGCGCTCGCGCCTGCTCTGGAGGAAACGGTCGACCTCGGATCGGGTGCCCTGGTGAGCATCGCTGATTGCGCGCAGGAGATCGCGCGCCAGATCGGCCGACCCGACCTGCTCGAGATCAGCGACGGCGTGCGCGGCCCGGAGATCGAACGGGTCGCCGACGTCGCGGCAGCACGGCGGCTGATCGGGTTCGGTGCGCGCGTTCCACTGCAGGCAGGTCTGGCGCAGACCATCGCCTGGTATCGAAACCTCCTCCAACTGGGAGCCCCATGAATCGCAACATCTCCGTCCATGTCGAGTCGCCGATGACCGACGAGGAGCGGCGCCGGTGCCTTTACCAGGGTGACATCGTCATCTTGCCGCGCACGCCGGCCAGCGCCGAACTGGTGGCCCTCGCGGACAGGATGTTGGTGGAGGCCTTTGCGCCGCATCATCCGCGCGAGATTCACGAACGACTGACGCCGGAGGATGCTGCGGCCGTCCTTGCCAAGCTCAAGCCGGCTTTCATCCATCACCCGGCCTGCAAGGTGCTCATTCCGCAGATCATGCGCGAGCACGGTGTCGATGTGGAGAAGCTCTATTTCGACGTACCGCGGATGCGATCAGCCTACCCGAGCGATTTCCTCACCTCGGGAATCGCCTACGCGTTCCATGCGCATCGCGACACCTGGTATTCGGCCCCGCAGCAGCAGATCAACTGGTGGATGCCGATCTATCCGTTGGCTCCAGACAATGCCATGGCCTTCTATCCGCGCTACTTCGCCGAGGCGGTGCGGAACTCTTCCGACACCTTCAACTACTACGAATGGAACGAGAAGAATCGCGCCAGCGCGGCAAGTCACATCCGCGAGGACACACGTGTGCAGCCACGCGCGATGGAACCGCTCGATGCGGTCACGGTGCGGCTGCTGCCGCAGCCCGGCAGCATCATTCTTTTTTCAGCCGCGCAGTTGCACGAGACGGTCGAAAACACGGCGGGCGTGGCCCGCTACAGCATCGACTTTCGGACCGTTCACCTCGACGACGTGCTGGCACGCCGCGGTGCGCCCAACGTCGATGCCCACTGCACCGGCACCACCATGCGCGACTACCTGCGAGCAACCGACCTGTCGCATTTGCCGGAAGACGCCGTGCAGATGTATGACGATGGCACCGAAGCGGCTTATCGCACCCTCTACTTCGGCGACAAGCTTGCACAAGGACAATCGGTGAACGGCTCGCCCGGGTCCTAGCCTGTTGACGCCTCCAGCGGCGCGAAGGGGCTCTAACCCAGCGCAACAGGCCCCAGCAGGTCGTGCTGCTGCAGCAGTTGCGCGGCGGCATGGATGGCATCGAAGCGCAGTCCGGACCGCTGCGCAATGTCAAGCAGGCTGCGGCTGCCGTCGGAGAGGTTCAGCACCCACAGCATCGCCATCTCGAGGTTCCCGACACCACTGCCTCCCATTGCGCCATACAGCCCCCGTTTGCCCAGCTGCGGTTCGCAGTGGGGCTTCAGGTTGATGTAGCGCCGGTCATGTTCGAGCACATTGAAGACCGACAGCACCGTGGCGCAGGCTTCGGCCAGCGACTGGGCATCGACGAAACCGGGGTTGTCAGCTGACGTGTGGTATTCGGGAAAGCGACCCCAGGGACTTCGCATGAGGCAACCGACGTGCAGGTCGAAGCCGGGCGAGCAGTACTGGCGCTCGTCGTAGCCGTACGGTGAAAAGTCGACGATGGTGTGCGCACCCGCATGCTGCAAGACGTGCGCCACGGCCCGGTCGATCGGCGCGTCACCCTGACGGCTTCTCTTGTAGGTGAAGCCCGCGCGGTCGCCGATGCAGGTGAGGACCAGCCCGTGCCGGATCGCCCGCACGCGGTCCTGGTTGCGGCTCAACCAGGTGATGGACCCGATGGTGCCGGGAATGAAAAGAAAGCGATAGCTATGCCGTCGCGGCATCTGCGCCAGCTGCCGGGCGACGGAGGTGGCGACGGCGATGCCCGACAGGTTGTCGTTGGCGAGCGATGGATGGCAGACGTGGCAGGACACCAGCACTTCGTCGGGGCTTTCGCCTTCGAGCAGGTATTCGCCGTACGTCAGGTGACCGTCCGCCAGCGTCGAATCGATGCAGACCTCGTACTCCCCTTCGGGTATCTGTTCGAGTTGCCGCTGCGCCAGGCAGAAGCCCCAGTCCTCCTTGTAGTAGGAGGTGCGGTAGGGAATCAGGTCCGGCTGCGCCGGCAAGGCATGCAGGTGCGGCCGCAGTTCGGCCAGCGACATGCGGCGCCGCACCGGAAGGCTGTAGTTCACCACGTGCAGGTTGTGGTCTCGAAAATCGATCACCCGCTCACCGGCCGCGTTCTTCACCCAGGCATCGCGGATGTTCCATTCGCGCGGGACCGTCCAGTCGAACACGGCGGTGCCGCTGGGGACTTCGTGAACCTCGAGAGGAATCTCTTGCGCCAGCCGCGCCAGCGTCGCGCGCACGCCGTCGCCGGTGATGCTGCGGCAGATCGGGTACAGCTCCCGCACCAGCGCATGCATCCGCGCGCCGAGCGCCTCGGCGTCGGCGGCGGCATGCGTCTGAACGGTCACTCCAGCACTTCCACGTCGGGGATGGGGACCACCAGTTTGCCGCCCCAGTCCTGGATCCAGGCCAGCTGCTCGCGGATCTCGTTCTTCAGGTTCCACGGCAGGATCAGCACATAGTCCGGTCGGGTCTCGAACAGCTTTTCGGGCGGATAGACCGGAATGTGCGTGCCCGGCAGGAACTTGCCGTGCTTGTAGGGGTTGCGGTCCACCGTGTAGTCCAGCAAGTCGCTGCGAATGCCGCAGTAGTTGAGCAGCGTGTTGCCCTTGCCCGGCGCACCGTAACCGGCCACCGTCTTGCCGGCTTGCCTGGCGCCGATCAGGAAGGTCAGGATCTTGCGTTTGGTGGCCTTGACCTGCTCGTCGAACGAGTGATACGTCGCCAGCCGCGTGAAGCCCGCGTGCATCTCGCGCTCGGCCAGTTCGCGCACACGATCGGTGACCGGCTTCGATTCGTCCTCGGCATGGCGCGCGTACAGCCGCAGCGACCCACCGTGGGTGGATAGCTCCTTCACGTCGAACACCGCCAGCCCGAACTTGGCCAGCACCCGGCAGGCCGTGAGGAACGAGAAGTACGAGAAGTGCTCGTGGTAGATGGTGTCGAACTGATTGCCTTCCATCAGGCGCATCAGGTGCGGAAACTCCAGCGTGATGACCCCACCGGGCTTGAGCAGGATCTTCATCCCATCGGTGAAGCTGCACAGGTCGGGGACGTGGGCGAACACGTTGTTGCCCACGATCAGGTCGGCCTGCTTGCCGGCGGCCACCAGGTCGGCAGCCGTCTCGCGCCCGAAAAACTTCACCAGGGTGGGAACGCCCTTCTTTTCCGCCTCACGCGCGACATTGGCGGCCGGCTCGATGCCCAGCACCGGCAGCCCCTTCTTCACGAACCATTGGAGCAGGTAGCCGTCATTGCTGGCCAGCTCCACGGTGAGGCTGTCCGGCCCCAGGCCGAAGCGCGGGACCACTTCGTCGGCGTAGGCCTTCGCATGCGCCAGCCAGCTGTCGGAGTAGGAGGAGAAGTACGCGTACTCGCTGAAGATGCTCTCCGGGCTCACGTACTCCTGCAATTGCACCAGCAGGCATTCCTCGCAGACGAACACGTGCAGCGGATAGAACGCTTCCATGCGATTGAGCTGGTCCGCGGACAGGTAGTTTTCGCAAGGCGGCGACATGCCCAGGTCGGTGAACGTGTGGCGCAGCGGCGTGCCGCAGAAGCGGCAGCTGGCGCCGGAATAGGCGTGCGCGTGCACAGCCGCGCCGGGTTGGTCCTTGATCATCCGCATCGGTTCTCCCTGGTCCATTCAGTGAGCTGGAATTTCAGTAGCGCCAGAACAGCCGTTCATCCACCTGGCCCGTCGCGCTCAGGTACTTGAGCTGCTTCAGCCGCGTGAACGCTCTCCCCTCGAACGTGGCGCGGTCCATGCCGATGCGTTCGAACACGTCGTGGAGCTGCCGCGCCCCCTTGCGCGCATCCCATGCGCAGTGAAAGTCGGGCAGGCGTTCATGGATCTTGGCAAAGCTAACCCGGTAGCTGCGGTTGTCGCCGCCCGAGGGGCCGAAGCTCAGCTCGCAACCGGGATAGACATTGGCCACGATCTGCGCGATCTCGCGAACCTGGTAGTTGTCGGCGTCGTGACCCACGTTGAAGACCTCCGCGTGGATGCGGTCCTGCGACGCGTCCAGCACGCAGGCGATCGCTTCGCAGATGTCGAGTGCGTGCACCAGTGGACGCCAGGGCGTGCCGTCGCTGGTCATGGCGATCCTGCCAGCCGTCGCGGCCACGCCGCACAGGTTGTTGAGCACGATGTCGAAGCGCATGCGCGGCGACGCGCCATAAGCGGTCGCGTTGCGCAGGAACGTGGGCGCGAAGTCGGGCGAAGCCATCGCCGCGACATCGCGCTCGACCAGCGTCTTGCACTTGGCGTAGGCCGTCAGCGGATTGACGGGCGACAGCTCCGTCATCGGCTCGGCCCCATCGGCCACGCCGTAGACGCTGCACGACGAGGTGTAGACGAATCGCTTGACGCCGGCGGCCTTCGCCATCGCGGCCAGTCGCACCGAAGCCTGGTGGTTGATCTGGAAGGTCAGCTCGGGATCGTTCTCGCCCAGCGGGTCGTTGGACAGTTCCGCCAGGTGGACGACCGCATCGATGCCGTGCAGATGTTCCGGCTGGATCTCGCGGATGTCGCCGTTGATGAACCGCGGGAATCGCGGCACCAGCGTGCGGTTGCTGAACAGCCAGCCATCACGGTAGTAGCCGGTGTCGAATCCCGTGACCTCGTGGCCGCGCGCCATGAGAACCGGCGCGAGCAAGCAGCCGAGATAGCCTTCGACACCCGTGACGAACAACTTCATGCGTTGATTCCTTCCCTGAAAAGATGCTGGTCGAAATCCGGCCAGCTGCGGTCCTTCTCGGACATGTCCTTCACCGCGACCGGCCAGCTGATGCCGAACGCCGGGTCGTCGTGGCGCGCGCCGCGCGCGAAAGCCGGTGCGTGGAACTCCGACATGAGATAGCTGACGGCAGCGTCATCGGTGAGCGTGACGAAGCCGTGGGCGAAGTCCTTGGGCACCAGCAGCATCCGGCCGTTGGATTCACTCAACTCCGCGCCGAACCATTGGCAATAGCTCGTCGATGCAGGCCGGATGTCCACGATGACGTCCCAGATGGCGCCGCGGACGCAGCGCACGAGCTTGTCTTCCTGGTGCGGTGCCGCTTGCCAGTGCAGGCCACGCACGGTGCCTGCCCGCCGGGTCAGGGACATGTTGCCCTGCGCGATGCGCATGGCCAGCCCCTGAGCCTCAAACTCGCGCTCGCAATAGGTCCGGCCGAACCAGCCGCGGTCGTCCTGGTGTGCCTGGGTATCGATCAGCACCGCGCCGGTCAGCGGGGTCGGTGTGAAGATCATGGACGCTCAGCGCTGGTTCAACACCACACCCGCGACCAGCGAGTGGCCCAGGTCCAGCTGCGACAGCAGGCGCTTGAGCAGCGTGATCCGGCTGCGCCCCTTGCGGCCCACCACGAGCGCAGAACCGGCCTGCGCCGTGATGATGCGTGCGTCCGGGCCCATGCTATTGGCGGGCGTGTCGAACAACACGTGGTCGAAGCGCTCCAGCATTTCCTGCACCAGCAACCCCAGCCGTGGCCCCTGCAGCAGCTGCACGGGATCGGGCATCACGGTTCCCGCGCCCATCAGGTGCAGCCCGTCCACGCCCTCGATCCGCACCACGGCTTCGCCATGGCCGCTGCCGGCCAGCAGGTTGCTCAGCCCGACGGGGGCATCGGTGGCGAACAGCCGGTGCAGCCGCGGACGCCGCAGGTTGCCATCGATCAGCAAGGTGCGCCCGGCGAACTGGCTCAGGCTGATCGCCAGGTTGGCGGCCAGGTAGCTCTTGCCATCGCCGTCCTCGGCGCTGACCACCGCCAGCGCCGGCCGGTCGATGCCCGAAAATACGCTGGCGAGCAACTGCGTTCGCAGCACGCGGAACTCCTCGGCCCGATCCGAGAAGGGCTCGCGCGCCGCGACGAGTTCCTCGGACCACGTGAGCACCACCGGATTCGGCACGCCTGTCGGGTAGTAGAACTGCCGCGCCTCCTCGGGCGTGGCCAGTTGCAGCTCGGCGGGGTCCGCCAGACGCAGCTTGCGTTCACGCTCCCAGGCGAGGATCTTGTCCAGCTGCTCGCGGCTCAACTCGCGCCGCCGGCGAATCAGCTGGCGCTGTTCAGCCGCGGTTTCGGGTTCTTGCGGCTGGGCCGTGGTGCGGTTGCTGTCATTCATGTCCGAATCCATCAGGAGCTCGCGTAGGTGAGCTTGGGCCGCTCATCGCCGTTGGACATCACCCCCAGCAGTCGCTGATCGAGCAGCTGCACCACGTCCACTTCCAGCCGCAGGCGCCGGTCGCGCGATTCGCGCCAGAACGCCGCGATCACGCCGGCGAGCAGGCCGACGATCAGCGAGGCGACCAGGTTGACCAGCATCCGGGGCGATGACGGCAGTGCAGGCACGGTGGCTGGCTTGACGACCGAAATGCCTTCACGCGGGCCGCCACTGTCCAGCACCGACTCGTTGGCACGCGTGACTGCCGCGTCGTACGCCCGGCGGGCCAGATCCAGATCGCGCTGCATGCGCTGCGCCTGGTCGCGCTTGGTCTTCAGCTCGATGACCTTGGCGCGCTGCGCATCCAGCGCAGCCTGGATGGCGGCAACTCGTTCGGTGGCGATCTTGTTCTCGCCAGCGATGGATGCCGTCACGCGCCGGGATGCAGCATCGACGCGCGCACGCAGTTCGTCGAGGGTGTTGCGTTGCTCGATGACGCTCGGGTGCTGCTCTCCCAGCCGCGAACGCAGCTCGACCAGCTTGGCCTGCTGCCGCGCCAGGTCGGCGCTGAGCAGGGATACCACCGGATCACGCAAGACTTCGTCGACGGCGCCATTGGCCGTGGCCTGCCTCTGGCGTCCAGCCGCGTTGGCCGCCACCGACTGCAGCGTGACAAGCTGCGTGTTCAGCTCGGCCAGGCGCAGATTCTCGACATCCAGCCTCTCGTCGGTCACGGAGATGCCGCTCTGGCGCTGGAAGGTGGCCAGCTTCTCCTCTGCCTCATCCAGCGCGGCCTTGAATTTTCCGGTGCGTCCGCTGTAGGCGTTGGTGGCGCGCGCGGCGGTCTCTTCGCGGATCTGGCGGGCGATATCGACGTAGGCGTCGACAAAGGCATTCGCGGTTCGCGCCGCCGCGGCTGGATCGGGCGAGGTGTACGAAATCGTCAGCATGTTGGATTCGCGCGAAGGCTTGACATCCAGCTTCTTGAGCAACTGCTCGCCGGCCCAAGTCTCGAAGTCACCCTGTCCGTTGATCGAATCCTTCCACTTGGTCTTGAGCTGCTCGTCGTCCTGCAGGCCCAGCAGCCGCAGCGCGGCCATCGCCACGCGCACGCTCTCGATGAGCTCGGCCTCTGCGGCGACTGGACTCGAGAATGACTGCATGGACGCGGAGGGGCCGCGCGCCTCGACCATCACCTGGGCCCGCGCCGTGTACTGGCGCGGCATGAGGAATGTGGCAGCAGTGAACAGCAAGAGGACCGCAGCGAGCGCAGCAAGAAAGGCACCGCGCCGGCCGAAGATTACCGAGAAGAATCTGTTGACGGACATGTTCTCCCTCGCGCCGCGTCGCGCCCCACTCATCGCAGGAATGGGCAGCACTCGCGTCAGGCGTTGCGTCCGACTTTAAGGTGGGCAGGATCCCCGTGCGTGTAGGACACTGCCTCGGCAATCACGGCGTCGCAGGGCAGCAACCCGGCAATGAGTGGTCAGCTCACCCGTGCGCCAGCGAGCGCAGCATTTCCGGGGTGGCCACCGGCAGATCGAAGAACTCGAGGTAGGCCGGAATCATCTCGAACAGCATGTCGGTGCCGACCTGGGTACGACAGCCGCGCTGGCGTGCCGCCTGCAGCAGTGGCGTCAGCTCGGTACGCATCACGACCTCGCCGACGAAGGTGTGGGGTGACAGGCGATCGACGTCGAAGGGCAACGGGTCTCCCTCGGACATGCCCATCGGTGTCGCATTCACCACGACATCGAACCCATCCGGATCGTTGCTGCCGGTGCTGACGCGCAAGCCCGGATGGTGCGTGCGCAGCCGCCCTGCCAGTGCTTCGACGGCAGGCTGGTTGGCGTCATACAGCGCGATCTCCACCACGCCCGCGCCGGCAAGCGAGGCCGCGATCGGGCAACCCACGCCGCCGCAGCCGACCACCAGGGCGCGCGCGCCTTGCAGCCGCAGGCCCTTGCGCTGCGCGCCGCGCACGAAGCCCGCACCATCGAACTGATCACCCACCAGGCGCCCGTCGGGCAGGCGCTTGACGGCATTGCAGGCCCCTGCGACTTTCACGGCGGCGCTCGTTGCATCCAGCAGTTCCACCACCTTGACCTTGTGCGGCATGGTGATCAGCGCGCCGCGTACGTTGTCGAGTCGGAACAGGCTCTTCAACACCGCCGCGAAGTCTTCCGCACGGCAGGCCATGGGCACCACCAGCGCGTTGATTCCCTGCGCTTCGAAATACGGGTTGTAGATCAGCGGCGCCTTGAACGAATGGGTGGGAAAACCGAGATGGGCAATCAGCTCGGTGTGGCCGTCGATGCGCATGACCTTGGGGGGACTACTTGCGCGCCTTGTCGATTTCCGCCATCACGGCTTTCACCGTCGATTCGCCCACGCTGGCGGTGTGCTTGGCGATCACGGGCTTCATCTTCTCGCGCAGCTTGGCGACTTCGGCGGCCGGCAGCTCGCTCACCTGCATGCCGCTCTTCTTGAGGCTTTCGAGAATGCCGGCTGCGGCAGTGCGCGATTGTTCGCGCTGGTATTTGGCCGACTCACTGGCGGCGTCCTGCACGATCTTGCGCTCGTCTGCCGACAGCGAATCCCAGAACTTCTTGCTGATCACCACCGACTGCGGGTTGTACTGGTGGTTGGTCAGCGTCATGTACTTCTGCACCTCGAACAGCTTGGCGCCCTGGATGGTGGCGACCGGGTTCTCCTGGCCATCCACCGCCTTCTGCTCGAGCGCGGCATAGAGCTCGGGGAACGGCAGCGGCGTCGGGTTGGCGCCGAGGGCCGTCACCCAGTCCACGTTGATCGGGTTCGGGATCACACGCAGCTTCAGGCCCGCGATGTCCTCCACTTTGGCAATCGGCCGCTTGCTGTTGGTGATCTGGCGAAAGCCCAGTTCGTAGTAGGCCAGGCCCACGAGGCCCTTGTCTTCCAGCTTCTTGTGCAGCGAAGTGCCGAATGCGCCATCAACCACCGCATCGGCCTCCTTGGGGTTGCCGAAGAGGAAGGGAAAGTCATAGACCTCGAAGTCCTTGACCACGCTGGCGAAGATGCCCGAGTTCATCGCCGCCATCTCCAGCGTGCCCCCTTGCAAGGCTGACAGATTGGCTTGGTCGCTGCCCAGCGCGCCGCCCGGGAACACGCTCACCTTGAGCTTGCCGCCGGACTTCTGTTCAACGATCTCGGCGAACTTCTCCATGCCCATCACGATCGGATGGCCCTTGGCGTTCTGGTTGGCGAACTTGATGGTCCTGGTCTGGGCCTGCGCGAAGCCACCGGCCAGCAGCAGCACGGCCAGGGCGGCAGCGGATTTCAGGAACGTTCTTTTCATGCGTTTGTCTCCATGTTGTTCGAGTCCGAACGATTATTCCCCTACAAACCCGCCAGCGGCATCGGACCGCACGAAACAACGTGCAGCGCGGCCTCCCAGGTGAATCACCTACCCATAGAACCAGCGTGCCGGAATCGTGACGATCTCGGGGATGAACACCATGAGGAACATGACCAGGAACTGCGCCACCATGAACGGCCATACGCCCTTGGTCACCGCGTCCATGCTGACCTTGCCGACGCCGGCCACCGTGCTGAGCACAGTGCCCACCGGCGGGGTGATCAGGCCGATCGCGTTGTTGATCATGAACAGCACGCCGAAGTAGACCGGATCGATACCGGCGGCCTTCACCAGCGGCATGAACACCGGCGTGAGGATCAGGATGGTGGGCGTCATGTCCATTGCCGTGCCCACGATCATCGTGACCACCATGATCGCGAACATCAGCAAGGTGGGACGGTCCAGCATGGGCTGCAGCAGCGAGACCAGTTCAGCGGGCAGGTTGGCCACGGTGATCATCCAGGCCGAGACCATGGCCGCGGCCACCAGGAACATGATGACCGCCGTCGTCTGCGCCGCCGCCAGGAACAGGCCGTAGAGCTGCGACAGCTTCAGTTCCCGATAGACAAAGGTCGCAATGAACAGCGCATACACCGCGGCGACCACGGCTGCTTCGGTGGGCGTGAACACGCCGAACTTGAGGCCGACCACCACGATCACCGGCAGCACCAGCGCGAAGGTGGCGTCGCGAAGGGCAACCACCACCTCGGCGCGGCTGGCCCGCGGCGCGGCCTGGATCTTTTCCTTGCGCACCAGCCACCACCAGGTCACCCAAAGCGCCGCACCCAGCACCAGCCCCGGCACGATGCCGGCCATGAACAGCCTGGAGATCGACACGTTGGCCGCCACGCCGAACACCACGAAGCCGATCGACGGCGGGATGATGGGCGCGATGATGCTGGCCGCCGACAGCAGCCCGGCCGAGCGTGCGGTGTCATAGCCGGCGCGGTTCATCATCGGCAGCAGCAGTGCGGCCAGCGCCGCCGCATCGGCGACCGCCGAACCCGACAGCGCGGCCATGATCACCGCGGCCATGATGCCCACGTAGCCCAGGCCGCCGCGCACGTGCCCGACCAGCGTCATGGCGAACTTGACGATGCGTCGCGACAAGCCGCCGGCGTTCATGATTTCGCCGGCCAGCATGAAGAAGGGCACGGCCAGCAGCGGGAAGCTGTTGGCGCCTTCGAGCGTGTTCTGCGCCAGGATCTGCGCGTCGAACATGTTCATGTGCCACATCAGCGCGGCGCCGCAGATCAGCAGCGAGAACGCGATCGGCACGCCCAGCGCCATGGCGCCCAGCAGTGCGCCCAGGAAGATGGTGATGGTCATGCGTTGCCTCGCTGCGGCAGGTCTTCGGACTCGGACACGCCGACCAGATCCGCATCGGCGACCTGGCCGGCCAACAGTTTGAACAGCTCGTGCGCGATGATCAGCCCGGCCAGGACCGCGAACACGACGCCGCTCACATAGAACCAGGCCATGGAGGCCTCCATCACCGCGCTGGTCGTGCCGTAGTTGATGACGGTCTGCTGCCAGGCGCCCTGCGCCATCAGCCAGCACATGTAGAGCATCAGCAGGTGGGCGAGCGCGAAGCAGGCCTTCTTGCCGGCGCGCGGCAGGCGCGAGACCAGCGAGTCGGTGCCCAGGTGCGCATGGTTGCGCAACGCCACGATGGACCCCAGGAAGGTCATCCAGACGAACAGCCAGCGCGACAACTCCTCCGACACCGTGATGCCGGAGTTGAAGCCATAGCGCAGCACCACGTTGCCGAACACCATGAGCACCATCAGCGCCAGGCAGGCGACCATCAGGTGGGCAAACAGGCGACAGACCCTGTCAATGATTTTCTGGATCATGGGCGAGCATTCTCCGTGCGACGGCGCCTTTCACGCATGGGGTCAGCCCGCAGATTCGCGCACGATTTCCGCCAGCGCACGCAGGCCGGCGGTGTACGAGCGCCAGCCCAGGCCCTGGATCGTGGCCTTGACCGCCGGCGAGATGATCGAGTGTGCCCGCCAGGTCTCGCGCGCCGCGATGTTCGACATGTGCACCTCCAGCACCGGGAACGGCATGGCCTTGATCGCGTCGTGCAGCGGCACGCCGTGCTGCGTGAGCCCGGCGGGGTTCAGCAGTGCGCCGGCCGCGGTGTCGATGTTCTCGTGGAACTTGTCCACCAGCGCGCCCTCGTGGTTGGACTGGAAGACTTCCAGTTCCACCTGCAGTTCCACGGCCAGCGCCTGCAGCTTCTCGTTGATCTCGGCCAGGGTGGTGTGGCCGTAGATATGCGGCTCGCGCCGGCCGAACAGATTCAAGTTGGGGCCGTGCAGCACCAGGATCTTCAGGGCTTTGCTCATTTGCGCACCTTCGCGAGTTCGGCGTTATAGAGCTTGACGATGGCCGGGTCGTAGCTGGCGGCGAACTTCTCCGTCACTGGCCGGGCAATCTCGCGCATGCGCGCCTGCTGCTCCGGGCTCACTTCATTGAACTGCATGCCGTGCTTCTGCAACTCGCCCACGGCCGACTGCGCCGCCGCGCGGCTGACCTGGCGCTGGTAGCCGCGCGCCTCGTTGGCCGCGTCCTGCATGATCTTCTGCTCGGCGGGCGACAGCCGGTCCCAGAACTTCTTGCTCACCAGGACGATGTTGGCCGCATACACGTGGTTGGTGGCGCTCACGAACTTGTTCACTTCGAAGAACTTGTTCGACAGGATCACCGCGAAGGGGTTTTCCTGGCCGTCCACGGCCCGGGACTCCAGCGCGCCGTACAGCTCGGCGAAGGGCATGGGCACGGGGTTGGCCTTGAAGGCCTTGAAGGTTTCCAGGAACACCGGATTCGGGATCACGCGGATCTTCAGGCCTTCCAGGTCTTCCGGCCTGGCGACGGGGCGCTTGCTGTTGGTGACGTTGCGAAAGCCCAGGTCCCAGTAGCCGAGCGCGACCAGGCCCTTCTCCGGCAGCCTGGCCAGCAGCGCCTGGCCGAAGGGGCCGTCCAGCAGCGCATCGGCCTGCGCGAAGGTGGAAACGGCGAAGGGGAAGTCGATCAGGCCGAATTCCTTGACGATACCGGCCAGCGAGGTCGTCGCCGGGGCTGACATCTCCTGAACGCCGCCTTGCAGCGCCGACTGTTGCTGCAGCTCGTTGCCCAACTGGTTGGATGGGAATTCCTGCACCTTCAGCTTGCCGCCGCTCTTGGCCGCCACCAGTTCGGCAAAGCGCTTCACGCCCATGCTCACCGGGTGATCGGGGTTGTTCAAGTGACCGAACTTGATCGTGCGTTCCTGGATATCCTGCGCGCCGGCAGCCAGTGCGGCGAAGCAGAGGACCGCACCGAGGACGGTGCGCAGTGAGTGGGCTTTCACGCGTTGTCTCCTTTTTGTGGGAAGTGCGGCATGATAGGAATCAACCCAGAACCCGATTCCGAGCTGGAATCTGATTTCACATGACGAACACACAGACCGCGTCGGGCGGCGGCCCCGTCGAGCGCGCACTGCGCATCCTCGAGACCCTGGCCCAGGCGCCGGAGGGACTGGCCCTGGCGGCGCTGGCCGACGAACTGGGCCTGCCGCGCAGCGCCTGCCACCGTCTGCTGGCCGACCTGGCACGCAGCGGCTATGTACGCCAAGTGCGCGAGCACGGCGACTATGCACTCACCACCAAGCTGCCGGCCCTGGGCCTGAGTTACCTGGGTGGCGCCGGCATCATCGATATTGCGCAGCCGATCATCGACCGGCTGGCCGACATCTCGGGCGAACTGGTGCGCATGGCGCTGGTGGACGGCGACCGTCTCACCTTCGTGGGCAAGGCCCAGGGCGCGCGCTCCGGCCTGCGCTACGACCCCGACATGGGCATCGACGTGCGCCTGTCCTGCAGCGCGGGCGGCCACGCCTGGCTGATGACGCTGTCGGAGGAGCGTGCCACCGAGCTGGTGGCGCGCCAGGGCTTCGGCAGCCCCAAGGAATTCGGCCCCAAGGCACCCACCACCTTCAAGGCGCTGATGAAAGTGCTCGACGAGGACCGCCGCCGCGGCTTCTCGATGATGGCCGAGATGTACGCGCCCGGCATGAGCGCGATGGCCGCGCCGGTGCAGCGCCGCGGCCAGCAGACCGTGGGCGTGATCACCATCGCGGGGCCGCTGTTGCGGCTCACCCCCGCGCGCATGATGGAACTGGGCGAGCCGCTCGTCGCGGCTGCGAAAGAATTGGCTATGGCCAGCGCCACCTCGCCCTTCTTCGCGAACCGGCGCCACCTGTAGCGCGTTCGGCAGCCAACCTGCGCGCTGATTGACGAATACCGGCCCATTACAAAACTCCGCCGGCCTGACATCCCGCGATTACCGCCGCCGCCCACAGTGGATGCACCCCACGGGGCCGGCGGATACCGAGCGAAGGCCGCCACGCCGCCGGTCCATTTGCCCTTCGCTCCCGGAGATCGTCATGAACCGCCACACCTCTTCCGTCGTCGCCTTCAGCTCCTGCGCGGCCGCCGCCATGCTGGCGGCCACGGTCATGGCCGGCAGCGCCCGCGCCGACGACATCACCATCGACAACACGCCGTTCGTCAGCACCAAGACCAGGACCGAAGTCCAGGCCGAACTCTTCAGCCAGCGCGACCAGGTCGCCAGCAGCGGCTATGAATGGAAGTTGCAGCACAACCAGCCGCAGCCCAGCGTCAGCGGCTACACCCGTGAGCAGGCGCGTGCCGAATACATCGCGTCGCGCGAGCAGGTCCACGCGATGATGTCCGAAGACAGCGGCTCGGCCACGCTCGCCCAGATCCGTTCGAAGGCGCCCACCAGCACGGCCGTGGCGGCGTCCTCGCGCTGAGCTCGGCCGGACGTATCCGGCCTCGCCGTCCGCCCACCTCGAGGCGGACGGCGATCGGTCAGGTTTCCGCGCCATGAAACTGGCGCGTATCGGGCGTGTATCCGGCAGGCAATTCCTGCCCCAGCCGCTGACGCGGCGGCCTAGACTGCAGCCATGAGCAGGTCAGCGCGACGGCGCCCATCTTCCCCCGAGGGCATGCCCAAGCAGCAGGCGCTCCAGAACCTGCGGCAGAAGGAGGAGCAGTACCGCGCGATCTTCGAAGGCTCGCTCGACGGCCTGTTCCTCTGGGACGAACACCTGCGCATCGTCGACGTGAACCCGGCTGGGCTCGCGCTCTATGGCTATCGCCGCGAGGACCTCATCGGCCAGACCTACCCGCGCACCATGCCGCGGGACTATGTGCGCGAGCGCCTAGAGATGGTGCGCCACGCGCTGGCCGGCGGCAGCACGCACGTGGAGACCACCGTGCTGCGCCCCGACGGCAGCACCTTCGACGCCGACCTGCGGGTGATGCCGTTCGTGCAGCGCGGCCGGCCGCACGCACTGGCCGTGATCCGCGACATCAGCGAGCGGCGCAGCCGCGAGCGGGCGGTGCTGCGCAGCGAAGCCCGCTTGCGCGCCACCGTCGATGCCGCCTTCGACTGCGTGATCAGCGTCGACGGCGACGGCCGCATCGTCGAATTCAACGCCGCCGCCGAGCGGGTGTTCGGGCACCAGCGCCAGGACATCATGGGGCAGTCCTTTGTCGCGAGCCTGATGCCGCCTCGCCTGCTCGGCGCCTACGAGCGCGAGATGCGCAGCTTCCGCGAACAGGGCAGCGGGCCGGTGATGGGGCGGCTGATCGAAAGCCGGATGCTGCGCGCCGACGGCAGCGAGATCCCGGTGGAGATCGCCGTCAGCGTGGCAGCCGTACCCGAGGGCATGATCTTCGTCGGCCACGTGCGCGACATCAGCGAACGCCAGCGCGCCGACCAGCAACTGCGCGACAGCGAGGAACAGTACCGCTCGATCTTCAACGCCTCGATCGACGCGATGGTGCTGCGCGACGCGGACTTCCGCATCGTCGATGTCAACGCCACCTACGAGGCGATGAGCGGGCTTACCCGGGCCGAGGTGCTGGGGCTCGACCGCATCATGGCCAACCCGCCGGCGGCGGGGGAAACCATACGGGCGCTGCACGGCAAGGCGCTGGCCGGCGAGACCGTGCGACTGGTCACCGAGCTGCTGCGGCGCGACGGCGAACGCTTCGACCTCGAGTTGCGTGGCGTGCCCATCCTGC
>Ga0207853_1000075_pt1 | contig 23576 bp, 18 predicted proteins | sample LuqExpMetagenom6_FD_187764 | JGI IMG/M metagenome (GOLD analysis project Ga0207853, IMG submission 187764) | Tropical forest soil microbial communities from Luquillo Experimental Forest, Puerto Rico - Sample 6 (SPAdes) | ecosystem: Environmental > Terrestrial > Soil > Tropical forest ...
CGGCTGTGGGTTTGTCCAACCCAATCCGTCCGGCTCCTGCCGCCACTGCGACAGGCGTCCGTTCAAGTAGTGCGTCAATTCGGAAACAGATCCATCGGCCGAAGCGTTATCGCACAACACAACGCGCAGTGGCGAGTTGCCCAGAGCAAGCAAACTATCGACGCAAACGATGGTGTCGCACCAACCGTTCCAATTAACGACCACGGCGCAGATGGCGGATAGCGCATTCAAGCGCCCACCTGCTCTGGCTGCGCGCCGCTCGATGGCGTGAGTCGTCCATCGGCCAGTTCCCACACGGCATCCGCCGCCTGAATCGGCGCTGGCCGGTGCGATACGATCAGCACGCCAGCGGTTTCCGCCAATTCCTTGAAAGTAGCAAGCAACTGCTGTTCGGTCTCGGCATCCAGCGCCGCCGTGGGTTCGTCCAGCAGCAGGTAATCGCACTCGATGTAGAGCGCCCGGGCCAGCGCCAGTCTCTGGATCTGACCGCCCGACAAGGCATGCGGCGCGCGCATCAAAAAATCCAACTGACCAGGCAACTCGCGCACCACCTCGTCCAAGTGGGCCCGGGTCAAGGCGCGCCAGACGGCCTGGTCATCAATCGCTTCGGGCGCCAAGCCAAATGCCACGTTGGCGCGCACCGTGTCCGGGAACACCGCCGGCTGTTGCCCCGCACAGGCCACACGGCCAACCAGCGCCTGCTTGTGCCTGATGTGCTGACCGTCCAATTCCACCGTGCCGGCAGATGGCGCGCGCAGACCCGCCATGATCTCAAGCAGTGTGCTCTTGCCCGCCCCCGAGCGACCCTTGACGGCGATCAGCGCGCGGCGCGGGAGCTTGAAATCTACCCCCCGCAGGACCGGCTTGTCCGGGCCATAGGCATAGGCCACGCCGGTCAGCCGCAGTGCGCCATCCGGCGTGCCACTACGCCCTCGGCCTGCGGCGGCTGGCGCTGCCGGGAGAGCCAGTACATTCGCCACCCGCTCGACCACGACCCGCCCGAAGCGCATGGACTGCACACTGGCAATCACTCGGTTGATGCCCAGCAAAAGCCGGGAGCCCGCCGCGCCAAAAATACCAATGCTGACAACCAAGGTTGAATCCAGATTGGACTGCGCATTGACATAGACAACCGCCAGCAGCGCCCCCACCAAGGCCACTTCCAGAACAAAACGCGGCGAGGTCGAGAGCATCTGGAATCCCCGGTACGCTTTGCCCAAGCGCGTCAGCTGCGCCAACATGTGCAACACGGCGCGCGATCCCGCGGAGTAGATGTACATCTCGCGCAAATGACTGAAGATGCCCAGTAACAAGCGCTGCCGTTCGTCCTCCAACCGGTGCCGGTCGTTTCCAAGGCGCAGTACCAGACGTCGGCTGACCAGCACCAACGTCCCCATTACAAGGCTCAAGGTCGCCAGCATGCTGGCCGAGAGCAGCGGCTGGGTTATCAGCAAGAACAGCACCAGCGCCACCATCAGCGTGCCTTCGGCCAGCAGGCTCAGCGCGGGCAGCAGAATATTGAATGGGATGGCGTTCATGCCACCCGTCAGCAGGTTGATGTTGGCACTGCCATCGCCACGGCTGCCCAGTTCGTAGTCCTGCTTGAGAAGCGCGGCCAAGGCCAAGCCGCTCAAATGCGTTTGCACGCCAAACGCCAGCCGCGCCTCCAACCAGGCCAGAAACATCATCAAGGCGTTCTTTGCGACATAGACGGCGGCGCAAACCACCGTGACAACTTGCAGATCGGCGCTCCCGGCCTTACCGACGATCTTGGTCAACCAAAAGGCGGAAGGCATCGCGCCTCCTTGCGTAATCCGCAAGAGCACGACACCAAACAGCGCCAGCCCCGCCACCTCCAACACAGCGGCCACGATGTTGCCAGCCACCAAAGCCATCGAGCCCAAACGATGGTAGGGCGCCAATTGGCGCCACAACTGGAGGTAGGCCGATGCCATTGGCATATCGACTATTTCCGCCCAAGAACCCAGCGGGCCACCCGCCGCATCCTCGGGTAATCCTGGATCCATTGTCCGAGCTTGTTTTCAAGGATCGCGCCGTGATAGATGAAAACACCGGTCAAGTCACTCAAGAGACGCCTGCGGATGGCGTGCGTTTGCACGGCGTCTTGCACAAACCCGCGCCCGGCGACAGGCCTTGTCCGTGCGCGTTTCGTGGCTTCGAGGTAGGCATGTCGATGCCGACGATCCGGCTCGAGATGACATCCTTCCGCCCATTCGTTCCAGGCATTGATGAAAACGAACCTCCTGCCCTCTGGCAATTCCTCCACGGCCTTGCCGATGGATCCGGACAGCCAGACTTCATAATTTTCAGGGCTGGCATTGATCACGATGTTGGCGCGATCGCCGGTGCGAGCCGTGTTGTCCCACGACGGGAACACCGTTCGAAAGTGGTCCTGGTCTTGATAGGACCGGCTGAGGAAATGCCGGGCGATCTCTCCATATTCAAGAACGTTTCCGCAAAAGGAAAGCTTGTAGCGTTCAGTGAACCTCACGCTCGCATTCCGGGGTGAGGCAGTGAAGTTGTGGGGAGGAAAGTCGACTGCACTGTCAAACCCATCGGGCTTGGTCTTGTTGCCATGAACCAGCGCCGCGCAAAGATGGATTTTACCCACGCCGAGGTCACGGCAACGTTTGCGCCAGGTTTCGGCCATCCGGCGCGCGTCCGGCAGGTGCTGGGGCGCGTAAACGATCAACAAGGGCGCGCCGCCCAATCGGATGTAGCGCGGATCCTTGAAGAAAGGCAGCAGGTCATCGACGAATGCGAAGTCGTCTTCCGGCCTGTGTTTTTGGGCGATCAAGACCTTCTTGTTGTCGCCATCCCAGCGCCGCGTCCAGTTTTCATTTGCCCAGCACAGGCAAAACGGCATGTCGACCGCCGGGTTTTTCAGCATGTCGTCGAGCGGGCGCTCCAGCAATCTCTTGCCGGAAAACCAGTAATAGTGGTAGCAGAAGCCATCGACGCCATGAGCTTTGGCGAGTCGCGCCTGCTCCTGCATGACCTCCGGAACGCGAAGGTCGTAGAACCCCAGGTCGGCGGGCAGATGCGGCTGGTAATGGCCATCGAACAAGGGTTCTGCCTTGGTGACGTTGGTCCATTCGGTGAACCCTTTGCCCCACCAGTCATCGTTCTCCGGAATGGGATGGAACTGCGGCAAATAAAAGGCGATGACCTTGTCTATGTCTGTTTTATTCATCGAGAGCGTCACTTGCCACTGGAAGGTGATTTGGCCACCTGTTCGATCACTTGAACAATCTGTGGCAGCGCCACCTCGGGCGCATGCCGCGCATGCACGCGCGCCCGCGCAGTTGCTGCCTTGGCCCGTCGCATGTCTTCGTTTTCCAGTAGTTCAACAAGACTAGCCGCGAATGCGGGCAGGTCAAGAAATGGCGTACATGTTCCAGCGTCGTCATGGATGAACTCGACGGCGCCACCCGCGTCGCGGAAGGCCACCGTCGGGACACCCTGCACGCCAGCCTCCATGACAACGAGCGGAAACGAATCCTCCCGCGAAAGCAATGCATGAACATCCAGCAACGAAAGCCACTCCCTCGGCGTAGGCGTCACACCGGTGAAGTGCAGGCGGTCGCCTACACCTGCGCGCCGCGCATCCGCCAGCGCCACTTCGCGCGGGTACTCGGGAGCCAGGGCGCCTATCCACACAAGGTGAAGTTCACGCCCCGCAACCTCAACAGGCAGCAACCGAGCCAGCGGAACTACCAAATCCACACCCTTGTGAAGATTGCCATGGCCACACAGGCCGATTAGACGGGCGTTCTCGGGAATGCCGAACGGTTCAAGCAAGCGCTTGCGCCGCTCATGCGAGGGGTCTGCAGGCTCCCCCTGAACAGGCACAAAACCGTGGATGCACAGCGCCTTCTCGGCAGGGCAGCCAAAATGATTCACGAGGTTGCTGCGTACCGCTTCGGACACGCAAATGACACGCGCTGACGCGTTCAGCACACGCCGTTCCTCGCCTCGTGCGTAACGCTGAATCGCCCAACCCAGTTCATGCACATGGGTGATTACCGGCACAGGCAGGCGCTTCAACGCCGCAAGTTGATCACCCAGCGTGATGGTGTTGAGATACAGAAGATCAAAATCCCCGGAATCAAGGAGCGATTGGAGCGTGCGTTGCCTGCGGTGCGCGCTGCACCGATCCAGCCACCGTCCCACGCGCCCACGTAGGCCGGCCGCCCCGTCCGGTGGGGCCGCAAGCACATGAGTTCGGCCAAGCTTTTCGAACTCAGCCACCATTTCGCCATCGTTGCGCAATGCAATTTCGAACTGGAGAGACGTGCGGTCTCGAAGCCAACGCAGCATATTGAGCAGGAAAATCGTCGCGCCAGCCCGGTAGGCATCGTGGGCGACAAATAGGACTCGCGGCTCAGACACTGAAGATCGCCTGGCGCAGCACATCAGCCGTTCGCATGGCATCGCGCTGAATTAGTGGAATGGCCGCAGCATGCTGATTGCGCAGTGCCGGTGCTCGCTGGACGAGCCGATCGAACAACGCGATAAGCCTTGGTACGTCAAGCTCGTAGATTCCAATCACGAACTCGCCAATCGATCCGGCGCAGTATCTGATGAATAGGATCCGCTTGCCCATCATGTCTGCTCTATACATCAACGCCCGGGGGAAGTTGCGACAACGCTGTGGCGCGGCCCGTCATCTGCTGGTTCATCGCGCGGAAATCTGCGTCGTTCTTCAAATAGGGGCGCAACTCGTCGGCGAACGAGTAGCCGGGGATGCCGTAAAGATCCTTCAGATACAAGATCGCGCTGCACATCCCCGCGACGCACGCTGAGAGGTCCAGGTGCGGGACGAAAATCTCCACCGGATAACCACTGGGAACTTCCAATCTTCTCAACCGATCTGGGCCGCCGATATCGCCCATCGAATCGAAGTAAGGCTGATGCGCCCTTGGATGATCCCTCCACAGCACGTTGTAACCCTTCTCGATGACCGCGGCGACGGAGCGGCGATAGACTTCGATCTCGTCTTTCAACTCGATCACACCGCTGCGCGCCAGACACTGCCCGAGCATCAGCGCAATTGGTGGCTGGAGTTTCGGCAATGCCTTCGCCTCGCGCAGCGTCGGCAACTGTGCGCACGCCGCGATGCGGCCGCGCAGCACGTCGTCGCCTATCGAAATCACCTGTTTATCCTTCAAATATTCCGGCAGCGGGAGATCGCGCTGGAGATACAGGATCGCGCGCGTCAGCCGCTGGTAATGTCTCGTCGCGAGATATGAGCCGTCGCCGACGTCCACCACCTGCGGCTTCAGCCCCAACGCGCGAAGCGTTCGGCTCGCCATCGCGCGAACGGTCCGGCCCGGGCCGAGCACTGGGATGTCGACGAACGTTCCCGTGCCGTCTTCGTACAGCGTAATCGGCGCTTCTGGATAGGCTTCGAGAATGAACCGTTCGGGCTGGTGGTTCAGTTTCGACATCCAGATTTCCGATGGCGCTTCGCCGCAGGCGGCGCGGATTTCGTCCAGGATCGGTTGTGGGCCGGAGATAGTTTCGAGTCGGCTGGCGGCGAGAGAATCGAAGACAGGCACGACTTTCACGCCCGGAAACAGCGCGGCGGCGACGGCGCGCATCGCATCCTTGAGCTGCGGCGTAGGGGAATAGGATTCCTGAAGAATCAGCACGTCGCCCCCTCCGACTTGCACGTTTACCTGCTTCGCCGCGGCGGCGAGGGTGACGAGCTGCCAGGGCCCTACTGTGATGAACAGGCGATGTGTCGAACTCATCTTCGCGTTGCTTTCTGGCCGCGCATGGAACGCTAGCGATTCCTGGCCCCTCGTTGGATGTACGGAACGAAGCATCCGCCGTTGCAGCTAGGAGCTGTGCCCCCAAGGCAACGCCGCCCGAACACCCGCGCAATCCATCCGCGCGCGCCCCTCCAAAATGTCCTGTGCCTTTCCGACGAACACCGGGTTCAAATCCCGGTAATACTTGTAGAGCACCTCGCCGTCATCGTACACATAGACCTTCATCTCGGCCTGCAGGTAGCTGCGTACTTCGCCGATGGACAGCGCCAGGCTGGGGCCGTCGCCATTTGCCGGCAAAAAGCGCGGGCACTGCTTTTCCAGCGCGGCAAACACCGCATCGTGGCGCCGCCCATACGCCGCCGGTCGCACGCTTGGCGCGACGCGGCGCAACTCGCACAACCAGAAGCCGGATTGCGCGCGTTGCTTGTCCGTTTTGTCGCGCAGTCCCATGCTGGCCAGACTGCGCGAGTGCAAGAAGCGGCAAGCCTGGGGCTGTGCAAAACCCAGACCGTAGGGGGCAAGCTGGCTGTCAATGACTTCGGACACCTGGGCATTGGGCAGCAGCGCCTCGGTCAACATGCCAGGCACCACCGGCACAATCAGCCTCAGTTTGCCTTGCGCCTGCGCCAAAAAGGCTGCCGTGCGCTCGCTATTGAACGCGCCCGCGCCGGGCAAAGGCGCGTTGGCCAGATTCATCCAGCGCGACTGCGGGTGGAACTGAGGAATCAGCAACGAATAGCTGATGACCGACATGGTGACATAAGTGGCTGGTTCCGCTTTTGCCTCGGGCGGCAAATCCACCTGGAAATACGGCGGCTCCTTCCATTGGGCCAGCCCCCAAGCCTGCCACGGCGCGCTCTGCTGCACGGCAAACGCCTGCAAGGCCACCATGCCCGCAGCCAGCGTCAGGCGCAGCGCGCGGGTAACCGGCAGGCGCCAAGCCAGCCCAACGCACACCGGCCCCACGATAAGCAGCCCGGCCAGAAAATAGCGGCCGTTGCCCGAAGTCATCAACCAAGGCACGAAAGCCACCGCGAGCGCTGCCAGCAGCACGAGGACCGTGGCAGGCTGAGCGTCCGCGCCAGTTGTAGCGACAGCGCCGGCGCTGCCGCCGCGCGCTCGCCTGCGCATGCTGACCAGCAGCGCCAGCAAGAGCAGCACGAACACCCAACGGAAATCCGGCGCCATTATTTCGACATACACATGGCTGTCTGGCGCGGCCATCGCAACAGGCCGCAGCAACGCGGCCAGCCAGGTGTCGGGTTCAAAGCGGTTCATGGCGCGTCAGCCCATGCTCGCCCAACGGCGCAAGGGCTCGAACCAATGGTGATGAAACGGAAAAATCGGGTTGCCGAAGTAGCGCCACAACAGCCAGCCCCAATAGCCATAGAGCGCCGCAAAGCCCAGCAAGGTGGCCGCGCTGCCCACTGCGACTGCCGTCACCCGCGACCTCCAGCCGCGCCCGCACAGCCACCACAGGCCCGGCATCAGTATGGCAAGCGGGCCGTTACTGAGTTTGGCCGCCACTGCGGCCCCGGCGCACAGACCCGAGAACAGCACCGGCCAGCGAACCGCCCTGCGCGCATCGCTGCCCGCGCCCGGCATGGCTTGCACCGCCAGCGCCACCGCCCATAGGAGCGGCGCGGCGGCCAGCAAATCGTTCATCGTGGCGTCCAGCACCGACAGCGCCACGCCCGTCAGAAAAGCCAGCGCCACGCCCAGCGCGCGCATCGCCAGGTCAAACCAAGTCGCGCCGGGCATGCAGGCGCGCGCCAACAGCCACACGGGCGGCGCGACCAGCACGCCCTGCAGCGCCGCCAGCGTCACGCCGACAGTCACGCCGGACCAGCCCGCAGCCGCCATTTGGTACAGCGGCCAATACAGGTAGGGAAGGGTGTAGGCCTGGTATCCGGCGGCCACGAAATCGAGGTCGAGTCGATGCTGCTGCGCCGTCCAGCCCAGGTAAATATGATGGTTCAGCGCATCCGAGCCCAAGCCCAGCTCGCCCTGCGCCAGCGGCACTGACACGAAAGCGGCCACCGTCAGTAGACAAATCAGCAGCCCTTCCCAACGCAGCAAGACCATGAGCGCCGATGGCCGTGCGGCTGGCGGCAGATTCATGACTGGCTCGCCCGGCCGTTGCGCTCCGCCGAAGCCCAGTTGAAGCTCAGCGCTCCGGCAAACAGCGAGCCAGCCGCCACCTGTGCGCCCAGAATCATCATTGTCACAGCAGGAATGGCCACTCGCATGGTTTGCTCCGGCTCCAGGGCCCCGAAGCCGGTGGCACCCCAGCCGATGGTTAGCCCCGCGGACACGGCCAGCCCCAGCAGCATGAACAGCAGGCCCGCCAGCAACCCGTTCTCGATCTTGAGGAACGGTGACAAGCGAGCCAGCCAGCGCTGTGACGGCACCACACCCGATACGATGCCAACCCACTTGGTCAGCAACGCCAATTGAATCATCTGCCCGCCCAGCACGGTGGCGGCGGCCGTGTAGAGCAACGAATGCACACCGAGCCAACGGCCCGCCGCGCCCAAGGCAAAACCGCCGAGACCCAGCAGCATCAACAGCAAACCAGGGTACAAAAACAACCAGCGCGGGCAAAACAGCAGCAGAAAGCGTAGATGCCGCCAACCGTCGCGCCAGGTGCGTAGGTGCGGCGGGCGGTCGCGTCCATCGGGTCGCAGGGTGGTGGGCACTTCTGCAATCGGCAGGCCCGCCAGCGCCGCCTTGGCCACCATTTCACTCGCGAACTCCATGCCGGGGGAAACCAATCCTAGGCCCAGCATGGCGTCGCGAGAAAAGCCGCGCAGCCCGCAATGGAAATCGCCAATCGGCACGCGAAAGAACAGCCGTCCGATGAAACTCAGCACCGGGTTGCCCAGATAGCGGTGTAGCCACGGCATGGCGCCCGGCGCGATGCCGCCCTGAAAACGGTTGCCCATCACCAACTGCGCGCCGCCGCGCAGCCGGTCAACGAAAGCCAGTAGACTGGTGAAGTCGTAGCTGCCGTCGGCGTCGCCCATCACCACGAAGCGACCGCGCGCCGCCGCGATACCCGCACCCAGCGCCGCACCGTAGCCACGCCGGGGCACATCGATTACCCGCGCGCCAGCTTGCCGCGCCAACGCCTGCGAGCCGTCGGTGGAGCCGTTGTCGGCCACCAGCACTTCACCCGCCACACCAGCCGTTTGCAGAAAGCCGAGGGCGGCGGCCACGCAGCGCGCCACGGTGCGCGCCTCGTTCAGGCAGGGCACGAGCACCGTCAGTTCGAGCGCGGCGGCGCCTGATTCTGCACGCAAATGCGAGGCTGACGGCTCGGCGGCAGGGGCGGTCATGTGTGCCATTTGCAATTAAAACCATCCAAGAAAACAGCTGCCACGAAATAGAGCGAGCGGCCCGAAGGCCGCTCGCTTGCAGGCAAACGCACTCACCACATCAGACGGTGAGGCAAGCGTCTATCAGGTTCCGCGGCAAGAACCGGGCAGGAACTTCGGAGCCACGGTGGTGGTCAGCGTCTGCGTGCCGGGCGTAGGGCCAGGCGTGCCCGTGGCGGTCCCGCCGCAGACCCACTTGAAGATCGACTTGCCGACCGCAGCGCCTGCAGTAGAAGCATCCTGATACGGGACCATCACAACAACGCCGCCGACGGCGCCAGTGGACGTGTTGTTCACGGCCTGGCTTTCGACGAGGATTTCACCCAAGTTGGTCGTATTGACTGTCTTGACATACTTCGTCTGAGCGGCAGAGGTGGTCACTTCGCAGCCCCACAGACCACCGGCCGGCAGCGAAGTGGTGGCCGACTGAACCACTTCCGTGATCGAGGTGCGGCAGGCCGAGCCAGCCAGAATCACTTCGGACATCTTGGCGCGGATCGTGTAGTCCTGGTAAGCCGGCAGCGCCACGGCGGCCAAAATACCGATGATCGCGACCACGATCATCAATTCGATCAGGGTGAAACCCTTTTGCAGTTGACGCTTCATGAATCCTCCAGAGGTTGTTGAGAGAAGCGAGTTAGTTTTGCAATCGCTGTGCCAGCCTCAGCAACCAGCCAAAACGCGCGATTTGCGACGTTACGGATGAGTTTACCGGCGCAAAATGGCAGTTGTCACAGCAGAGCTCGAACATTTTTGTCATTTGAACCTATTTGATACAGACGGAGCGAACCTGTTTCAAGTCGGTGAGCCCCAGCATGATTTTTTCCATGCCGTCCATCTTCAGGGTGCGCATGCCGCCGGCCACGGCCGAGACGAATAGTTCGGCGACCCGGGCACGCTCCTGGATGAGTTTCTTCATGCCGTCGTCGGCGACCAGCAACTCGTGCAGGCCGACCCGGCCCTTGTAGCCGGACTTGTTGCACTTCTCGCAGCCCACTGCCCGATACAGGCGCAGCCGGCCGATCTCACCATAGGCCCGGACCCAGGCTTCGTAAAGTTTCTTGGCCTCGCCCGCGTAATCAGTCTTCCAGGCTGCGGTGTGGCGCAGGTCTTCGGCGTATTCGGCAATGAAGGTCTTGACCTCGTCCTGCTCGGGGAAGTAAGCCTCCTTGCAGTCGCACAGGCGCTTGGCCAGGCGCTGCGCCAGGATGCCAAGCAGCGCGTCCGCGAAGTTGAACGGGTCCATGCCCATGTCCAGCAGGCGGATGATCGACTCGGGCGCCGAGTTGGTGTGCAGCGTGGAGAACACCAGGTGTCCGGTGAGCGAGGCTTCCACGCCCATCGACACGGTCTCCTTGTCGCGCGACTCGCCCACCATGATGATGTCCGGGTCGGCGCGCAGGAAGGCGCGCATGATCAGCGCGAAGTCGATGCCGGCCTTCTTGTTGATCTGGACCTGGCGCAAGCCCTTTTGCGTGATTTCCACCGGGTCCTCGGCCGTCCAGATCTTGGTCTCCGGCGTGTTGAGGAATTTCAGGATGGAGTGCAGCGTGGTGGTCTTGCCCGAGCCGGTCGGGCCGCAGACGTAGAACAGGCCGTACGGCTTGCTGACCGTGTTTTCCAGCCGCTCCCTGTTCACCGGCGTCAGGCCCAGTTTCTCCAGCGGGATCGGCTCGCCGGAGGCGAGGATACGCATCACCACGTCCTCGACGCCGCCGGCCGACGGAATGGTGGCCACGCGCAGTTCGATGTCGAGCGGACCGAACTTCTTGAACTTGATCTTGCCGTCCTGGGGCTTGCGCTTTTCCGAGATGTCCAGGTCGCACATGATCTTCAGGCGCGTCACCAGCGCCTGGCGAAAGTGCGCGGGCACTTCGATATAGGGCTGCAGGCTGCCGTCGATGCGGAAGCGGATGCCGGTCTTGGCCTTGCCCGGCAGCGGCTCGATGTGAATGTCCGAGGCCTTCTGGTTGTGGGCGTCGATGATGACCTTGTTGACGAACTTGACCAGCTCGTTGTCGGCGGCGGCCGAAGCTGCGTCGCCCTCCTCGCCAGACTCTTCGTCCAGGGGCGCCCCCATGTCCGCGAGCAACTCGTCGATCGACGCGCCGCCGGCATCATCGGCCCCCCACAGCTGCACCAGCGTCTCTTCGAATTCGGTCTGCGTGGTGACCCGGTAGGCGAATTTCGAATGGCGCGGGAACACCTGCGGCACGATGCGTGAGCCACGCACCGCTTCCGGGTCCATGCACATGATCACCAGCCCCTCGGACGACTCCTCCAGCGGCACCCAGCCTTGCTCGGTGATGAATTCGTGCTTGAGCGGACCGTGCAGCGCCTCGATGCGGATGCGCCCGGGATTGAATGGCTCGTAGGGCACGCCGAAATACCTGGCCAGCGAAGGCCCGATCTGTGCGGGACGGATAGAGTACGCCGACATCAGCACGTGCTCGACCGTCCTGGCGTCCTCGCGCGCCTGCTGGATGGCCTGCTGCAGCTCGTCGGCCGTGATCACGCCGGCGGCCACCAGCCCGTCGTACTTGGTCGCGCGGCGACGCTGGCTGTCCTCGGCCCGGCGCAGGCGCTGGCGGATGGCCGTGGCCAGCGTCGTGCAAAGCTGCGTCGCGCCCTCGACCTCCAAATCGCCGAAGGGCAGGTTGCTCTTGTTGTTGATGATCTGCAGCACGCCGAGCAGGTTGTCGCCATCGAGGATGGGCACGACCATCATCTGCCTGGTGCGGTAGCCGGAGCGCTTGTCCACCTCTTTCAGGAAGGCGAGGTTCGGGTGGATCTTCTTCAACGCCTCGTCGTCATAGACGTCGGCGATGTTGATCATCTGCCGCGAGAATGCGGCGTAGCCGGCCAGGCTTTGCGGGCTGATCGGCAGCTTCAGGTCCTTGCTCGTGTTCAGGCCGGTCTTGAGCTTGGAGACGATGGCCGTGCGGTCGTCGCTGAGCGCGTACAGCGTGAGCCGGTCGGCGTTGAACAGCCGGCAGATGTCCTGGCTCGCCTCCAGCATGATCTGCTCGACGTTTTCGGTGTCGTGGATCTTGTTGGACACCACCTGCAACTGGCGGAAGAACAGGGCCTCGAACGTGACACCGCGCTGCTCCGGCGGCAACTGCTGCGAATCGAAAAAGGCCTGCGAGTCGCGATCGGCAGACGGCTTGATCACGGCATTCATCGACGATCTCCTTTACAGCTCGAATTCCTGCCCGGCGCGCAGCCAACGGATGTCGTGCGCGACGTTCGGGCCGAAGGGCTGCGTCTGGTCGAATCGCTGGATCTCCGCCATGATCAGTTCGGTCTCCGCCGGCTTGGTGTGCATGATGTAGATGGGGTAGTGCCGGGTCTTGTCGATGCAATCGAGTTCGTCTGCCAGCACGTTGGGCGACAGGTGCAGGCTGCGCCGCGCCAGATCCTTCTCGCGGTTGGAGAAGGCGGTCTCGATCACCAGAGCGGCTACGTTCATGCCGTTGACGCGACGCCAGAACGCGGGATTGCGCTCGGTGTCGCCGGTGAACACCCAGCAGCCCTTGCCCGAACTCACGGCGATGCCGCAGGCCGGCACCGTATGGACCGCAGGCAGCACCTCGATGTGCTTGCCTGCGATGGCCAGCGTTTCACCCACGCGGATCTCATGGAAGCTGATGAAGGGCGCAGCCGGTGTCGGAATGCGGCTGAAGTCCGGCCAGATGACGTCGTTGAACACGTGCGCCCTGAGTGCGGCAATCGTGCCGGCCAGCGCATACACGCGGATCGGCCGTGTCATCGTCGAGGCGATGGCATCGACCATCAGGGGCAGTGCCGCCACGTGGTCCAGATGGGAGTGCGTCAGCAGCACATGCCCGATGCCTTTCATCTCGGTGAGCGTGAGATCGCCCACCCCCGTGCCTGCATCCACCAACACGTCGCCGTCGATCAGGAAGGACGTGGTACGGCAGTCCTTCGAGATCGCGCCGGAGCAGCCGAGCACCCTCACCTTCATCGCCTCGCCCTCATGCTTATTTGGTTTCGAAGTTCGTGGCGCCGTCCCATTCGGGGTCGAAGGGCAGGAGCCGCAGCGAGGCTACTCGCTCAGAATACAACTCGTAAAGGTACTTTTTGGCGTTCATGCGCTGCAGGTTCAGCATCAGGACGTCGCATGGCTCCCAATCCTGGGCGCGGTAGGCCTTGAGGAAAGCCCCCCAGACCTTGAGTTCCTCCAGGGTGGACTTTTCGATGCGGTCGGCCGGTGCCACCGGCCAGTAGATCGCCACCGACTGTTGCTTGCCTTTGACCCGCACGCGGTCCAGCTCCTGCCAGACGAAGTCGCCCGCTTGCTTGCGCGTGGATTCGCTGGCCACGATGTCCACGCCGTAAGCCTTGGACAAGCCCTCCAGGCGCGCGCCGAGGTTGACCGCGTCGCCGATCACCGTGTAGGCGCGGCGGTTGTCCGAACCCATGTTGCCCACGCACATGGTTCCGGTGTTCAGGCCGATGCCGATGCCGATCTCCGGGATGCCCTTGGCACGGTGCTCCTCGTTGATCTTGCGCACCGCGTTGGCCATTTCCATCGCCGTCTTCACGGCCAGCTGCGCATGGTTGGCAATGTCCACGGGCGCACCCCAGAACGCCATCACGCAGTCGCCCATGTACTTGTCGATGGTGCCGCGGTTGGCGCCGATGATGGCGGTGAGCCGGGTGAAGACGGCGTTGAGCAGCTCCTGCAGCTGCGTCGGCTCCATCTTTTCGGACATCTTGGTGAAGCCGCGCATGTCGCAGAACATCACCGTCAGTTCCTTGTTGACGGCCTGCATGTCGTAGGCCTCGGGGTCCTTCACCATCTCGTCGACCAATTCCGGCGGCACATAGCCGCGGAACAGGTCGGCCAACACGCGCTTGCTGCGGCTCTCGACGAAATAGCCATAGCTCATGTTCAATGCAAAGGCGGTGGCGGACATGATCAGCGCCGCCGCCAGCGGCAGCACCAGGCCCTCGGCCGTGTACAGGTAGAAGTTCAAGCCGGCCACGGCGGCAATCACCGCACCGCTGACCAGCACCGCCCGCGTGGCCGACAGCAGGGGCAGCGCGATGGCGAGCGTCAGCCCCGCCAGCAGCAGGATGACGACGTCATAGCCCACGGCGTAGTCGGGCCGGAACAGGACTTTGCCGTCCAGCAAGCCGGAGATCACGTTGGCATGGGCCTCCACACCGGGATAGGTCTCGCCCACCGGCGTGACCCGGGTGTCGAGCAAGCCCTGGGCCGTGGTGCCCACGAGAATGATCTTGTCCTTGAGGCTGGCTGGCGGCAGGCGCTTGCCGATCACATCGGCCGCCGAGACATAACGGTAGCTGCCGCCGCTCGGCCCCCCTGGGCCGCGGAAGGGCACCAGGCTGCTCACCCGGTCATCGACCGGCACCGCCGCGGATGCGCCCTGGTCCTTGCGCAAGAGAACGCTCTCCAGCCCCTGGTAGCTGCGGGAACCGAAGAACTTGTCTTGCGGGAATCCGGGCGCCACGGCGGGCAGCCCGACCAGCAGGCGGTACATGGACAGGGACAGCGCTTCGTAGTACTCCCCCTTGTATTCCGACAGCAGAGGAATGGCGCGCAGCACGCCATCGCCATCGACCACCGGGTTGAAAAATCCGGCCATGGGGGCCTGCCGGGCAAGCTGTTCGATGTTGGAGCCGAATCCGTTCCAGCCGAAGAAGCGGATGGGGCGTCCCTGCAGCGCGTCCTTGCGCATCACCGGTGCCGGGAGCACACCCTTGGACTGCGTCTCGCCGGTGAAGTAGTAGCCGAGGACGACGGGCCGTTTGTGCAGCGATTTGGCGAGCAGGGCGTCGTAGTCGAGCGCGCCCTGCATCTGCTCCAGGCGTGCGGCAAAGCCGGGCGTGTCCTTCAGTTCGGCCTGTGCCAGCTGGCGCAGGCGCTTCAGGCCGGAGCTTTCGTCGGCCTCGGCGAACACGACGTCGAAGCCGACCAGTGCCGTCTGCTGGCGCTCGAACAGCTCGTCGACCATTTCGGCGACACGGTTGCGGCCCCAGGGCCAGTGGCCAATCTCGGCCAGGCTTTTTTCATCGATGTCGACGATGACGATGCGCTCGTCCAGCGTGCGCGGCATGGTGGCGCGCAGGCGGGCGTCGTAGATGATGTCGTCCAGGCGCTGCAGCACGCCCAGCTGCAAGACACCGGTGGCGTGCAGCAGCGCGAAGACCAGCGGAACCAAGGTCACCGCGATGCGCGACCAGTGTCTGGACAGCGACCCCATCATGGCCCCGACCCCCTCTTTATTGAAAGCGGCGCCCTCCCGCCGCGCGCAATCAGGCCTGGACGAACTGCATCTGCGTGCCGGCCAGCTCCAACATGTCGCCGTGCTTCAGGGTCACCGGCTCGGCCGTGATGGCTTCGCCATTGAGCATGGGCTTGTTGCCGCCTTCGACGTGCGCAACGACGAAGCCGTGCGGGCGCTTGGTGATCGCAGCGACCGCCACGCCGGGTTTGCCGATCGTGGTGACGACCTTGACCAGCGGCACCTGGCGGCCGGCGGCGGCGCCTGACAGCACCTTGATGCAGGCGTTGATCGGCGGGAGATCACCCGTTTGCGTGGTCGGCCCTGCGCTGCTAGCGGCCGCCCCGGGCGCTGCCGCCGGCTTGGCCACCGGCGGCGGCACTGCGCCGGCCTTGATGATCATGGTCTTCTCGAAGGTGGGCCCCGCCACTTCGTTGACGTACTTGATCTTGTACTTGCCGATTTCGACGGTGTCGTTGTTCTGCAGCAGCTGCTTCTTGACGGCCTTGCCGTTGACGTAGGTGCCGTTGGTGCTGTTGAGGTCCTCGAGGTAGACCTCCTGGCCGCTCATTTGCAGCACCGCGTGCTCGCCGCTGACCGCCAGGTTGTCGATGACGATGTCGTTGTAGGGACGCCGGCCCAGCGTGGTCCGGTCCTTGGTCAACTGCACTTCCTTGATGACAACACCGTCGATCGACACGATCATCTTCGGCATGGCCAGCTCCTGTTCGTAGAACTCATCATTATCGGCAAACTACTTCTATCATTTCCCCAGCAGGCGCGAAATCAGTCCGCGCCTTTTGGATTCCTCGCTGGCCTGGACCAACAACACCGTGATATTGTCCCGGCCCCCATTCGCATTGGCCGCATCGATCAGCGCATCGGCCCTCTGCTGCAGCGGGACGTCCCGTCCCAGGATTGCAGCGATGCCCTGATCATCCACCATGTCCGACAGACCGTCCGAGCACATCATGTAGATATCGCCCACCTCGACCTGGTGTTCGTTGACTTCCAGCAACACCGCGTCTTCGACGCCCAGCGCACGCGTCACCAGGTTCTTGTTGGCCGAGGTCGCTGCCTGCTCCGGGGTGATCAGGCCGGCATCGATCTGTTCCTGCAGCAGCGAATGGTCCTTGGTGATCTGGACCAGTTCGACGCCGCGCAGGCGGTAGCAGCGCGAATCGCCGATGTGCCCCACCATCAGCCGGTCGTCCTGGAACACCCCTAGCACCAGTGTCGTTCCCATCCCGCTGTACTGCGGGTTGGAATTAGCGGCATTGAAAATCGAGCGGTTGGCGTTGTCGACGCAGATCTCCATGGCCCGGCGCACCTCGCGCGCATTGGCGCTGCGGCCGGCCTGCGCCAGCCAGCGCCCGAGCTCGGACTTGATGAAGGTGGTGGCCATGCCGCTGGCGACCTCGCCGGCGTTGTAGCCGCCCATGCCATCGGCCAGGATACCCAGGCGTACCGGATCGTCGACGGCTACGGAGTCTTCGTTATTCTCGCGCGCGAGGCCCGGGTCGGTGCGGATGCAGAACTCGTAATTCATGAATGGGCGCGTCAGGTCTGCGCGTCGTTCGTCCCGACCCCGGGTTGGCTGATCACGGCCGTCTTGTCGAAGCCGCCAGCCGTCTGCGTGGACGGACGAGCATCATAGCCGGGGACCGTGCTGACCACAGTCGCTTCGTAGACCAGCGGCTCGGTCACAGCTTGCATGACCGCAGTGGTCTGGGCCGGCTTGTCCGGGAGCGACATGGCGACGGCGGTCGCGGGGGGAGACATCGTCGGAGATGGGCCGGACGGTTCCGCCAGTACCGACCACAGGTCGGCAGCAAACTGCTCTCCGGTCTGATAACGGGCTTCCGGCTTCTTGGCCAGCGACATCGCCACGATGCTGGCCAGCCGCTCGGGGATGTCCTGGCGGATGACGCGGATATCGGGCGCCTGCTCGTTGGCAATCTTGTACATCAGTTCGGCCATCGAATCGCCGCGGAACGGCAGCACGCCGGCGAGCATCTGGAACAGCATCACGCCCAGCGAATACAGGTCGGAGCGGCCATCCACCTTCTTGCCGGCGATCTGCTCGGGCGACATGAAACTGGGCGTGCCCAGCACCAGGCCGGTCTTGGTCTTGCTCGAATCGGTGATGCGCGCAATGCCGAAGTCGGTCACCTTCACCGTGTCCGAATCGAGCTCGTACATGATGTTGGCTGGCTTGATGTCGCGGTGGACCACGTTCTGCCGGTGCGCGTAGGCCAGCGCCTCGGCCACACGCGCCACGATGGACACGACCTTGGGCATCGGCAGCAGGTGGCCGTCGCGGCAATAGTCGACCAGATCGCGGCCCTTGAGGAACTCCATCGCGATGTAGGCCAGGTCGTGCTCTTCGCCGGCGTCGAAGATGGTCACGATGTTCTGGTGCTGCAGGCGGCCGGCCGTCTCGGCCTCGCGGAAGAAGCGCTCGCGGGCGTCGTTCAGTTCATCGCCTTCGAATTCCTGCGACAGCGCCATCGTCTTGATCGCCACCACGCGGCCGATCTTGGGATCCTTGCCGAGATAGACGACGCCCATCGCGCCCTTGCCCAGTTCCTTGTCGACCTGATAACGGCCCAGCATCGGCTTTTCCACCGCCCCGCCGTCCAGCAGCAGGGTGCCGCCGGGATGGGCGCCGCCGCCGCCCAGCATGACGGTCTCGGACAGGTTCTTGGCGCGATTGAGCTTGGATTGCAGGTCCTTGTAGTCCTTGTTGTAGCCGGCCATGTGCTCGTACACGGCCTGCGCCTTGTTGAACTGGCGCTTGCGCTCGAAGTCCAGCGCCAGGTTGTACAGGTTGGCCATCAGCTGGTCGCTCTGGGGCACGCGGCGGAAACGGTCGAAGGCCATGTCCAGCTGCCCCTGGCCCTGCAGTGCCAGGCCCATCATCCGGTTGGTTTCGGCCGATTCCTCGTCGGACCTGAGCTTGCCGGCTTCGGTGACCAGGAAGCGCTTGGTGGTCAGGGCCAGGTGACCGATCACCAGCAAGGCCGCCGGCAGGACGAACTTCAGCCAGATCGCCGCATTCGACAGCAACACGAATTCAATGGCGATCAGCGTCACGAACGAAGTGAAGGTGACAGCGGCAGCCATGCCGGCCGACAGCCGCGGCAGGCCGGCAATGACGTAGGCGGCTACCAGCAGCAGCACGGCCAGTCCGGCGAGGCCGCCCCACGCGGGCTCCACGATGAAGTGCTCGCCCAGGATGCTGGAGGTGACGTGGGCCAGGTATTCCGCGGGGGACACGCTTGGGTAGCCCGGCGCCGGGAACATGGTGCCCACACCCGCGGCCGTGGCGCCGATCAGCACGATCTTGCCCTCGTACTTGCTCGCCGGGATCTTGCCAGTGAGCACGTCGTAGAACGAGTCGATCGCGAACGGCGACTTGCCGTCGCGCGGGTGATAGAACTGCGGCAGCACGCGCGCCAACTCGTCGGTGCGCACACGCAGCTTCCCGATCTGCACCGACTCGCTCGCCTGGAGCTTGATGTCACTGGGGCCGAGGTTCAGGCTCCTGGCGGCGGCCAGCAGCGCCATCGAAGGCACCGCCTTGCCGTAGTAGTTGACCAGCAGCGGCTCCAGGCGGACAGCGCCGTCCACGTCGGGCCACTGGTTCAGGTGGCCGACGCCGGCTGCGGCGTTGCCGATCGCATCGATCGGATAGACGCCGCGAATCGAGGGCACCGAGAAGCCGTTCGATTCATTGACCGCCGACTTGGCGGCAGCCGCCGGCAGCGGCTTGTCGGCATTGCCCTGCGGCTCGCCCAGCTGGAACACCGAAGGCAGCAACACATTGCCCGCCCGGCCGACACTGGCCGCCAGCTTCGCGTCGGTATCCAGGGCCTGTTCGGCGTCGGCGAGGAGCTTGCTGACGGCTTCGTTCTGGGCCGTCTCGCCGCCCACCGCCTCCTTGATCTTGCGAATGAACAGCAGGCCGCGGTCGATCTGTGGCTCGCTGAAGAAGACGGTGTAGGCGATGGTCTTGGCCTTGGCCGCCGCCAGCTTGTCGATCATCTCGGCGTGCACGTCGCGCGGCCAGGGCCAGCGGCCGATGTTGGCAATGCTGGTGTCGTCGATGGCGATCACGGCAATGCGATCCGAGGGCTGCCGCGCGCTGCTGGTGACGCCGAAGTCGTAGAAGCGGCGCTCCAGGGTGCCGATGCTGTCGGTCAGCAGATTGAGCACGAGCACGGCGAGGACGACCGCTGCGCCCACGAACCAGTCCGCCCGCCAGAACTGGCGGCCTTTCGCCGATGAAGGTTTGCCCACGCCCGCCCCCGAAATCTCGTCTTGTTGCAGCGCCGCCGCATGTCACCCGCGACGCCGATCAAAGGGCGCAGGCCTTGCGGCGGACCTTAACAGACGAGGTTCAGGGGGACAAGAGACTTTGTCACGCAACCCAACACTTTTGTTGCAAACGCACAAGCCGGAGGCGTGCTTGTGCAGCCGGGCCTTCACGCCGCCTGCGTCCGGGCTCGCGCCTGCAACAGCTTGCCGACCGCCACAACGAACAGCGCGCCGGCCATGGCACCCGCATAGTGCAGCCAGCCATTGAGCGCCGCGAAGTCCTGCAGGATCGCGTCGCTCGCGATGGTCTCGCCGCCCACCCAGCCGATCAGCGCGGCGCCGAGCACCACGATGATGGGAAAGCGCTCCATCAGCTTGATCATCAGCGTGCTGCCGAAGATCACCAGCGGGATGCTGATCGCCAGGCCCAGAACCAGCAGCGTGACACTGCCCTGCGCCGCCGCGGCGACGGCGATCACGTTGTCCAGGCTCATGACCAGATCGGCAATCAGGATGGTGCGCACCGCGGCTGCCAGGGAGCCATAGCTCTTGGCTTCGCCCTCATCGTCGTCGTCTTCCTCGCCGAGCAACTGCACGCCGATCCATAACAGCAGCAAACCGCCCACGATCTGCAGGTAGGGCAGCGCCAGCAACTTGGCCGCCACCACGGTCAGGATGATGCGCAGCACCACGGCGGCGCCCGAGCCCCAGAACACCGCCTTGCGCTGCTGCTGCGCCGGCAGCGAGCGCGCTGCCATCGCGATCACCACGGCGTTGTCGCCCGACAGGATGATGTTGATCCAGACGATCTTGAGCAGCCCGACCCAGAAGTCGGGCGATTGCAGCATTTCCATGCGGCGCTATCTCCAGCGGTTGTGCATATGGAAAAAGCGCCCAGAACCTTGCGATCCGGGCGCTTTTCCTTTGTTCTGAAGCCGCAGTTTAGCGGCCGGGGCGCAGACCGCCCCTTCGTATTAGTGCTTACAGCAGCGACTTCAGCAGCCGCCCCATCTCGGACGGGTTGCGCGTCACCTTGAAGCCGCACTCTTCCATGATGGCCAGCTTCGCGTCGGCCGTGTCGGCGCCGCCGGAGATCAGCGCGCCGGCGTGGCCCATGCGCTTGCCGGGGGGCGCGGTCACGCCGGCGATGAAGCCGACGATCGGCTTCTTCATGTTGGCCTTGCACCAGCGTGCGGCGTCGGCTTCATCCGGGCCACCGATCTCGCCGATCATGATCACGGCGTCGGTGTCCGGATCGTCGTTGAAGGCCTGCATCACGTCGATGTGCTTCAGGCCGTTGATCGGGTCGCCGCCGATGCCCACGGCGGACGACTGGCCGATGCCCAGCTCGGTGAGCTGCGCCACGGCTTCATACGTCAGCGTGCCGGAGCGGGAGACCACGCCAATGCGGCCCTTCTTGTGGATGTGGCCGGGCATGATGCCGATCTTGATCTCGTCGGGCGTGATCAGGCCGGGGCAGTTGGGGCCCAGCAGCAGCGTCTTCTTGCCGCCCTTGGCTTCCTTCGCCTTCATCTTGTTGCGCACTTCGAGCATGTCCTTGACCGGGATGCCTTCGGTGATGCAGATCGCCAGGTCCAGGTCGGCTTCCACCGCTTCCCAGATGGCGGCGGCGGCGCCCGCCGGCGGCACGTAGATCACGGAGACCGTGGCACCCGTCTGCTGGGCGGCTTCCTTCACCGACGCATAGATCGGGATACTGAAGATGGACTCGCCCGCCTTCTTGGGGTTCACGCCGGCGACGAAGCAGTTCTTGCCGTTCGCGTACTCCTGGCACTTCTCGGTGTGGAACTGGCCGGTCTTGCCCGTGATGCCCTGGGTGATGACCTTGGTGTCCTTGTTGATGTAGATCGACATGTCTGTTCCTTAGGCCTTCTTGACTGCGGCGACAACCTTTTGCGCGGCTTCGGCCATGGTGTCGGCGGAAATGATCGGCAGGCCGCTCTCGGCCAGCATCTTCTTGCCCAGCTCCTCGTTCGTGCCCTTCATGCGCACGACCAGCGGGACGTTCAGGTTCACGGCCTTGCAAGCGGTGATCACGCCGGTGGCGATGGTGTCGCACTTCATGATGCCGCCGAAGATGTTGACCAGGATGGCCTCGACCTTCTTGTTCTTCAACATGATCTTGAAGGCTTCGGTCACCTTCTCGGGGGTGGCACCGCCGCCCACGTCGAGGAAGTTGGCCGGCTCGGCGCCGAACAGCTTGATGGTGTCCATGGTCGCCATGGCCAGGCCCGCGCCGTTCACCAGGCAGCCGATGTTGCCGTCCAGGGAGATGTAGGCGAGGTCGAACTTGGAGGCCTCGATCTCGGCGGGATCCTCTTCGTCCAGGTCACGCAGGGCGACGACTTCGGGGTGGCGGAACAGCGCGTTGGAGTCGAAGTTGAACTTGGCGTCCAGGGCGACGACCTTGCCCTTCGAGTCGCGATTCAGCGGGTTGATTTCCACCAGGGACGCATCGGTGTCCATGTAGCACTTGTAGAGCTTCTGGCAGATGTCCACGAACTGGGCTTGCGAGTCGGCGGGCATGCCGATGCCCTGGGCCAGTTCCGCGCCTTGCGCGTCGGTCAGGCCGGCCAGCGGGTCGACGAAGACCTTGATGATCTTCTCGGGGGTGGCGTGGGCCACTTCCTCGATATCCATGCCGCCTTCGCTGGAAGCGATGAACGCCACCTTCTGGGTGGCACGGTCGGTGACGACCGAAACGTAGCATTCCTTCTGGATGTCCGCGCCATCTTCGATGTACAGGCGGCGCACCTTCTGGCCCTCCGGACCGGTCTGGTGGGTCTTGAGCTGCATGCCCAGGATCTCACCGGCCAGGCGCTTGACGTCGTCCACGCTCTTGGCGACCTTCACGCCGCCACCCTTGCCACGGCCACCGGCGTGGATCTGGGCTTTCACCACCCACACGGGGCCGCCGAGCTTCTGGGCGGCTTCAACCGCTTCTTGCACGGTGAACGCGGGGATGCCGCGCGGCACGGGCACACCGAACTGACGCAAGATTTCCTTGCCTTGGTACTCGTGAATCTTCATGAGGTCTTTCTCGAGGAACTGGGGAGGGGAGCGACTAGGGCGGGGCGGCACCAATGGCGCCCGCCTGCGGAATACAGCCTGCGACTGTATCATGGTGCAATGCACCAAGGCTTGGCAGAGCCTTACAGTGAAACGCGCGATTCCGCAGGGAAACAGATGCCAAAAGTCTTCATCGACGGCGAAGCCGGCACAACCGGCCTCCAGATTCGCGAGCGCCTCGCGACCATGCCCAGCATCGAGCTGGTGAGCATTGCGCCTGAACGGCGCAAGGACCCGGCGGCCAAACGGGAACTGATGGCCGCTGTGGACCTGGTGATCCTGTGCCTGCACGACGACGCCGCACGCGAGTCGGCGGCGATGATCGACGCCATCGCGCGAGAGGACGGGCGCGCCCCGCGCGTGATCGACGCGTCCACCGCGCACCGCGTGGCCGAAGGCTGGGTGTTCGGCTTTCCGGAACTGGCGCCTGGCCAGCGCGAAGCGGTGGCCAGGGCGCAGCGTGTGAGCAACCCAGGCTGCTATTCGACTGGCGCCATCGCGCTGGTGCGCCCGCTGGTCGACGCGGGCCTGGTACCCAAGGACCATCCGCTGGTGTTGCCGGCCGTGAGCGGCTACAGCGGCGGCGGCCGCAGCATGATCGAAGCCTTTGAGAAGGGCGAGTCCGGACCTTTCGAGGTGTACGGCCTGGGGCTGTCCCACAAGCACGTACCGGAGATCATGAAATACGGCGGGCTGACGCGGCGCCCGATCTTCAT
>Ga0207853_1000077_pt1 | contig 23180 bp, 17 predicted proteins | sample LuqExpMetagenom6_FD_187764 | JGI IMG/M metagenome (GOLD analysis project Ga0207853, IMG submission 187764) | Tropical forest soil microbial communities from Luquillo Experimental Forest, Puerto Rico - Sample 6 (SPAdes) | ecosystem: Environmental > Terrestrial > Soil > Tropical forest ...
CCCGACGGCGCCCCTGCTGCCGCGTGCCGTGGATACCGGGCCCCGCGCGGCCGACTACATCGTGGCCGTGGTCAATTCCGACCCGATCACCAACAACGAGGTGCGTTCGCGCATGGTCCGCTTCGAGCAGCAGCTCGCGCAGCAAGGCCAGGGCGTGCCGCCACGCGCCGAATTCGCGCGCCAGGTGCTTGAGCGCCTGATCAGCGAGAAGGCCCAGTTGCAGCTGGCGCGCGAGACCGGCATCAAGGTCGAGGAGCCGCTGCTGGACCAGGCTGAGCAGAACGTCGCGCGCAGCAACCAGATGACCGTGCCGGAGTTCCGCAAGCGGCTGGAAGCCGAAGGCATGTCGGTCAAGCAGTTCCGCGACGAGCTGCGCGACCAGCTGATGCTGCAACGGCTGCGCGAGCGCGAATTCGAGAACCGCACGCGCGTCACCGAACTCGAAGTGGACCAGTACCTGCGCGACCAGGAGCAGGCCAGCAACGACCCCTCGCGCCAGGAATTCAACCTGGGGCACATCCTGGTGATGGTGCCGGAAAACGCGACCGAGGCGCAGGTGGCCGAGGCGCGCGCGCGCGCCCAGCGGCTGCAGCAACGCGCCCGCGCGGGCGAGGACTTCGCCAAGCTGGCCCAGGAGTTCCCGGAAGGCCGCGAGATCGGCGCCAACGGCCTGCCGGTGGGTGCGCGCCCGCTCGACCGGCTGCCGCCCTTGTTCATCCAGGCGGTGCAGAACGTGCCCGAGGGCGGCGTGAGCGAACTGGTGCGCTCCGGCGCGGGCTTTCACGTGGTCAAGGTGTACGAACGGCGCAATGGCGGCCTGCCTGGTGCAACCGTGACCCAGAGCCACGCGCGCCACATCCTGCTGCGCCCCAGCGCTCAGATGAGCGAAGCCCAGGCGGTGCAGCGCGCCGCCGAGCTGAAGCGCCGCATCCAGTCGGGTAACGCCGATTTCGCACAGGTCGCCCGCGAGTACTCGCAGGATGCGAGCGCGCGCAACGGCGGCGACCTCGGCTGGGCCAATCCCGGCCTGTTCGTGCCCGAGTTCGAGGATGCGATGAACGCGCTGGCGCCCGGCCAGATCTCCGACCCGCTGATTTCGCGTTTCGGCGTCCACCTGATCCAGCTGCTGGAGCGTCGCCAGGCCAAGCTCAGCCCCAAGGAACAGCGCGAGGTCGCCCGCAACCTGGTGCGCGAAAAGAAGATCGACGACGCCTACACGGCGTGGGCGCAGGAGGTCCGCGGACGCGCCTGGGTCGAATACCGCGAGCCGCCGCGCTGAGAAGCTGTGAACGAATCCGCCACGCCCGCTTCGCCCGCCACGAGCGGCCCACTCTGCTTTGCAAATGCTCGCCATAGCCCGAGCTGTGGCTGCGCTTTGCGCCTCGACTGGCCCACTTCTGGCGACCGCCTCGGGCGCGCCGAATTCATTCTCAGCTTCCGGGCGGGCCGTCGCACGACGTGAAGCACATCCCGCGCAAGCGCTTCGGCCAGCATTTCCTGACCGATACCGCGATCATCGACGCCATCGTGCGCGCCATCGCACCGCGGCCCGGCCAGGCCATGGTGGAGATCGGCCCCGGGCTGGCAGCGCTGACGCAACCGCTGGTCGAGCGGCTGGGGCGCCTGCAGGTGATCGAGCTGGACCGTGACCTGGCCGCGCGCCTGCGCCAGCACCCACAGCTGTCGGTGCTCGAAGCCGATGTGCTGACCGTGGATTTCGCGCAGCTGGCCCGCGACATGGGCGTGGACAGGCTGCGCGTGGCCGGCAACCTGCCCTACAACATTTCCACGCCCATCCTGTTCCACCTGCTGCGCTTTGCGCAAGTCATCGCGGACCAGCACTTCATGCTGCAAAAGGAAGTGATCGACCGCATGGTTGCCGCGCCGGCCACGGCCGACTATGGCCGTCTGTCGGTCATGCTGCAGTGGCGCTACGAGATGGAAGACGTGCTGTTCGTGCCGCCGTCGGCTTTCGATCCGCCGCCCAGGGTGGATAGCGCGGTGGTGCGGATGGTGCCGCGGCAGCAGCCCGCGGCGGTCGATGAGCAGCTGCTGTCGCAACTGGTGCAGGTCGCCTTCAGCCAGCGCCGCAAGCTGCTGCGCCACTCACTGGGCAAATGGCTGGACGAAAAGAATTTCGTCGGCCACTTCGACTTGCAGCGCCGCGCAGAAGAGGTGCCGGTCGAGGAGTACCTGGCGCTGGCGAAGGAGTTGGAATTGCGCGGCCCTGCCGCGCCCATCGAGCCGGCGAAGTAACACGCAGCCGGCTCACAAAAACGAAGAGGCCGGATTCACTCCGGCCTCTTCGTTCTAGAGAACTTCAGGAACGCGCAGCGTTCCTGAAGTTAAGCTGCTGCCAGCCAGTAGCCCGCATTGAAGGGGCTGCTCATGCGCAGTGCGAGGGGCGACACATCCACCAGCTTGTCGGTGGGCATCTTCTCGCCGCTGTCCGTGGTCACCGGCGCTTGCGCTTGGGTGCTCTGGGCCTCGTTCGCCCGTTCCGCTTGGCCTGCTTGTGCGGAACGGGCTACAGAAAAGAATAGAAGCACCGGAACGGGACTTTTCGCTCGGCCCAGTAGTCGGCCGTGTCGCGGAAGATGTCCAGCAGCTGCTCGCGCGCTTCCTTGTCGAACTTGGCGTTGGCCGGGATCTGCTCGAGCACCACGATGAAGCCCGGTTGCGGGCCCGATTTGTGCACGGGATCCGTCATGCAGTCGTACAGCGCATCGAAGTTCTTGCCGAAATGCGCGGGCAGGATGAACTGCTGGGCCAGCAGGTCCAGCACGTCCTGTTTGCTTTGGGCGCTGGCGAGGTTGGCGTACAGGAAGTGGTGGCCCAGGGAGCGTGCCGCATCCTGCAGGTCCTGCACGCGGAACGCGCGGATCGACTGCACGATGTTGGGCCGCACGCCCTTGAGCGTGGACTCCGGGGTTTCGGTACGAAGTGGCCTATCCATCTCCGCTTCTCTTTCAATGGTCAAAAAATCGTCCCGCTTCATTGGGGCTTCACTCCACGATCATTCGAAAACTGGCGTAATGGTCCGCGGTGTAATAACAAGCCTGCGGCGTCGTCGCCGGACCTCCGCAGACGATGCGCCGGGCCCCCCGGTCACGCGATCCCGGCGTCGGCACGGTGTACTCGCGGTAGAACCCGCGCTTGGCCGCCGGAAGCAGATGCTCGCGATTACCAAACACCACGCCATCCTTGTCATGAGGAAACGGTCCGCCCTGGAATATGAGTTCGTAGGTCTTGCGGCCTGGTGCCGGCAGTTCAGCCACACGAATGACGGCTGGGCTGCTGATCTCGGGCACATCCGCCCGGGATCTGGCTTGCGCCAACGGGCCGCTGAATGCTGCTGCCAGGATGACGCCAGCAAGCGCAAACTTGACCGCGGCGATGCGCGCCATGGGACCTTCTTCGAACACTTTTGGGGGAGCGCTTCCCGGGCAAGTGAGGCTTCTGACACCTCGGGTAAACCCGGAAACATTCGGGCGCTAGTGTGACCGATCGGACCCCAAAAGGCAAGCGGCTGCTGAAATTTTCAGCAGCCGCCGAGGCCTTTGTAGGGTCAGGCCTTGACTTTTAAGTTAGCGCCAGCTACGCGCTAAACCCTCATCGAGTCGCGTTGGCGTCGGTCACCGTGAGCGCGCACATGTTGACGATGCGCCTGACGGTCGCGCTGGCCGTGAGGATATGCACCGGTTTGGCCGCACCCAGTAGCACCGGGCCGATCGCGATGTTGCCGCCGGCGGCGGTTTTCAGCAGGTTGTAAGAAATATTGGCGGCGTCGATGTTGGGCAGCACCAGCAGGTTGGCGTCGCCCGACAGGGTCCCGTGCGGCATGATTCGCTGGCGCGCGGCACTGTCGAGCGCGACATCGCCGTGCATTTCGCCGTCGACGTCGAGCCAGGGGGCCTGCTCGCGCAGCAGCCCGAGCGTCTCGCGCATCTTCAGCGCGCTGGGCTGCGCGCTCGAGCCAAAGTTCGAATGCGACAGCAGTGCCACTTTGGGCTTGAAGCCGAAGCGCATCATCTCGTCGGCGGCCATCAAGGTGATCTCGGCCAGCTGCGCGGCGCTCGGATCGTAGTTGACGTGCGTGTCCACCAGGAACACCTGCCGGCCCGGCAGCAGCAGGGCGTTCATGCAGGCGTAGGTGTTGACGCCCGGGCGGGGGCCGATGACCTGGTCGATGTAGTGCAGGTGCATCTGGGTGGTGCCCCAGGTGCCGCAGATCATGCCGTCGACCTGGTCCTTGTAGAGCAGCATCGAGCCGATCAAGGTCAGGCGACGGCGCATCTCGATCTTGGCAATCTGCGCCGTCACGCCCTTGCGTTCGGTCATGCGGTGGTAGGTCTGCCAGAAGTCGCGGTAGCGATCGTCCCACTCGACGTTGACGATGTCGTAGTCGAGCTCTTCCTTCAGCCGCAGCCCGAACTTCTCGATGCGCTGCGCGATCACCGCGGGGCGGCCGATCAGCGTCGGCCGGGCGATGCCCTCATCGACCACGATCTGCGCCGCGCGCAGCACCCGCTCTTCCTCGCCTTCGCACATCGCCACGCGCTTCTTCTTTGCCGCCTTGGCCAGCGTGAAGATCGGCTTCATGGTCGTGCCCGAGGCGTACACGAAGCTTTGCAGCTTGTCGCGGTAGGCGTCCCAGTCCTGGATCGGGCGTGAAGCCACGCCGCTGTCGGCCGCCGCCCGCGCCACGGCCGGGGCGATCTTGATCATCAGCCGCGGATCGAAGGGCTTGGGGATCAGGTATTCGGGGCCGAAGGCGAGTTTCTGGCCGGCATAGGCGGCGGCCACCACTTCGCTTTGCTCGGCCTGCGCCAGCTCGGCGATCGCATGCACCGCGGCGATCTCCATTTCCACCGTGATCGTGGTCGCGCCCGAGTCCAGCGCGCCGCGGAAGATGTACGGGAAGCACAGGACGTTGTTGACCTGGTTCGGGTAGTCGGTGCGGCCGGTGGCCATGATCGCGTCGTCGCGCACCGAATTCACCTCTTCCGGTGTGATCTCGGGGTTCGGGTTGGCCAGCGCCAGGATCAGCGGGCGCCCCGCCATGGTGCGCACCATCTCCGGCTTGAGCACCCCGGCGGCCGACAGGCCGAGGAAGATGTCGGCGCCTTCGATGACTTCGGCCAGCGTGCGCGCCGAGGTCTTCTGCGCGAACTCGACCTTGTCCTCGTCCATCAGCTCCTTGCGGCCTTCGTAGACGACGCCAGCCAGGTCGGTCGCGTAGACGTTCTCGCGCGGCAAGCCCAGCTTGACCAGCAGCTTCAGGCAGGCCAGCGCCGCAGCGCCTGCACCGGAAGTGACCAGTTTGACCTTGGTCAGGTCCTTGCCCACCACCTTCAGGCCGTTCATGATGGCCGCGCCGACCACGATCGCGGTGCCGTGCTGGTCGTCGTGGAACACCGGGATCTTCATGCGCTCGCGCAGCTTGCGCTCGACGTAGAAGCAATCCGGCGCCTTGATGTCTTCCAGGTTGATGCCGCCGAAAGTCGGCTCCAGCGCGGCGATGATCTCGACCAGCTTGTCCAGATCGTGCTTTTCGTTGATCTCGATGTCGAAGACGTCGATGCCGGCGAACTTCTTGAAGAGCACACCCTTGCCCTCCATCACCGGCTTGGCTGCCATCGGTCCGATGTCGCCCAGCCCCAGCACGGCCGTGCCGTTGGTGACCACACCGACCAGGTTGGCGCGGCTGGTGTACTTGAAGGCATTGGCCGGGTCCTTGACGATCTCCTCGCAGGGCGCGGCCACGCCCGGCGAATACGCCAGCGCCAGGTCGCGCTGGTTCACCAGCTGCTTGATCGCGTGGATCGCCACTTTCCCCGGCTGGGGGAACTCGTGGTATTCGAGCGCGGCCTGCCGCAATTCTTGGCGTTTGTCGTCGGCGTTCGCCGCTTCGGTCGGGGGCATCTGGGCTCTCCTCGGGCACTGCGCTGGCATCAGGCAGGCCTCGCATCCTGGGGCTGGGATTGTAGATCTGCTGGATTTATCATGCCCGGCAATCAACCGGCCACAGAGAGGAGCGGCGCGATGGCACTGATGGACTTCATCAAGAAGCAGTTCATAGACATCATCCAATGGACCGAGTCGGGCGACGGCACGCTGGCGTGGCGCTTCCCGATGCAGGACATGGAGATCCAGTACGGCGCCGCGCTCACGGTGCGCGAGTCGCAGATGGCCGTGTTCGTGAACGAGGGCAAGGTGGCCGACGTGTTCGGCCCCGGCCTGTACAAGCTCACGACGCAGACCATTCCGGTCCTGACCTACCTGCGCAACTGGGACAAGCTGTTCGAGTCGCCTTTCAAGAGCGATGTCTATTTCTTCTCCACGCGCCAGCAGATCGACCAGCGCTGGGGCACGCCGCAGCCGATCACCATCCGCGACAAGGACTTCGGCGCGGTGCGGCTGCGCGCCTTCGGCAACTACACCTACGCCATTGCCGACCCGGGCCTGTTCCATACGAAGATCTCCGGCACGCGCGCCGCCTACGGCGTGTCCGACCTGGACGGCCAGCTGCGCGGCCTGATCCTGCAGCACATCTCGAACGCCATCGCGCAAAGCGGCCGGCCCTTCCTGGACCTCGCGGCCAACCAGCTCGAGTTCGCACGCGCGCTGGTCACCGAACTGGCCCCTGCGTTCGCCGCCATCGGCCTGAAGCTCGAAGGCCTGACCGTGCAGAACCTGTCCCTGCCCGAAGAGCTCCAGAAGATCCTGGACCAGCGCATCGGCATGGGCATGGTCGGCGACATGAACAAGTTCATGCAGTACCAGACCGGCCAGGCCATCCCCGAGATGGCCAAGGGCGTCGGTGCGGGCGGCGGCGGCATCGCCGGCGATGCCATGGGCCTGGGCGCCGGCCTGGCCATGGGCCAGGTGCTGGCGCAGAACCTGCAAAAGGGCCTGCAAGGCGGCATGGCGCCGACCGAGCCGGCCGCGGCGGCCATCAAGCCGGATGAGGTGATGGCCACGCTGGAGAAATTGGGTGAGCTCAAGGCCAAGGGCATCCTGACGCAGGAAGAGTTCGACGCCAAGAAGACCGAACTCTTGAAGAAGCTGGTCTGATCACTTGCCGGCCGTCCCGGACGCGGTCCGGGCGATGGGCGCTGCCTGCGGCGCCGCGGCCCAACCTGAGCCTTGGCCAGCGAACCCACCCAACGAATCTACCGGGCGCCCTGTCCCGGCTGCGGCGCGCCGGTTGAATTCCGCAGCGCCCAGTCGGCGTTCGCGGTCTGCAGCTATTGCCGCAGCACCGTGTCGCGCAGCGGCGATACGCTCTCGCGCATCGGCCGCATGTCCGAGGTGTTCGAGGACTACAGCCCGCTGCAGCTGATGGCGGCGGGCCGCTATGGCGATCGTCGCTTCACCCTGGTCGGCCGCCTGCAGTACAAGGGCGAGACCGGCACCTGGACCGAGTGGATCGCCGTCTTCGAGGACGGCAGCAGCGCGGTGCTGGCCGAAGACAACGGCGCCTACGTCCTGTCGCAGCCGCTGGACCCGGGCCGAGCGCTGCCGCCCGCGCCGCAGTTGCGCGTGGCCGCCACCACATCGATCGCCGGGCGCAGCTACAGCGTCGCCTCCAACGTCAGCGTCTCACTGATGTCGGCCCAGGGCGAGCTGCCCAAGCTGCCACCCATCGGCCAGCCCTTCGCGATGGTGGAGCTGCGCGGCACCGAGGGCGACGTGGTCAGCATCGACTACGGATCGCAGCCGCCGGCGGTTGCGCGCGGCCGCGCGGTGCTGCTCGACGAGCTGCAGATGAGCGGCCTGCGCGACGAGGCGGCCAAAGAAGAAAAGGGTCGCCAGTTCGCCTGCCCGAATTGCGGCGCGCCGGTGGAGCTGACGCTGGCCAGCACCAAGTCGATCACCTGCCGCGCCTGCAACAGCCTGATCGACGTGTCGCAGGGCCTGGGCGGCGAACTGCGCCATGCGCTGCAGGACGAGCCGGTGCAGCCGCTGATCCCCCTGGGCAGCAGTGGCCAGTTGCAGGGCGTGCCCTGGCAGGTGGTCGGCTACCAGCACCGCATGGGCCACGAGGCGGGCGACGAGGACGAGTCCTTCGGCTGGGAAGAGTACCTGCTGTACAACCGCAAGCGCGGCTTCAGTTTCCTGGTCGATGCCGAAGACGGCTGGAGCCTGGTCAAGCCGACCACCGGCTCGCCCACACTGTCGGCCAACGGCACATCGGCCAGCTATCTGGGCACCAGCTACGACCTGCAATACAGCTACGAGGCCGAAACCACTTACGTCGCGGGCGAGTTCTACTGGCCGGTCGAACGCGGCCAGAAGACGTTCAACCGCGATTTCGCCAAGGGGCCGAATCTGTTGTCGGCCGAGAGGACGGCCAAGGAGCTGACCTGGTCCAGCGGCAGCCGCATCGCCAGCGATACCGTGGCCGTCGCCTTCAAGATCGAGGACAAGAAGTCGCTGCTCAAGCGCGGGGATGCCGGACCGACCAGTGCCACGGGCGCGGGCGGCGGCCTGGGCTTTGGCAACATCGTGCTGATGATCGTCGTCATCCTGATCCTGCTGCTGTTGATCAAGTCCTGCGTGGACGACAACACGGGTTCCGGCTCCGGCTACAGCAGCCGCAGCAGCGGTGGCTCGTACGGCGGCTATTCCGGCGGCGGCGGGCACAAATGACGCAAGGATTTATTGGAGAAGCAACATGGGCATCGAATGGCTGAAACCGGCCGCGTTCTTCGGCTCCATCCTGTACGCTGTGATCGGCGTGGCCGTCTTCTGGCTGAGCTTCATCATCATCGACAAGCTCACGCCGTACCAGTTGTGGGAAGAGATCGTGGAAAAGCAGAACCTGGCCCTGGGCATCGTTATCGGCGCGATGTCGCTGGGCATATGCATCATCGTCGCCGCCGCGGTCCACGGGTAGCAGCTTGCGCGCGGTGATCGAGGCGCGGCCCGCGCGGGCTGCCCCCTCGCCTCGTCCGGTCGAAGTCGCCCTGCTGGCGTCGGTGTTCATCGTCGCCGCCTGCGGGCTGGTGTACGAACTGGCCGCCGGCGCCCTGGCCTCCTACCTGCTGGGCGACTCGGTGCTGCAGTTCTCCACGGTGATCGGCACCTACCTGTTCGCCATGGGCGTGGGCTCGTGGCTGTCTCGCTTCTTCGAGCGGCAGCTGCCGGCGCATTTCCTGCGCATCGAACTGCTGGTGGCGCTGGCCGGCGGTTTCCTGCCGGCGCTGCTGTTCATCGCCAACGCGTACCAGCCGGCCGGTTTTCGGCCGCTGCTGTACGGGATGGTGCTGGTGGTGGGCGTGCTCGTCGGCGTCGAGATCCCGCTGGTGATGCGCATCCTCAAGCGCAACGTGGCGCTCAAGGAACTGGTGTCGCAAGTCCTGACCTTCGACTACCTGGGCGCGCTGGCCGTGTCCATTGCCTTTCCGCTGCTGCTGGTGCCGCAGCTCGGGCTGGTGCGTACCGGCCTGCTGTTCGGGCTGATGAACGCCGCCGTCGCGGTGTGGTCGCTGTGGCTGTTCCGGCATGAACTGCGCCGCATGGCGGCGCACGCGCTGGCCTGCATGCTGACGTTGATCGCGCTGCTGGCGGGCTTCGCTTCGGCACACCAGATCACCACGCTGGCGGAAGACAAGTTCTACCAGGACCCGGTGCTGTTCGCCGCCAGCTCGCCCTACCAGCGCATCGTGGTCACGCACGGGCGCGCCGGCCACCGCCTGTTCCTCAACGGCAACCTGCAGTTCGCCGAGCGCGACGAGTACCGCTACCACGAAGCCCTGGTGCATCCGGTCATGAGCGGCCACGGCGCCGCGCGCAAGGTCGCGATCCTGGGCGGCGGCGACGGCATGGCGGTCCGCGAGGTGCTGCGCTATCCGCAGGTCGAACACATCACGCTGGTGGAGCTGGATGCCAACATGACGCGCCTGTTCTCCACGCACGAGGCGCTGGTGCGGCTGAACGGCGGCGCCTTGTCCTCGCCCAAGCTGCGCATCGTCAACACCGACGCCTTCCTGTGGCTGCAGGACGAGGGCGAGATGTTCGACGTGATCATCGTCGACTTCCCGGACCCGACGAATTTCTCCATCGGCAAGCTCTACACCAACTCGTTCTACGCGCTGCTCGAAAAACGCCTGGCCGCCAGCGGCTACGCGGTGATCCAGACCACGTCGCCGCTGGTGGCGCGCCAGAGCTACTGGACGGTCGTGCAGACGCTGGAGTCGGTCGGCCTGCGCACCGCGCCGTACCACGCGAACGTGCCGAGCTTCGGCGAGTGGGGCTTCGTGATCGCCAGCCGCCGGCCCTATCGCTTGCCGGACGAACTGCCGGAGGGACTGCGTTTCCTGAGCCCCCGGAGTTTGCCGCTGCTGTTTGACTTTCCGCGCGACATGGCCCGCGTGCCGGCGCCCGTCAACCGCCTGTCCAACCAGGCACTGGTCACCACCTACGAGCGGGAGTGGGGCAAGGTGCTGCCATGATCCGCCGGCGTGCGGTGCTGGCCGCCGGCGGGCTGGCGCTGGCGGGTTGTCAACGGGCCGAGCGCGAGATCGCCGGCGGCTTCAACGGCCCCAGCCATGACCGCGGCCATCTGCTGCGCGAGCGGACGGCGGCGGTGCCGGCGCTCACGCGCCGCTGCGGCGTGCTCATCGCGGGCGGCGGTATCGCGGGGCTGTCGGCGGCGCGCGCCTTGCGGCTGGCCGGCATCGAGGACTTCGCCCTGCTGGAACTCGAAGACAGCGCGGGCGGCAACAGCCGTGGCGGGGTCGTGGGCGGGCTGCCTTGCCCGCTGGGTGCGCACTATCTGCCGGTGCCGGGCGACGATGCGCACGAGGTGCGCGACTTTCTCGAGGAAATCGGCCTGGCGCAACGGGTGGCGGGGCGCTGGGTCTATGACGAGCGGCATCTTTGCCACAGTCCGCAGGAGCGCCTGTTCTTCAACGGCCAATGGCAGGAAGGCCTGGTGCCCCTGCAAGGCGTGGGGCCGGAAACCTTGGCGCAGTACCGCCTGTTCTCGCGGCGCGTCGAACAGGCGCAGGCGCGTGACCCCTTCCACCTGCCGCTGCGCGGTGAACCGCCGGCCAGCCACCGCGAGCTCGACGCCCTCACCTTCGCGGCCTGGCTGGATCGAGAAGGGCTGACCGACGCGCACCTGCGCTGGTACCTCGACTACTGCTGCCGCGACGACTACGGCGCCGGGAGCGCCACGGTGTCAGCCTGGGCCGGCTTGCATTACTTTGCCAGCCGCCATGGCTTCAATCCGCCCGGCGAGCAAGCCGACCGCGACGCGGTATTGACCTGGCCCGAGGGCAACGGCTGGCTGGCGGCCCGACTCGCGCGGCCGCTGGGCGATCGCCTGCAGGCGGGCCGCGTCGTCACCCGGATCGCGCTGCGCAAGCACGGCGTGGAGGTCGATGCCTGGAACGTGGCCGGGCGCCAGCTCGAACGCTGGCAGGCCGCGCAATGCATCGTGGCCTTGCCGGTCTTCGTTGCCGCGCGGGTGCTCGATCCCGCGCCACCCGCATTGCTGATCGCCGCAAGCCGGCAGCGCTACGCGCCCTGGGTGGTGGTGAACCTCCACATCGACCAGCCCCTGCGCGACCGTCCCGGCGCGCCGCCGTCCTGGGACAACGTGCTGTATGGCACGCGCGGCCTGGGCTATGTGGATGCGGGGCATCAGAACCTGAGTCCGCTGCCGTCGCCCACGGTGCTCACCTGGTACCGCGCGCTGGGCGACGAGCCCGGCGCCCGGGCACGACTGCTGGCGCAGCCGTGGGCCGCCTGGCGCGACGCTGCGCTCGATGAACTGGCCGTTGCGCATCCCGACCTGCGGGCCAGGACCTTGCGCGCTGACGTTGCGCGCTACGGCCACGCGATGTCGAGTCCCATACCCGGCCTGCGTGCGAGCCCGGCGCTTGCGGCGCTGAGGGGTGTGCAACCACAGGCCTGGCGCCGCTTGCATTTCGCGCACAGCGACTTGTCCGGCTATTCCGTGTTCGAGGAGGCCTTTACCTCAGGCCACCACGCAGGCCTACGCGCCGCACGATGAGGATCAGGCGGCCACGCTCTGCGGCATGCCTATGCGGGCGCTCCGCTGTTGGCTCCAGCGCTCCCATGCCTTCTCGTGGAAGAAGAAGGCCACCGCCTGCACCGTCGGCTCCACCAGGCTGAGCGTCAGCGCCATCCACAGGTTGCCGGTCACCGCGTAGCCCACCATCGCGGCCACGGTGATGTGCATCACGTAGTAGCTGGCGGTCTTCTTGAGGGTTTCGATGTTGGCGCGGGCGAAGTTGGCCATGTCTTGTTCTCCTGTGTCCCTTGCATGGTAGGGATGCAGGCCGCCGCGCGCCAATTGATCGTGGCTACGGTCGCGATAGGCGATAGGCGATAGGCGATAGGCGATAGGCGATAGGCGATAGGCGATAGGCGATAGGCGATAGGGGCGCAAGGCGCTACGCGCGCATCAGCGCCTCGATCTCGCCGGCTTTCACCGGCACGCCGCGCGTGATCAGCTCGCAGCCGGCATCGGTGACGATGGCGTCGTCCTCGATGCGGATGCCGATGTGGTGGAACTGCTCCGGCACGCCTTCGGCCGGACGCACGTAGAGGCCCGGTTCGATCGTCAGCACCATGCCGGGGCTCAGGATTCGGCTGGGGCGGTTCTTGATCGTCTCGCCCGACAGCGGGTCCTTGCGCTCGCTCACTTCGCCCACCTGCGAGGGCTCGACGTAGCTGCCGCAGTCGTGCACATCCATGCCCAGCCAGTGGCCGGTGCGGTGCATGTAGAACTGGAAGTAGGCACGCTTGTCGATCACGTCGTCGACGCTGCCCACCAGGTTGCGATCGAGCAGGCCCACATCGAGCATGCCCTGGGCCAGCACCTTGACCGTGGCGTCGTGCGGATCGGTGAAACGCGCACCCGGCTTGGTCGCATCCACCGCCGCCTGCTGCGAGGCCAGCACCAGTTCGTACAGGGCGCGCTGCGGCCCGGTGAATTGGCCGTTGGCCGGGAACGTGCGGGTGATGTCGCTGGCGTAGCCATCGAGCTCGCAGCCGGCGTCGATCAGCACCAGCTCGCCATCGCGCACCGGGGCCGTGTCCGCACGGTAGTGCAGCACGCAGGCATTGGCGCCGGCGGCGACGATGGAGCCGTAGGCCGGGTACTGCGAGCCGCCCAGGCGGAACTCGTGCAGCAGTTCGGCATCCAGGTGGTACTCGCGCAGGTCCCGGCCCTCGCGCAGCCAGCGCGCCGACATCTTCATCGCGCGCACATGGGCGCCGGCGCTGATCGCCGCGGCGCGGCGCATGATGTCCTGCTCGTGCGCGTCCTTGAGCAGGCGCATTTCGTCGAGCACGCCGCACAGGTCGCGCTGCTGCTCAGGGCACAGCGCACCGTAGCGCACGCGCGCGCGCACCTGGTTCAGCCAACCGCCGACGCGCGCTTCCAGCCCCGCATGGATCGCGAAGGGATACCAGACCGCGTCGCGGTTCTCCAGCAGCTTGGGCAACTGCGCATCGAGTTCGGTGATGGAATGCGCCGCTTGCACGCCCAGCGCGCCGGGGGCGGCCTCGGGGCCGAGGCGATAGCCGTCCCAGATTTCGCGCTCCAGGTCCTTGGGCGCGCAAAACAGCGTCGATTGGCCGTCGCCGGTGATCACCAGCCAGGCGTTGGGTTCGGTGAAGCCGGTGAGGTAGTAGAAGTAGCTGTCGTGGCGGAACAGGAAGTCCGAGTCGCGGTTGCGCGGCCGCTCGGGCGCGGTGGGGATCAGGGCAATGCCGTCTTTGCCGATGTGCGAGGCCACGCGGGCGCGGCGCTGGGCGTAGAGCGAGGTGGGCGCGGTGGTGTTCATCGCGCCATTGTCGGCGTTTGCCCGCCGTGGCGCTCGGCGCCGATCAAGCCCCTGCGCTCAGCGCAGCCAGCTGCTCGGGTGTGCCGACGTTGTGCCACTCGCCCGCGTACGGCGCCACGCGGATGCGGCGATCGCGCATGCCCTGGAACAGCAGCGGACCCAAGGGCGCCTTGACGCCGGGTGCGATGTCGCGAACCAGCTCGCGACTCAGGAGGCCGATGTTGCTGTAGGTCCAGCGCTGGCCGTCCGGCCCCGGCCTGTCGGCCAGGCCGAAGCCGTCGGCGCCGATGCCGAAGTCGCCCTTGGCATGGTACGGCGGATTGGGCACCAGCCAGAGTTCGGCCAGCAGTCCGGTGTCGGCGAAACGGGCCACATCGTCCTTCGGGAACGCAAAGTCCGGCACGAAGATGTCACCGGAGATCAGCCAGAAGTGGTCCGCCAGCAAGGGCAGCGCCTTGGCCACGCCGCCGGCGGTCTCCAGGGCGCCGCCGTGGTCACGCCCTTCGCACGAGTACGCAATGCGCAAGCCCCAGCGTGATCCGTCGCCCAGGACGTCGACGATCCGGTCTTCGAGCCAGGCGGTGTTGATCACCACGCTGTCGTGCCCGGCCCGTGCCAACGCCTCCAGGTGCCATTCGATCAGGGGCTTGCCGCGCACTTTCAGCAAGGGCTTCGGGCAGCTGTCGGTCAGCGGCCGCATCCGTTCGCCCCGGCCGGCGGCCAGGATCATCGCCTGCGCTTTCTTCATTGTTCCGTACCGCGATCGAGCGAGCGCTGCTCCGTCCACTCCGGCTGGAACCGGTTGATCAGCGCGAACATCAGGCTGCGCGCCTTGGCGGAGTGGTCGCCGCCGAAGTTGCAGACGTACACGTCCAGCGTCACCGCCCGCTTCTCGGGCCAGGTGTGCAGGCACACATGCGATTCGGCCAGCAGCACGGTCGCCGTCACGCCGCCCGGGCCCTCGGGCGTCGCAGGAAAGGTGTGGAACAGCTGGTCCACGGGTTCCAGCCCGATCGCCTGCACCGCCTGCAGGCACCAGGGCCCCAGGCGTGCCGCGTCGGTTAGCCACGCAGCATCGCAGCGGCATTGGTAGAGATCGGCGGTGAGGTGCAGGCCCTGCATGGCCCCCGACTGTAGACCATGCACCGGCGCAAACCGGCGCCGCGGCCGGGCTCGTGCTCAACCAGTAAAATCCGGGTTTCCCCCAGACACTTCCCCGGAGCAGCCCTCGATGGCGAATGAAACACTGATGGCGAACGCGATCCGCGCGCTCGCCATGGATGCCGTGCAGCAAGCGAATTCCGGGCACCCCGGCGCACCGATGGGCATGGCCGAAATCGCGGTCGCACTGTGGGGCCGCCACCTGAAGCACAACCCGGCCAACCCGAAGTGGTTCGACCGCGACCGCTTCGTGCTGTCCAACGGCCACGCGTCGATGCTGGCTTACTCGCTGTTGCACCTGACCGGCTACGAACTGCCGATCCAGGAGCTGAAGAACTTCCGCCAGCTTCACAGCAAGACGCCGGGCCATCCCGAAGTCGACGTCACCCCGGGCATCGAGACCACCACCGGCCCGCTGGGCCAGGGCGTGAGTAACGCCGTGGGCATGGCGCTGGCAGAGAAGCTGCTCGCGGCCGAATTCAACCGCGACGGCCACGCCATCGTCGACCACTTCACCTATGTGTTCCTGGGCGACGGCTGCATGATGGAAGGCATCAGCCACGAGGCCTGCGCGCTGGCCGGCGCCTGGAAACTGAACAAGCTGATCGCGATCTACGACGACAACGGCATCTCGATCGACGGTGAGATCGCGCCCTGGTACGTGGACGACACGCCCGCGCGTTTCAAGGCCTACGGCTGGAACGTGATCGGCCCGATCGACGGCCACGACGTCGACGCGCTGGACCGCGCCATCGCCGATGCGCGCCGCAATGTCGACGGCCCGACGCTGATCGTCGCGGACACCCAGATCGGCAAGGGCAGCCCGAACCGCGCCAACACCGCCAAGGCGCACGGCGAGGCCCTGGGCGTCGAGGAAATCAAGCTCACGCGTGAGGCGCTGAATTGGCCGCACGAACCCTTCGTGCTGCCAGGCGAGGCCTACGAGGCCTGGGACCGCCGGCCCCAGGGTGGGCAGGCCGAAGCCGAGTGGAACCAGCGCTTTGCCGCCTACAAGGCCGCGCACCCGCAGCTGGCCACCGAATTCACGCGCCGCATGAAGGGCGAGCTGCCGCTCAACTTCGCGCAAGTGGCGGTGGACACCGCGGTGGCCGCGCACGTCAAGGCCGAGACCGTGGCTTCGCGCAAGGCCTCGCAGCTGGCGCTGGAATCGTTCACCGCCGCGCTGCCCGAGTTGCTGGGCGGTTCGGCCGATCTGACCGGCTCCAACCTGACCAACACCAAGAGCACGCCGGCACTGCGCTTCGACCTGGCCGGCGACGTCAAGAAGACCGAAGACGGCAAGATCGGCCGCCACATCAACTACGGCGTGCGCGAGTTCGGCATGGCCGCGGTGATGAACGGTGTGGCGCTGCACGGCGGCTACATCCCCTACGGCGGCACCTTCCTCACCTTCAGCGACTACAGCCGCAACGCGATCCGCATGGCGGCGCTGATGAAGCGCCGCGTGATCCACGTGTTCACGCACGACTCCATCGGCTTGGGCGAAGACGGCCCCACGCACCAGTCGATCGAGCATGCGGCCAGCCTGCGCCTTATCCCGAACCTCGACGTCTGGCGTCCCGGCGACACCGCCGAGACCTCGGTGGCCTGGACCGTGGCACTGCAGAACATGAACCGGCCCACGGCGCTGCTGCTGAGCCGCCAGAACCTGCCCTACGCGCCCAAGGCCGGCCTGGAAGACATCAGCAAGGGCGGCTACGTGCTGGCCGAAGCCAGCGAAGTCGGCGTCAACGGCAAGCCGCAGGCGGTGATCATCGCCACCGGCTCCGAAGTGCAGCTCGCGCTGAAGGCGCAGGAGCAGCTCGGCGCCCAGGGCATCGCGGTGCGCGTGGTGTCCATGCCCAGCACCACCACCTTCGACCGCCAAAGCATTGCCTACAAGGAAGACGTGCTGCCGCGCGGCATCCCGCGCATCGCGGTCGAGGCCGGCATCACCGACTACTGGTGGAAGTACGGCTGCGCCGCGGTGGTCGGCATCGACAGCTTCGGCGAGTCGGCGCCGGCCAGCGCACTGTTCAAGCACTTCCACTTCACGCCTGAAAACGTTGCAGATACCGTGAAGACGGTCCTGCAGCAACGTTTCAGCGGAGGCTAACAATTGCGCGAAGCGCTTGTTACGCCGGAGCTAAAACGTTGCGGATACGGTTCGCGCCGTGCTCGGCCGCTAAGGTGATCAGCAAGCCCTTGCGGCAAGATCGCCCCTTCGATTTCGATTTCGATTTCGAATTCGCACTCTTCAACCTTCGGAGACTTCCATGACCCTCAAGATCGGCATCAACGGCTTCGGCCGCATCGGCCGCAACGTCCTTCGCTCGGCCGTGCAGAACTTCCCCGACATCGAAATCGTCGGCATCAACGACCTGCTCGAGCCCCACTACCTGGCCTACATGCTGCAGTACGACAGCGTGCATGGCCGCTTCAAGGGCGAGGTCGCGGTCGACGGCAACACGCTGATCGTCAACGGCAAGAAGATCCGCCTGACGCAGGAGAAGGATCCCGCCAACCTCAAGTGGAACGAAGTCGGCGCCGAGATCGTGATCGAGTCCACCGGCCTGTTCCTGGACAAGGCCTCCTGCGAGAAGCACCTGACCGCCGGTGCCAAGAAGGTCATCATGTCGGCACCGTCCAAGGACGACACGCCCATGTTCGTGTTCGGTGTGAACCACGCCACGTACAAGGGCGAGGCCATCATCTCCAACGCCTCGTGCACCACCAACTGCCTGGCGCCGCTGGCCAAGGTGCTCAACGACAAGTGGGGCATCAAGCGCGGCCTGATGACCACGGTGCACGCCGCCACCGCGACGCAAAAGACCGTGGACGGCCCGTCCAACAAGGACTGGCGCGGCGGCCGCGGCATCCTGGAAAACATCATCCCCTCCTCGACCGGTGCGGCCAAGGCGGTGGGCGTGGTGATCCCCGAGCTGAACAAGAAGCTCACCGGCATGAGCTTCCGCGTGCCGACTTCCGACGTCTCGGTGGTCGACCTGACGGTCGAACTGAACAAGGAAGCCAGTTACAAGGAAATCTGCGCCGAGATGAAGGCGCAGTCCGAAGGCGCGCTCAAGGGCATCCTGGGCTACACCGAGGACAAGGTGGTTGCCACCGACTTCCGTGGCGACACGCGCACCTCGATCTTCGACGCTGACGCCGGCATCGCCCTGGACGGCACCTTCGTCAAGCTCGTGTCCTGGTACGACAACGAGTGGGGCTATTCCAACAAGTGCCTGGAAATGGCGCGGGTGGTGGCGAAGTAAGCTGCGCTCCGGACGGCGTCCGTTAATGAAAAACGCGCCCCCGGGGCGCGTTTTTCATTGGGCACGTCCTAAGTCAACCCATCTTTTCCCGCGCCTTCTCTCCCAGGTCCATCACTATCATTACGCCCGGGCGTGCCTTTCCCCGTGCGCTTCTCGCCCCGAGAGACACAAGCTCCGAATGCCGATCAAGAAGTCCGACCTCTATTCCAAGCTCTGGGCCTCGTGCGATGAACTGCGCGGCGGCATGGACGCCAGCCAGTACAAGGACTACGTGCTGGTGCTGCTGTTCATCAAGTACATCAGCGACAAGTACGCCGGCCAGCCGTTTGCAGCGATCCAGATTCCCGCCGGCGCCAGCTTTGCCGACATGGTGGCGCTCAAGGGCCAGTCCGACATCGGCGACCAGATCAACAAGAAGGTCCTCCGGCCGCTGGAAGACGCCAACCGCATCCGCATCAAGGCCGACTTCAACGACGACGCCCTCCTGGGCACCGGCAAGGAGAAGGTCGACAAGCTCACTAACCTGATCGCCATCTTCGAGTCGCCCGACCTGAACTTCTCGAAGAATCGCGCCGACGGTGACGACATCCTGGGTGACGCATACGAGTACCTGATGCGCCACTTCGCCACCGAGAGCGGCAAGAGCAAGGGGCAGTTTTATACGCCCGCCGAGGTCAGCCGCATCATGGCGGCGGTGCTGGGCATCGCGCAGACGAAGACATCACGTCAGACCACTGCCTACGATCCCACATGCGGGTCGGCATCGCTGCTGCTGAAGGTGGCCGAAGCCGCGCCCACGGAGATTACCCTGTACGGCCAGGAGAAAGAGGAAGTCACCAGCGGCCTGGCGCGCATGAACATGATCCTGCACCACAACCCCGGTGCCGTGATCGAGCAGGGCAACACGCTGGCCGACCCGAAGTTCCTGGACGGCAAACAGCTCAAGACCTTCGACTACGTGGTGGCCAACCCGCCGTTCTCCGACAAGCGCTGGAGCAATGGCCTGCACCCGGAGGCCGATCCCTTCGGCCGCTTCGAGGGCTTCGGCGTTCCGCCGGCCAAGCAGGGCGACTACGCCTACCTGCTGCACATCGTGCGCTCGCTCAAGTCCACTGGCCGCGGTGCCTGCATCCTGCCGCACGGCGTGCTGTTCCGCGGCAATGCGGAAGCCGAGATTCGCAAGAGCCTGGTGCGCCGAGGCCTGATCCACGCCCTGATCGGGCTGCCGGCCAACCTGTTCTACGGCACCGGCATCCCGGCCTGCATCGTCGTCATCGACAAGGCAGGCGCGGCGGCGCGCAAGGGTATCTTCATGATCGACGCCAGCCAGGGCTTCATGAAGGACGGCCCCAAGAACCGGCTGCGCGAGCGCGACATCCATCGCATCGTCGATGCCTATACCTCGTTGGAGAACGGCGACGCGCGCTTCGCCCGCATGGTGAGCTTCGTTGAAATTGAGAAGAACGATTTCAACCTCAACCTGCCGCGCTACATCGACAGCAGCACGTCCGAAGACCTGCAGGACATCGATGCCCACCTGAACGGCGGCATCCCAAAGGCTGACGTGCAGGCGCTGCAGCGCTACTGGGCGGTCTGCCCTAAGCTGCGGGCCGCGCTTTTCACGCCCCGTCGCTCGGGCTATATGGATTTGCGTGTGGATCCAGTCGCAATCAACACCACCATCCATAAGCATGCCGAATTCCAGGCCTTCACGGATGCGATGAACAGCCACTTCGAGGCGTGGCGGACGCCCACCGCCAAGCGGCTGAAGAAGCTGGCGCCCGGCTTTCACCCCAAGGCGCTGATCCACAAACTGGCCGAGAGCCTGCTCGCGCACTACGAGCACCAGCCCACGGCGCAGGCGCTGATCGACCCCTATGCCGTTTATCAGCACCTGATGGACTACTGGGCCCAGATCATGCAGGACGACGCCTATCTGGTCGCCGAAGGCGGCTGGAAAGCCGAGACCCACCGCGTGTTGGAGACGAAAAAGGGCAAGGACGGCAAACCTGGCAAGACCGTGGACAAGGGCTGGGCCTGCGACCTGGTGCCCAAGGCGCTGCTGGTGCAGCACCACTACGCCGCCGAGCAGGCCGAGCTGGACCGGCTGGGTGCGGAGCTGGAGACCGCGCAAGCGGCGCTGCAGGAACTGGAAGAGGAGCACGGCGGCGACGAGGCCGTGTTTGCCGGCTTCAACAAGATCAATGACAACGAAGTGAAGTCACGGCTGAAGGAGATCGGCGGGGACGCCGAGGCGGCAGAAGAGCTGGAGGTGCTGCAGCGTTGGCTGGCTCTGAGCGAGCAGGCTGGCGCGTTGAAGCGGCGCATCAAGACGCTGGATGCGGAGTTGGATGCGAAGGCTTATGCGCGATATCCAAAGCTCACAGCGAGCGAGGTGCGAACCTTGGTGGTGGACCACAAGTGGACGGCGGCGCTGGATGCAGCGGCGCACGGTGAGCTTGACCGGGTGAGTCATACGCTGACAGCGCGAGTGAAGGTTCTGGCGGAGCGGTATGCGCAGACCTTGACTCAAGTGACCCAGCGTGTAGACGAACTAGAAGCGTCAGTTGCGAGGCACCTGACGCGGATGGGGTTCGTGTGGAACTGAAAGAGCCCAGCGCCGCCTATGCGCTGCGGACGCGCAGTACCGAGATCGGAGATATCCCGGGCGATTGGGCGATCTGTTCTATTGGAGAGATTGCTAGCAGTTCCTCTGGCACTACGCCACCACGAAGCCAGTTTGATCGGTACTACGCCCAGGGAAGCCACGCCTGGGTGAAGACGCTGGATCTGACAAACGGGGAGGTGTATTCAACTGACGAAGCAGTCACTGATCTTGCGCTGCAAGAGACTAACTTGCGTCTTTATCCCGCGGGTTCTGTCTTAGTCGCCATGTACGGAGGCTTGCGCCAGATTGGCCGAACCGGGCTGCTACGAACTCCGGCAGCAGTGAATCAAGCGATCACCGCCATACAACCGGCCGACGGCCGCTTGGTGCCGGAGTACTTATTGGCCGTTCTCAACTATCGTGTCGACGATTGGAAGTCCGTCGCCAGTAGCAGTAGGAAGGATCCGAACATTACCGGTGCCGATGTCCGGTCGTTCAAGGTGGCAATGCCACCCCTCGATGAACAGAGCGCGATCGCTCAGGCAGTCGCCGACGCCGACGCCCTGATCGACTCGCTGGAGCAACTGCTGGCCAAGAAGCGCCAGACCAAGCAAGGCGCCATGCAAGAACTGCTCACCGGCAAGCGGCGGTTGCCGACCTTTTCTGGCGACTGGAAAGAGTGCGTACTCGGGAACTTGTTGGAATCACGCCCGGACTATGGCATCAACGCCCCGGCTGTGCCATACAGCTCGAGCTTACCGACGTACCTACGCATCACAGACATCGATGGCGAAGGACGACTCTTGGCGGATGCGCGTGTATCAGTAGATCGTCCCGACGCAGAGTTTTACTACCTGATCCCAGGGGATGTCGTGTTTGCACGCACGGGCGCGAGTGTTGGCAAGAGTTACCTGTACAAGCAGTCCGACGGACCGCTAGTCTTCGCGGGCTTCCTCATTCGGGTACGACCGTGTGAGACCAAACTAGTGCCTTCCTTTCTCTTCTACTTTTCGCAAACTCGGAGGTACTGGAAGTGGGTGACCTTGATGTCTATGCGCAGCGGACAGCCTGGCATTAACGGACGGGAGCTTTCCAGCATGCCAATCCTGTTGCCTGGTCTCGCCGAGCAGCAAGCCATCGCGCAGATCCTCTCTGACATGGATGCGGACATCTACGCCCTTGAAGCCCGCCTCGCCAAGGCCCGCGACCTGAAGCAGGCCATGATGCAGGTGCTGCTGACCGGTCGCATCCGGTTCAAGGGTGAGGCGGCGGGCTGAGGGCTTTGGGCCGGTGCAGATCCCGCGCCGGCGATTTCCAGATGTTTTTCGGCGTCGCCATGGGTCTCCAGGCACGGGATTGACCGTAAACCGTTGTCACGGAAAGGTTTTTCTGACAGGATTCAAGATCCTGCTAAGTGATTTTCAAGAAACTCCTTTGCCATGCCGCAGTTCCTGCACCACGACCTGCGCCTGCTGAACCCGCGCTTCGACTCCCCGCTGCTGGATGTGCTGACCGATCTGGAGCACCTGCGCCGACTCGAATTGCGCGGCACCACGCCGCAGGCGCTCTTCATGCAGCTCAAGGAAGTCTTCCATTTCCTGGAGAGTCTGGCCTCGGCGCGCATCGAGGGTAACCACACCACCCTGGCCGACTACGTGGATGCCAAGGTGGCGCCCGGGCTCGCGCCCTCGGACATGCTGCGCGAGCTCGACAACATTGAAGCCGCCATGCGCCAGGTCGAAACCGCCATGGCACCCGGTGAGCCGCTCACCGAAGCGCTACTGCGCGGCCTGCACGCCACCACGGTGGACGGGCTCCAGCGAGAGGGCGATCGCACGCCCGGCAGTTACCGCACCAGCCCGGTTCAGATTGCCGCGGCTGACCATCTGCCGCCCGATGCGCTGGAGGTGCCGCGTTACATGGCGGAGCTCGTGGCTTTCGTGAACCAGGCCGACCCGCCGAAGTACGACCTGATGAAGGTGGCCTTGGTCCACCATCGTTTCGCCTGGGTGCACCCCTTCAGCAATGGCAACGGGCGCGTAGTGCGGCTGCTCACGCACGCCATGCTCATCAAGTACGGCTTTCAGGTTACCGCAGCGGGGCGCTTGCTGAACCCGGCGGCCGTGTTCTGTGCCGACCGCCAGCGCTACTACACCATGCTGGGCATCGCCGACAGCGGCGCCGAGGCCGATCTCGAAGTCTGGTGTACCTACGTGCTCGCCGGCATCCGCGACGAGCTGCAGAAGGTGAACCAGCTCGCGGACTACGCCTTCCTGCGCGACAGGGTGCTGCTGCCGGCCGTGGCCC
>Ga0207853_1000079_pt1 | contig 22656 bp, 23 predicted proteins | sample LuqExpMetagenom6_FD_187764 | JGI IMG/M metagenome (GOLD analysis project Ga0207853, IMG submission 187764) | Tropical forest soil microbial communities from Luquillo Experimental Forest, Puerto Rico - Sample 6 (SPAdes) | ecosystem: Environmental > Terrestrial > Soil > Tropical forest ...
GAGCCGATCGACGACGAATCGCAGGCGGCGCTGGTGGACACCGACCCGGGGCCGGACCTGCAGGCGGACCTGTGGCAGCTGCGCGAGGCACTGGCCAAGGCCCTGGACGGCTTGTCGGCCGAGCATCGCGCGGTGGTGGACCTCACCTACTTCCACGGCCTGGGCTATCGCGAGATCGCGCAGATCGTGTCCTGCCCCGTCGATACGGTCAAGACGCGCATGTTCCATGCACGCCGGAAGTTGCGGACCCTGCTGGCCGGCCGCCTGGAGGACTGGTTATGAAAGTCGTTCCGATTGAAGCCGACCCCCACTTCGCCGTGCGCGCGCTGCTGCCCTGGTATGCGATGAACGCCCTCGATGCGGCCGATGCGGCGCAGGTGGAATCGCATTTGGCGGGTTGCCCGAGCTGCCGGACCGAGCTCGAGCTCGAGCGCCGACTCCAGGCCGCGCAGCCTCTGTCGATCGCAGCGGGCGACGTGGACCGCGGATGGACACACATGCGCAAGCTGATCCGATCCGAGGCCCCGCGTGCGCAACCCGCGGCGGCACCCTGGTTGCGCTGGGTCCTGGTCGGGCAGCTCGCGGTCATCGCCCTGTTCGCCGTGCTGTTCGTGCTGCCGCGCAGCGGCGACGAGGCGTATCGGGCCTTGGGCACGCCCAGCGCGGGGGCGGCCGCCAACGCGCTGGTGATGTTCAGGCCCGCCGCGACCGAGCAGGAGATTCGTGCCGCGCTGCGCGCCGGCGGGGCCCGGCTGGTCGATGGGCCGACCGCGAGTAACGCCTATCTGCTGCGTGTGACCGGCGAAGACCACGCCGAGGCCATCGCGCGGCTGCGCTCGCAGCCGGCGGTCATGCTGGCCGAATCGCTGGATGCGAAACCCGGGCCATGACACGCGTTCTCGTGGCCGGCCTGTTGTGGCTGCTGGCGACCTGTGCGGGCGCGGCGCCGCCCGCACCGGACCAAGCCTCCGATGCGCAGCAGCAGGTGCTGGTGCTGCTGAATCTTGCGCCACAGCACTTCCGTCCCGCCGGGGCCTACGGGGGCGGCTACGGCGGCGAGGTCGGCCATGCCGCACGCCGAGCCATCGCGATACGGCTGGCCCGCGAGCACGGCTTGACGCTGGTGACGGACTGGCCGATGCCGGTGCTGGGCGTCGACTGCTACGTGATGCAGATACCGCCCGGCGCCGGACCGCAGCGCACGCCCGAGCAGCTGGCCGCAGCGCTGTCGCGCGACGCCCGGGTGGCCTGGGCCCAGCCCATGAATCTGTACCGCGCGCAGGCCGGCCCGGCCGATCCGGTGCTCGGCCACAACGATCCGCTGTATCCCGCACAACCGGCCGCGCGGCTGTGGCGACTGGCCGATTTGCACCAACTGGCCACCGGCCGGGGGGTGAGCGTGGCGCTGGTGGACAGCGGCGTCGACGCGACGCATCCCGACCTGGTGGGGCAAGTGAGCGTGGCCGAAAACTTCGTCGATGGCCAAGCCTATGCGAGCGAGCGCCACGGCACCGCCATCGCCGGGATCATCGGCGCGCATGCGGACAACGGCATCGGCATCGCGGGCGTGGCGCCGAACGCGGCCTTGCTGGCGCTGCGGGCGTGCTGGCAGGCATCGCTCGACGAGACGCTGTGCACCAGCCTCAGCCTGGCCAAGGCACTGCACTTCGCCATCACCCAGCACGCGGCGGTCGTCAACGTGAGCCTGAGCGGCCCCAAGGACCGCCTGCTCGGCCAGTTGATCGACCGCGCCTTGTCGCGCGGCATGACGGTGGTGGCGGCCTTCGACGCGGCCTTGCCGGACGGCGGCTTTCCCGCCTCGCACGCCGGCGTGTGGGCGGTCACCGATACGGCCGCGCACGGCGAGGTGCTGGTCGCGCCGGGCCGAGACACGCCCACCACCAGCCCCGGCGGCGGCTGGCAAGTGGTGAGCGGCGCCTCGTACGCGGCCGCCCATGTCGCCGGGCTGGCGGCGCTGTTGCGCGAACTCGGCGGCACGCCGAACGGCGCCGTGCCCATCCATCAGATTTTGGTGTCGCTGCCCTCCGGCGACATCGACACTTGCGCGACACTGATGCGCGTGGCCGGTCCGCGCGAGTGCGCGTGCGCCGACGTGCTTTCGCGCTCCGCCGCGGCACCGGCCACCGCCCCCGGACTCCGCCCCCCGTGATGTGCCTGCGCTGAAACCGGTCCTTCGCATCGCCTGCATCGCCGCTCTCGCTGTCGCCAGCGGCGGTCTCCGCGCCCAGGTCGGGGGCAGCATCGTGGTCGAATCGGACTACCGGTTTCGCGGCATTTCGCTGAGCGGCGAGGACCCCACCGCGCATCTGAGCCTGTCCTACGACCATCCTCGCGGCGCCTACGGCGGCGCATCGCTGTCGAGCGTCGAACTGGAACCCGGATCGCATCAGGCGGGCTTGACCGCCTACGCCGGCTACGCCCGCCGCAACGGCGCGGCCGGGACGTGGGAAGTCGGCGCCACCCTGAACCGCTTCGCCGGCGCCGCCGCCTACGACTATGACGAAGTCTTCGCCGGCTACGTCGCCGAGCGCTGGACCGCCCGGCTCTATCTGTCACCCGATTACTTCGGCCGCGGTGCGCGCACGCTGTATGGCGAATTCAACGGTGCCCTGCCGCTCACGCGCGAGTGGCGGACTTTCGCGCACCTGGGCGTGCTCGCGCGCCTGTCGGGCGACACCGTGGCTGGCATCGGGGCGGCACGCTACGACGCACGCGTCGGGCTGGGCCTGCGCATCGCTCAGTTCGATGTGCAGCTGGCCTGGGTCGGCACCAGCCAGGGCGTGCCCTACGTGGGCAGCTATCAGCAACGGCGCAACACCGCGGTGCTGAGCGCCAGCTACGACTTCTGAATCGTCTGGTTTCGCGGGCGCGACGCCCGAGATGAACCAAGGCGCTGCGGCGTGGAATCCACCGTGCCCGACACGCCGCAACGCGCGTGTCATCGCCCACATGCAAGGAGCCCGACGATGGACCGATCGCGCAAGTCGCTGCTGGCCAGCGCCACCGCAAGTTCGCTGATGCTCGCCCTCATGACCCCGCTGGCACTCGGTGCCGGGCAAGCCAAACGCCAGGCGCCCCCGCCGCCATGCCATCCCAATCCCCACGCCGCCGAAGACCAGGCCCAGGTCCAGAACCGCGGCGACGTACGGCAGCTGCCCACGATCTTGCGCGACCGGCTGGGCGAGCTGGCCGCTCGGCCCCACAGCCAGCTGCCCACCCAGACGTATGCGGAAGCAGACCAGCCGAGCCAACTCTTTCAGTACTACCTGCTCGACACGAACAACTTCGAGCCCAACCCCTTCACCAGCCGGATTGCCGGTGTCAACGACAAGGCCATGCTCACCGCGACCGGAGGCAACTGCGGCCTGCCCACGCTCGGCTCGGTGCGCGTGGTGCTGGAGCCGAAGCCGGGACTGCCCACCGACCCGAACGACGTGGGCGCCTTCATCGACGTCTTCACCGACATCTCCGGGCTGTTCGTCATCAACAACGAAAGCGGCTGGTACGAAGGCTGGATGATCCATGACCTGCGCGTCGCACCGGTGGCCGCGCCGCTGGCCGGCGGTCGACCGCAGTTCGGCACCATCACGGCCGACGACGCCGCCGCGCTCCAGGCGATGGGTGCGCACCACAACGTGGCCGGCGACATCTTCACTATCGACGGCAACGCGGTGCGCTTCCCCAGCGCCAACGATCATTTCCCCGATCGCCAGAGCAACGTGGTGCCCATCCACCTCAGCATGGGCGCCTGGAATAGCCTGCAACAGAGCGACGGCCATGCCTACTGGGAATTCAACTACACGACCAACTGGGTCCACCCGCTGTATGAACTTCCGTTCACCGGCGGCATTCCGGGCACCTTCGAGGCGGGCCAGATCGGCGCCTTGTCCTCGCTGATTCCCGGCTCCGGGCCGGCGGGGGTGAAGAACGACCCGAAGGCCTACGGCGACAACCCGAACACCGCCGGCGCGATGGGCTCCGGGCCGCGCGACCCGGACAAGTTCGACGCGGACGACGACTCGCAGCGCGAATTTCGCCAGCGCTTCGTCCCCAGCGGCCTGGCCAAGGAGATCTATCTCGACGTGTACGAGCGGGTCGCCTCATTCGAGCCGGCCGTGACCGATTTCAGCAAGCGGCTGTTCGATGCGTACGCGATCGAAGTCGCGCACGTGGATACCAACCACGACGGCGTCATTTCCGCCGCCGAAGGCGACCCGGATACCGCCTCGGATGGTTTCCCGAACAACGAACGCCTGTTCATTCCGGCCACCCAGTTCAACCGCTTCGCGGTGACGCGTGAGATCAATGACGGCCTGCTCGCGCCGCGCTTCGCACCGAGCCAGAAGGCCTGGGTGCTGTCGGGATTCCTGACCGGCGTCAATCCGGCCATACCGGCCTCCGAAGGCCGTGACGGCGACGACAGATGATCGGACTCGTCGCTGCGGTCAGTAGGTCATCTGGTAGCGATACACCTGGCACTCGTACGAAGCTTCACCCGCGGCACAAGGCGACCCGCCGTAGGCGGGCGGCGCAGCGCCTGCGCAGCCCGCCAACAACAGCAGCAGGGGAACGATGCCGAAGATCCTGGCCATGCAAGCTCCTTTGGACAGCAGAAGGGATCTGCTTCAGGATCGCTCCATGCGCGCAGGAAATCCGTGTTCAACGGTCACAAGCTGCGCGAGTGCGTGCATCGGTGAGTTCGGTGACCGCGGCTGACAGTGACGCGGGCGGAGAGCAGGAAAGACTTCGAACTCAGGCACTTGCCGTTGCGAAGGAACCCGCACAGGAGCTCTCCCACGCGTCCCGAAGCACGGTCCTGAAGAGGTCCGAGAGCATCGAGACACTCCCCCATCGTTCTGAGCGCTCGGGCACAACCTGCTCGAGCCTCAGGAGCTCGCTCTCGATGAAACGGTGGATCGCCGGCACGGGTTGAGACAGCCCCAATTCTGGCGACGCCCTCTTCACATCGATCAGTTCGTGAATCGCGCCGACCAGATCGGCCTGTCCGTCAAGGACGGTCAGGAGTCTGTCGAACTCAATCGGCGCGGGCTTTCCGAACTGCTCCAGCCAGCGCACCGCGAGCAATGGTCGAAGCACGTAGAAGTACTTCTTCAGTGGAACAACGCTGTCCTGCAGGTAGCCGCGGAAGTTTGTCTTGGCCATGCTGCGGTAGTGGTGGATCCCGGCCTCCACCGAATAGACGGCGGAGAGCAAGCGCTGTGCCTCCGCGTGGAACGTGCCGGAGGCTTCGTACACGATCGGAGACTGGATCCACTCGACAAAGCCCGGATTCGACTTCCAGAACAAGCGAAGTGCCTTGCGCAGATCCCAGCCGTTGACATCGAGATCGTCAACGATCGGATACTCGATCACGTCACGTTTCTCTTCGAGGTCGACCGCGAGATACCAATCCGGTCGGTGCACGTAGATGAAGCGCGCGTCGTAATCGCTGTTGGGCGAGGCGAATCCCCAGGCGCGGCTGCCTGACTCCACGGCGAGCAGGATCTTCACGTCGTGCTCGGATTCGGCTCGGCGCAAGCGCAGTTTGACCTCGTTTCTCACAGCATTTGAAATCATGGGATTGGGTGCGCCGATCAGTGCTGGTCGGCGCTGGCATATTCGACCTGAATTGGACCATGCACCGCTCTTTGCCTTACCACTTTCTCTGCGCTGCACTTGATCACCAAGGTCGTGTCAGTCTTCCACGACACACCCGCACCGCCGCGGCAATAGGCGGCAAAAACCGGCTCGGCGAAGTACTGGCGAAGGAAATGGCCCGTTGGCCGGACGATCACGTGGTCACCATAGGGGGCCAGTCCTCCTTCAGAGCCCGACCGCAATACGAAAGCCACTTGAGATCCATCAGGTGAGGCGACCGCGCTTCTCTCAATCCAACTTGAGAAGCGAAGAACCATCACGCCGGCGCCGAGCAAAGCGACAACGACTCCAACTGCAGCCAGTCCACCGACTATGGTTTTCATGTCGCCTCCGCTTCGTTGATCTGAGTCGCCGCCTTACATCAACAGCTCCTACGCCGCACGCCCTCGCTCGCCCTCCCCCAGACTTCCGAATTTCTCCGCCAGGAACCTCTCCCCTTGCTCCAGCATGAAATAGCGAAACGCCTCGGCCGCCGGTGACAGCGTTCGCGCCAGCGTGTTCACCACATGCCAGCGTCGCATCACCGGCAAACCTTCGACCTCGGGAACGGCAATCAATCCATGGTCCAGTTCCAGGCCGACGGTGTGCAGCGACAGCAGGCTCACGCCCATCCCGGCCATCACGGCCTGCTTGATCGCTTCGTTGCTGGACATCTGCATCACCGTGCGCACCGACAGGCGATGCGCCAGCAGGTATTCATCCAAAGCGGCTCTGGTGCCCGAACCTTCCTCGCGCATGATGAAGGCCTCGTGCAGCAGCGCCTGCGCGGGCACGCGTTCCATGCGGGTAAACGGGTGGTCGGTGGCGGTCACCAGCACGTGGGGATGCATGGCGAAGGGCTCGGCTCGCGTGGCCCACTCCTTCGGCGGACGGCCCATGATGGCGAGTTCCACTTCGCCCTGGCGCATCAGCTCGACGATCTGTTCGCGGTTGTTGGCCACGCGCAGGCGGATCTCGATGCCAGGGTGGTCCTGGCGAAACAGCGCCAGCATGCGCGGCACGAAGTACTTCGCAGTGCTGACCATCACCACGTCGAGTGCGCCGCCCTTCAATCCCTTGAAGTTGGCCACCAGGTCCTCGGCGTCGCGCATCGCGGCCAGCACGCGCCGCGCGTGCGCCAACACGTACTCGCCCATGGTGGTCAGCGACACCGCGCGGCTGGTGCGGTCGAACAGCGGCAGGCCAACCTGCTCTTCCAGATCCCTGATCTGCATCGACACCGCGGGCGGCGTCAGGGCCAGCTCTTCCGCGGCGCGGGCGAAGTTCAGGTGCTTGCCCACGGCAGCGAAGACGCGCAGCTGGCGCAAGGTGACGTTCTTCATTCAGAACCTCTTAACGATCCGGTCAGGAGATTTGACTTCTCTTGAATGCTAGGCCTGCCTAGAGTCCGTCCACAACCGCGCGATCGTGGTTTTGTGATGGAGATCAAGGATGAACAAGCCGTTCGAAGAGGGAGTGATCACTGACGCCAAGAAGCGCTACAGCGCTGGCGTTCTGAAGTACCGCCAGATGGGGTACTGGGATGCGGACTACGTCCCGAAGGATACCGACGTGCTGTGCCTGTTCCGCATCACACCGCAGGACGGCGTGGACCCGATCGAGGCCGCCGCCGCCGTCGCCGGCGAATCCAGCACGGCCACCTGGACCGTCGTCTGGACCGACCGCCTGACCGCCTGCGACAGCTACCGCGCCAAGGCCTACCGGGTCGAGCCGGTGCCCAACCAGCCGGGCCAGTACTTCGCCTGGGTGGCCTACGACCTGATCCTGTTCGAGGAAGGCTCAATCGCCAACATGACGGCGAGCCTGATCGGCAACGTGTTCTCGTTCAAGCCGCTGAAGGCCGCGCGCTTAGAAGACATCCGCATCCCGGTCGCCTACGTCAAGACCTTCAAGGGCCCGCCCACCGGCCTGGTGGTGGAGCGCGAGCGCCTGGACAAGTTCGGCCGGCCGCTGCTGGGTGCCACGACCAAGCCCAAGCTGGGTCTGTCCGGCCGCAACTACGGCCGCGTGATCTATGAAGGCCTGAAGGGCGGCCTCGACTTCATGAAGGACGACGAGAACATCAACTCGCAGCCTTTCATGCACTGGCGCGATCGCTTCCTGTACGTGATGGATGGCGTGAACAAGGCCAGCGCCGCCACCGGTGAGGTCAAGGGCTCGTACCTGAACATCACCGGCGCGACCATGGAAGACATGTATGAGCGCGCCGAGTTCGCCAAGGAACTGGGCTCGGTCGTGATCATGCTCGACCTGGTGATCGGCTGGACCGCGATCCAGTCGATGGCCAACTGGGCGCGCAAGAACGACATGATCGTCCACATGCACCGCGCCGGCCACGGCACGTACACGCGGCAGAAGAACCATGGCGTGAGCTTCCGCGTGATCGCCAAGTGGCTGCGCCTGGCGGGCGTGGACCACCTGCACACCGGCACCGCCGTGGGCAAGCTCGAAGGCGACCCGATGACGGTGCAGGGCTACTACAACGTCTGCCGCGACAGCTACACCAGGCAGGACCTGCCGCGCGGCCTGTTCTACGACCAGGACTGGGCCGACCTGAAGAAGGTGATGCCAGTGGCCTCCGGCGGCATCCACGCCGGCCAGATGCACCAGCTGCTGGACCTGTTCGGCGAAGACGTGATCCTGCAATTCGGCGGCGGCACCATCGGCCACCCCGCGGGCATCCAGGCCGGCGCCGTGGCCAACCGCGTTGCGCTCGAATGCATGGTGAAGGCGCGCAACGAAGGGCGCGACATTCGCAACGAGGGCCCGGAGATCCTGCGTGCGGCGGCGCAGTTCTGCACGCCGCTGAAGCAGGCGCTGGATACCTGGGGCGACATCACCTTCAACTACACATCGACGGATACGAGCGACTTTGCGGTGACGCCGGGGGTGTCGGCGTGATGCACTGCAACTGCTCGCGAAGGGCGGGAAGGATCAGGGCGACAGGGCACTCCGCTGCGTTCATGTCCCCCGCCGCCAGCCTGCGGCGGGGGACATGAGCGGAGCCAGTTACCCGGTGATCACGGCCGGCACAAGAAGCACCAAAGAACAAGGAGAACTTCAACCATGATGACCAACCCCACCGGCCGCCTCACGCAGGGCATGTTCAGCTTTTTGCCCGACCTGACGGACGCCGAGATCAAGCTGCAGATCGAGTACGGCTTGAACCGCGGCTACGCCTGGAGCGTGGAATACACCGACGACCCGCATCCGCGCAACACCTACTGGGAGATGTACGGCATGCCCATGTTCGACCTGCGCGACGCCGCTGGCGTGATGGCCGAACTGCAGCAGTGCCGCAAGACCTTCCCTGACTGCTACATCCGTCTGATGGCCTTCGATTCCACGCGCGGCGTTGAGACGGTGGCAATGAGCTTCATCGTCAACCGGCCGGAGAGAGAGCCCGGCTTCCGCCTGGTGCGCCAGGAAGTCGACGGCCGCAGCATGCGCTACACGGTGCACAGCTACGCCACCGACCGGCCCGAAACCGAGCGCTACAGCGGCTGATGGCACTCCCTGCGTACGCATTGAAGGCGGTGCAGGCGCCGGCGCCCGAAGCGGCCGCCGCCACGGAGCCGCCGCGCACGGTCGCCGACGCGGTGGCACGCAGCCAGGTCGCCGAGGTGCTCAACGAGCTCGATTGCGAGCTGGTGGGGCTGGCGCCGGTCAAGCAACGCATCCGCGACATCGCGGCGCTGCTGGTGATCGACAAGCTGCGCGCCTCGGTCGGTTTGCAGGCGCAACCGCCCTCGCTGCACATGAGCTTCACCGGCAACCCCGGCACCGGCAAGACCACGGTGGCGCTGCGCATGGCGCAGATCCTGCACCGCCTGGGCTACGTGCGCAAAGGGCACTTGGTGGCGGTCACGCGCGACGACCTGGTGGGCCAGTACATCGGCCACACCGCGCCCAAGACGCGCGAGGTACTGAAGAAGGCGATGGGCGGCGTGCTGTTCATCGACGAGGCCTACTACCTGTACCGCCCCGAGAACGAGCGCGACTACGGCCAGGAGGCGATCGAGATCCTGCTGCAGGTGATGGAGAACCAGCGCGACGACCTGGTCGTGATCCTGGCCGGCTACCAGGACCGCATGGACACCTTCTTCCGCTCCAACCCCGGCATGAGTTCGCGCATCGCACACCACCTGTCCTTCCCCGACTACGCGGAAGACGAACTGCTGCAGATCGCCGACCGGATGCTGGCCGAGATGAACTACCGCTTCAGCCCCGGCGCACGCGAAGCCTTCGACCGCTACCTCGCGCTGCGGGTGCACCAGCCGCATTTCGCCAACGCGCGCAGCGTGCGCAACGCGCTGGACCGCATGCGCCTGCGCCAGGCCAGCCGGCTGTTCGCGCAGGCCGACCGGGCGCTCAACGCCGACGCGCTCAGCACCATCACGGCGGCCGACATCCTGGCCAGCCGTGTGTTCACACACAACAAGACAGGAGACCCCCATGCACCTCGGCCGCACCACGCTGTCGAAGTTCCTGCTGCAACAGCTCAATGACATCGAAGACGGCAACAACCTCGGCGCCCTGCTGGTGGACGTTGCCGCGGCGGTCAAGGCCATCTCGGCCATGACCGCCAAAGGCGCGCTCGGTGGCTACCTCGGCGAGCTCGACCAGCGCAACGTGCAGGGCGAGACGCAGAAGAAGCTCGACGTACTGGCCAACGAAACCCTGGTCCGCAGCTGCGAGTGGGGCGGCCTGGTGGCCGGCATGGCCTCGGAAGAGAACGAGGACCCGCTGGCGGTGCCGCCAGAATTCACCCGCGGGCCGTTCCTGCTGGTGTTCGATCCGCTGGACGGCTCCTCCAACACCGACGTGAATGTGTCGGTGGGCACCATCTTCTCGGTGCTGCGTCATCGCTGCGCCGAAGCGCCGGTCACCAGCGATTTCCTCAAATCCGGCGGCGAGCAGGTCGCAGCCGGCTACGCCATCTATGGGCCGGCCACCATGCTGGTGCTCACGGTCGGCAAAGGCACGCACGGTTTCACGCTGGACCGTGAGATAGGCAACTTCATTCTCACGCATCCCTCGATGAAGATTCCGGAGGACACCGGCGAGTTCGCCATCAACACCAGCAACGCACGCTTCTGGGAGCCGCCGGTGCATCGCTACGTGACCGAATGCCAGGCCGGCCGCGCCGGCGAACGCGGGCGTGACTTCAACATGCGCTGGATCGCGTCCATGGTGGCGGAGGTGCATCGCATCCTGGTGCGCGGCGGCGTCTTCATGTACCCGCGCGACACCAAGGACCCGAGCAAGCCCGGGCGGCTACGCCTGATGTACGAGGCCAACCCGATCGGCCTGCTGATCGAACAAGCCGGCGGGCGCGCCATCACCGGACGCGAGCGCCTGCTGGCGCTCCAGCCGACGTCGCTGCACCAGCGCGTGCCGGTGATCCTGGGCTCGCGCAACGAAGTGGAACGCATCGCCCGCTACCACGCCGAACACGACGCCGGCACCGACCGGCCCTATGTGTCGCCGCTGTTCAACGAGCGCTCGCTGTACCGGCCCGAAGCCCTCGCCTGAGAGAAGAAGACATGTCGATTCGTCACCCCGTCATCGCGGTGACCGGCTCCTCCGGCGCCGGCACCACGACCGTCATGCAAAGCTTTTCGCACATCTTCCGGCGCGACGGCATCCGCGCCCAGGTGGTCGAGGGCGACTCCTTCCATCGCTACAACCGCGCCGAGATGCGCGAGCGCGTGCGCCTGGCCGACTCGGGCGAAGGCGCGCAGATCAGCCACTTCGGGCCCGAGGCCAACCTGCTGGCCGAACTGGAGCAGACCTTCCGCGACTACGGCGAGACCGGCCAGGGCCAGGTGCGGCGCTACATCCACGACGCGGGAGAAGCCAAGGAACTGGGCGGCGAGCCCGGCACCTTCACGCCTTGGGCGTCCATGGCGGCAGGCAGCGACCTGCTGTTCTACGAAGGCCTGCACGGCGGCTACGTCGGCGAACAGGCGAACGTGGCGCACCACGTCGACCTGCTGGTGGGCGTGGTGCCCATCATCAACCTGGAATGGATCCAGAAGCTGCACCGCGACCAGAAGCTGCGCGGCTACAGCCCGGAAGCGGTGATGGACACCATCCTGCGACGCATGCCCGACTACGTGAACCACATCTGCCCGCAGTTCAGCCGCACGCATGTCAACTTCCAGCGCGTGCCCACGGTGGACACCAGCAATCCCTTCATCGCCAAGGACATCCCGAGTGCCGACGAATCCATGGTCGTGATCCGCTTCGCCAACCCGAAGGGGATCGACTTCCCCTACCTGCTGTCGATGCTGCACGACTCCTGGATGAGCCGCCCGAACAACATCGTGGTGCCGGGCGGCAAGATGGGCCTGGCGATGCAGCTGATCTTCACGCCCATGATCCTGCGCCTGATGGACCTGAAGCGGAGGGCGGCATGAAGCGCGACGCGAACTTCACTTCACGCACGCTCGCCAACGCGCTGCGCATGCTGGCGATCGACGCCGTCGAGCAGGCCAGGAGCGGCCACCCCGGCGCGCCCATGGGCATGGCCGACGTCGCCGAAGTGCTGTGGCGGCTGCACCTGAAGCACAACCCGGCCGATCCGCACTGGCCGGACCGCGACCGCTTCGTGCTGTCCAACGGTCACGCCTCGATGCTGCTCTATGGCTTGTTGCACCTGACCGGCTACGACCTGCCGCTCGACGAGCTGAAGCGCTTCCGCCAGTTGCACAGCCGCGCACCGGGCCACCCCGAAGTGGGCATCACCCCCGGCGTGGAGACGACCACCGGCCCGCTCGGCCAGGGCCTGGCCAATGCGGTCGGCATGGCGCTGGCCGAACAACTGCTGGCACGCGAGTTCAATCGCGACGGCCACACCATCGTCGACCACCGCACCTGGGTGTACGTGGGCGACGGCTGCCTGATGGAAGGCATCAGCCACGAGGCCTGCTCGCTGGCGGGCACGCTGGGCCTGTCCAAGCTGGTGGCGATCTACGACGACAACGGCATCAGCATCGACGGCGAAGTGGCGCACTGGTTCGGCGACGACACGCCGGCCCGCTTCGAGGCCTACGGCTGGCGCGTGATCCGGGGGGTCGACGGCCATGACCGGTCGGCGATCGACGCCGCGCTGCAAATGGCGCGCGAAGACGTGGGCCGGCCCACGCTGCTGTGCTGCAAGACGGTGATCGGCTGGGGCAGCCCGCACAAGGCCGGCGGACACGACGTGCACGGCGCGCCGCTTGGTGCCGACGAGGTCGCGGCCACGCGCCAGGCGCTCCACTGGCCCTGGCCGGCCTTCGACATTCCGGACGATGTGCGCGTGGCCTGGGACGCGCGCGAGCTGGGCGCGCTGCGGCAGACGAACTGGCAGCGTGCCTTCCAGGACTACGCCCGCGCCTTCCCCGAACTGGCGGCGGAGTTCGAACGCCGCGTGCTGCGCCGCACGCTGCCGCCCGGCTGGCAGCAAGGCAGTGCCGCTGCGCTGCAGAAGGTGATCGACCAGGCTGCCAGCATCGCCTCGCGCAAGGCCTCGCAGAACGCGATCGCGGCGCTGCTGCCGCTGGTGCCGGAGCTGATCGGCGGCTCGGCCGACCTGACCGGCTCCAACCTCACCGACGCGCCGACCAGCGTGCCCGTGCGGCGCGCCCTGTGGGGCAACCACGTGAACTGGGGCGTGCGCGAATTCGGCATGAGCGCGGCGATGAATGGCCTGATCCTGCATGGCGGCCTGCAGCCCTACGGCGGCACCTTCCTGGTGTTCTCGGACTACAGCCGCAACGCGGTGCGCATGTCGGCGCTGATGAAGCTGCCGGTGATCTACGTCTTCACGCACGACAGCATCGCGCTGGGCGAAGACGGTCCGACCCACCAGCCGGTCGAACACGTCGCCAGCCTGCGCTTGATCCCGGGCAACAGCGTGTGGCGACCTTGCGATGCGGTGGAGACCTTCGTCGCCTGGCAAGCCGCGATCGAACGGCGCGGCGGCCCCAGCTGCCTGATCCTGTCGCGGCAGAACCTGCCGCACGTGCCACGCGATGCGGCGCAGATCGCAGCGATCCGCCGCGGCGGCTATGTGCTGGCCGCGGCCGAGCAACCCCAACTGACCTTGCTGGCCACCGGCTCCGAAGTGGCGTTGGCGATGCAGGCGCGCACCGCACTGGCGGCGGAAGGCATCCGGGCGCAGGTCGTGTCCATGCCCAGTTGCAGCGACTTCGATCGCCAGTCGGCCGATTACCGCGCGGCCGTGCTGCCGCGCGGTGTGCCGGTGCTCGCGATCGAAGCCGGCGTCACCCATTTCTGGCGCGCCTACACCGGCTTCGACGGCGACGTCATTGGCATCGACCGCTTCGGCGACTCCGCACCGGCAGCGCAGCTCGCGCAGGCCTTCGGCCTGACGGTCGAGGCCGTGCTGCAACGGGCGCGCGCCCTGGTCCAACCGCCATCCCGCTGAAAGGAGTTCGCCATGCTGTCCGCGCTGCTGTGGGATGTCGATGGAACCCTGGCCGAAACCGAACGCTCGGGCCATCTGGTGGCCTTCAACCGGGCTTTCTCCGCTTGTGGCGTGCCCTGGCGCTGGACGGAAGCGCGCTACGGCGAGCTGCTCGACGTGCCCGGCGGGCGCGAGCGCCTGCTGCATGACATGGACTCGCAGCCGCAGGCGCCTGCGCACCCGACCGAGCGCCAGGTGCTCGCGCAGATGCTGCACGAAGCGAAGTGCGAGTTCTTCGCCCAGGTCGCGCGCTCGGCGGCCCTGCAACTGCGCGGCGGCGTCCCCGAACTGCTGCTGGAAGCGGCGCGGGCGGGGCTGAAACTCGGCATCGTCTCCACGTCCAGCCGGCGCAACGTGGAAGCGTTGCTGTCGTCGCTGATGGGCTCCGAGTGGCGGCAGTGGTTCGCCGTGGTGGTGTGTGCGGAAGACAGCGTGCGCCGCAAGCCCGATGGCGAGCCCTACAAGGTCGCCCTGGCCGCCTTGCGCCTGCATGCCTGGGAGGCACTGGCGATCGAAGATTCGCCGCGCGGCGCCGCCGCCGCGCGCGCGGCCGGCATCCCGGTGGTGGTGGCCCGCAGCGAATACTTCAGCAACGCCGCCTTCGACAACTGCCTGGCGATCGGCCCATCCTTCAACGGCGTCGACGGCTGGAGCCGCCCCACGCAGGCACCGCAGGATTCACGCATCGGCGTGGCGCAGCTGCGAACCTGGCACAGCCTGGCGCTTCCCGTGTACTGAGAGGAGCTTGCCGTCGCTCCTGGGTGCGCCCTCTCCCGCCCTGCGGGAGAGGGCGCACCCAGTTTCATGCGGCGCGGATCGGGCGGCGCGCGGTGGAGCAACTGAAGCGGTCCGGTCTAGCTTCGTGCCCGCGCCAGGTGCACCTGATGCAGCGTGATCTTGCGCACCTCGGCCTGGCTGGCTTCGATGTGCGCGCGCAGTAGCATCGCCGCCTGGTCGCCGCGCTTGCGGGCGATGGCCTTCAGGATCTTCGCGTGCTCGTCGTAGGTGGTCTCGATCCGCGCTGACTGGGTGAAGTCGAGCCGGCGGATGATGCGGATCCGCTCCGTCACCTCGCGATGCACACGTGCAATCTCGCGGTTGCCTGCCGCCGCCACCAGGTTGCAGTGGAATTCCTCGTCCCAGGCCGCGACCTGGACACTGTCGCCGCTGCGCGCCGCGGCCGGCACCAGCCAGATCGCCTCCAGCGCGGCCAGCAGCGCGCGGTCCACCCGGCCGGTGCCTTCGCACAAGCGGTGGGCGGCCGTGGTTTCGAGCACCATGCGCAGGTCGTACAGCTGTTCGAACTGCTCGAAGTCGAAGGGCAGCACCCGCCAGCCGGCGCGGAACTGCACTTCGACGATGCCTTCGTGCTGCAAGCGGGTCAGCGCCTGCCGCACCGGCGTTCTCGACACGCCCAGGCGCTCGCAGATGTGCTGCTCGGTGAACCGGTCGCCCGGCACGAGCGTGAAGTCGGCGACGTCGCGCTTGAGCTGCTGGTAGACCTCGTCGGCGCGCGAGCGGTGCGCGGGCGAGTCGGTGGCGTCTTTAGGCGGGCGGGAGGCTTGCACGGCGTCAATTGTCGCCAAGCGCACGCACCAGCTGCGCGCTGGTGCAGGTCCAGCCCACGATGGCCCCCTGCGCGCGAATCATCGCGACTGCCGAGTGCTTGAAATCGGGAAAATAGCTTTCCGTGCAGTCCTCGAGCAACAGGCATTCGTAGCCGCGGTCGTTGGCCTCGCGCATCGTGGTCTGCACGCAGACCTCGGTGGTCACGCCCATGAACACCAGGTGCGAGATGCCGCGTTGGCGCAGCACCTCGTCCAGCCCCGTCGCGTAGAAGGCGCCCTTGCCGGGCTTGTCGATCGCGAGTTCACCCGGGTTCGGCGCAAGCTCGGGAATGATGGCGCTGCCGGCTTCGCCGGCGATGAGCAGGCGCCCCATCGGCCCGGGGTCGCCGATGCGCAGGCGGGGTTGCCCGCGCTGGCGCTTGGCGGGCGGGCAGTCCGACAGGTCCGGCTTGTGCGCTTCGCGCGTGTGCACGACCATCCCGCCGGCCTCACGCCAGGCCGCCAGCACACGCTGGCAGGCCGGGATGATGGTGCGCAGCCGGCTCACGTCGTTGCCCAGGCTCTCGCCGAAGCCCCCCGGCTCCACGAAGTCGCGCTGCATGTCGATGATGACCAGCGCCGTGTGGGCCGGATCGAATGGGAAGGGGAACGGCTGCGCCTGGGCTATCGTTGTCATGCACGGGCCTCCTCGGGCATCTCTTCGTGATGGCCACCGCCCATCCAGGCGCCCAGCGTGCGGCGATCGGCCGTGGCCGCGGTGGTCTGGTGCACGATGCGCCCGCCTGCCATCACCACGATGCGGTCGGACAGTGCCAGCAGTTCATCGAGGTCCTCGCTGATCAGCAGCACCGCAGCGCCGCGGTCGCGCGTGGCGCGCAGCCGCGCATGGATGTCGCGGACGGCGGCGAAGTCGAGCCCGAACACCGGATTGGCGACGATCAGCACGTCGATCTCGCCCGCCAGTTCGCGCGCCAGCACCGCGCGCTGCACGTTGCCGCCGGACAGGCTGCGGATGGGTGCATCTTCGCTGCGCGTCTTGACGCCGTAGGCGGCGATCCATTCGCGCGCGCGGCTGCGCCAGCGCCGGTATCGCGCGAGCCCGTGCCAGGCCAGCGGCGCGCGGTCGAAGTCGCGCAGTGCCATGTTCTGCGCGACCGAGAGCGCCGGCACGCAGCCGTTGCGCAAGGGCTCTTCCGGCAGGCTGCGCACCTTCAGGCGATGGTTCTCGGCACGCGTGGCGCGGTAGCGCTCGCCGCGCACGCGCACCTCGCCGCCGGTACGCTGGCGCTGGCCCACCAACGCTTCGAACAGCTCGCGCTGGCCGTTGCCGGAGACGCCGGCCACACCCAGGATCTCGCCGCGCGAGACCGTGAGCGACAGGCCGTCGACGGCGACGGCGCCGCGGTCGCCCATGGCGCGCAGTTCGCGGATCTCCAGCACCGGCTCGCAGGCCGGCATGGAGGGGGGCGGCTCAACCGCCGCGGCTTCGTTGCTCGCGGCGGCCGCGTCGCCGACCATGGCCTGCGCCAGCTGCGCCGGCGAGGTGGCGGCGACAGCGCTGCGATGCACCAGCCGGCCGCGCCGCAACACGGTCACGTCGTCGGCATAGGCGCTCACCTCGCGGAACTTGTGCGTGATGAGCAGCACCGTGACGGCGCCGGCGCGCGCGAATTCGCGCACATGCCCGAGCACTTCGTCGGCCTCCTGCGGCGTGAGCACCGAGGTGGGCTCGTCCAGGATCAGCAACCGGGGCCGCAGGTACAGCTGCTTGAGCAGCTCCAGCTTCTGCTTTTCGCCGGCGGCCAGCTCGCCCGGGCGCGCATCCAGGTCGAGCCGGAACGGCGTGGCCTCGATGAACGCCCGCAGCTGCGCGCGGCGCGCCTTCCAGTCGATGGCCAGTGGCAGGTCGCCGCCGGCCAGCAGCAGGTTCTCGGCGACCGTCATGCCCGGCGCCAGCGTGAAGTGCTGGTACACCATGCCGATGCCCAGGCGGCGCGCGATCACCGGATTGGCGATGTCGCGTTCGCGGCCGTCGGTGAGGACCGCCCCGCCATCGGGCTGCAGGGCACCGGCGATGCACTTCACCAGCGTGCTCTTGCCCGCGCCGTTCTCGCCCAGCAGGGCATGCACGCTACCGGGCGCGACCTCCAGCGACACGCGGTCCAGCGCGGTGAAGCTGCCGAAGCGCTTGGTGAGCTCGTAGGTCTGCAGCGCCATGGCGCCCGTGGGTGCGGGCATGGCGTCGAGGGGCGGCGCGCTGGTCATCATCACTGCTCGATCGCCCGCAGCAGGGCCTGCGACGGGGCATGCGCGCCGAAGACGCCGCCTTGCATGCTGATCATCTTCAGCGCGGCCTCGTGGTTGCCGCGGTCGGTCGCCGCCGTGCAGTCGGACAGCACCAGGCATTCGAAGCCGCGGTCATTGGCTTCGCGCATCGTGGTGTGCACGCACACGTCGGTGGTGATGCCGGTGAGGATCAGGTTGCGAATGCCGCCGGTGTGAAGAATCAGCTCGAGGTCGGTGGCGCAGAACGATCCCTTGCCCGGCTTGTCGATGATGGGTTCGCCGGGCAGCGGCGCCAGCTCGGGGATGATGTCCCAGCCCGGCTCGCCGCGCACCAGGATGCGCCCGCACGGCCCGAGGTCGCCGATGCCGACGCCCTGCGTGCCGATGCGGCGGCTGCGCCAGCGCTTGTTCTCGGGCAGGTCGGCCAGATCCGGCCGATGGCCTTCGCGCGTGTGGATCACGCCATAGCCCTGCGCGCGCATCGCGGCGAGCACCCGGGCCAGGGGCTCGATCGGCGCGCGTGTCAGCGAGATGTCGTAGCCCATCTTGTCGACGTAGCCGCCGACGCCGCAGAAGTCGGTCTGCATGTCGATGACGATGAGCGCGGTGTTGGCCGGCTTCAGCCGGCCGTCGAACGGCCAGGGATAGGGATTGGCGTGTACGTATCGTTCCATGTCAGCGGTTGGAGAGGAGTTCGCCCGGACTGCCCGCGGCGGCGGTGCCCGGGCGGCAGGTGACGATGAGGATGGCGAGGGTGAGCAGGTAGGGCAGCGCGTTGAACAGGTGATAGCCCCAGCCGATGCCGATCGATTGCAGCGCCGGGCCGATCGCCCCGGCGCCGCCGAACAGCAGCGCCGCGCCCACGCAGCGCAGGGGACTCCAGCGCGCGAAGATCACCAGGGCCACGGCGATCAGGCCCTGGCCGCTGGAGATGCCTTCGTTCCAGCTGCCGGGATAGAACAAGGTGAGGCAAGCCCCGCCCATGCCCGCGATCATTCCGCCGGTCGCCGTGGCGGCCACGCGGATCGCCGCCACCCGATAGCCCAGCGCACGCGCCGCGTCGGCCGAATCGCCGGCCAGGCGCACGACGAGGCCGGCGCGCAGATTGGCCAGGCCCCACCCCATCGCCAGCGCCAGCAGCACGCCCAGCGGCAGCAGCGGATTGATCTGCAGGGCCGCCCGCACCGCGGGCGAGTCGCTCCAGCCGCCCAGCTCGATGGGCGCCAGTTGCGCCGCCTGCGGCTGGATCAGCGGCTTGCCGAAGTAGAACGCCAGGCCGGTGCCCAGCAGCATCAGGGCGATGCCGGTGGCGATGTCGTTGACGCGCGGCAGGCTGCAGATCAGCCCGTGCAGCAAAGCCAGCGCCGCGCCCGCGGCCATGCCGGCGGCGACACCCAGCCAGGCGTTGCCGCTGAGGTACGAGCCGGCAAAGGCCGCCATCGCCGACAGCACGAGCACGCCTTCCAGGCCGAGGTTGATGCGGCCCGACTTCTCGGTGAGGCACTCGCCCAAGCTCACGAACAGGAAGGGCGCGCCCACGCGCAGCGCCCCGCCGAGGATGGGAAACAGCAAGGAGGACACGAGTTCCAGGCTCATGGCGACACCACCGCGGCCACGGGCGCGGCCTCGACCGCGGGCGCCGGCTGGCGCCGCCAGGGCCTGTCGCGCAGCGCCTCGCTGGCGAGGATCAGCACGAAGGCGATGCCCTGCAGCACCAGCACCGAGGCATCCGGCAGGCCCAGGCGCCGCTGCAGCAGGCTGCCCGCCGCGCCGAAGCCGCCGAACAGGATGGCGACCGGCACCACCGCGATCGGCTCATGGCGCGCGATGAACGAGACCAGGATGCCGGCATAGCCGTAGCCCGCGATCAGCGAGGCGTTCGCGGCGGTGTGCACCGCCGCCACCTCCACCGCACCCGCCAGTCCGGCAGCGGCGCCGCCGAGGCCGCAGGCCAGCAGCACCAAGCGCGTGGCCGGCAGTCCGACCAGCTGCGCTGCCCGCGGATTGCCGCCCACCACGCGCAGCGCGAATCCGCCAGTGGTCCCGTGCAGCCACAGTGCCGCGGCGGCGCAGGCGGCGACGCCGAGCACGATGCCCCAGTGCACGTCCGAGCCGGCGATGCCGCCGATCTGCAATCCGGCCGCCAGCGCATGCGTGGAAGGCTTGTTCAGGCTGGCCGGGTCGCGCAGCGGTCCCTCGACCAGGTGCTTGAACAGGCCGATCGCGATGTAGGCGAGCAGCAGGCTGGAGATGGTCTCGTTGATGCCGCGCCATTGGCGCAACGTGCCCGCCAGCACGACCCAGAGGCCGCCGGCGATCGCACCCGCGGCACAACACAGGACGAGCCCCAGCCAGTTTTGCGGCAGGGGCAGCGCCTGTGCCAGCGCGGCGCAGGCCAGCCCGCCCAGCACCAGCGCACCCTCGCCGCCGATGACGACCAGTCCCGCGCGGGCCGGCAGCGCCACGCACAGCGCGGTGAGCATCAGCGGCGCGGCGCGCTGCAAGGTGTTCTGCCAGGCGAACCAGTCGCCGAAGGCGCCCTTGAACAGCAGCATCCAGACCTGGACCGGGCTCACACCGGCGAAGCCGGCAAACACGCCGAACACCGCCAGCGCCGCGACAAGCGCGCCGACCGTGAGCAGGATGTTGGCGAGGCGAGCGGGCATGGCAGGTCCTTATGCGACGGAGCCGATCACGCCTTCGACCAGGTAGTCCATCTTCTCGAGCTCGAGGTCGGTCTGCGTGAACACCTTGCCGGCGGGAATCACCACCTTGCCCTTGTTGTCCTTGAGCGGGCCCTTGAAGATGTCGAACTTGCCCGCGACCATCTGCGCCTTGATCGCGTCGGCCTGCTTCTTCGCCGCGTCGGTGACGGCCGGGCCGTAGGCCGACATCTTCACGAAGCCCTCCTTCAGTCCGCCGCGCACGAAGTTGGGATGCGGCTTGCCGTTGCGCGCCGCGTCGATGAAGGTGTTGTAGGCGGTCAGCCAGTTCCATTCGGCGCCGGTCAGGTAAGCCTGCGGCGCCAGCTTGGCCTGGCTGGCGTGGTAGCCGCAGACCATCTTGCCGCGCTTGGCCGCGGTCTCGACGATGACCTTGGGGCCGTCGACGTGCATGGTGAACACGTCCACGCCCTGGTCGGCCAGGCTGTTGGTGGCCTCGGCTTCCTTGACCGGCATGGACCAGTCGCCGGTGAAGATCACGCTGGTGGTGATGTCCGGCTTGACCGAGCGCGCGCCCATCGTGAAGGCATTGATGTTGCGCAGCACCTGCGGGATCGGCTTGGCGGCGACGAAACCCAGCTTGCCCGACTTGCTCATGTGCCCGGCGATCACGCCGTTGAGGTACTGGCACTCATCGATGTAGCCGAAGAAGCTGGCCGCGTTCTTCGGATGCTTGCCCTCGGTCCACAAGCCGCCGCAATGCGCGAAGCGCACCTCCGGGTATTTCGCGGCCACCGCCAGCACGTGCGGATCGAAGTAGCCGAAGGAGGTGGGGAACAGCAGCGTGGCACCGTCCTGAGCGATCATGCCGGCCATGGTCTTCTGCACCGCGGCGGTCTCGGGCACGTTCTCCTCTTCCACGACTTTCACGCCTGGCAGCTTCTTGAGTTGCGCCGCCGCTTCGGCCTGCGCCTGGTTGTAGCCGTAGTCGTCGCGCGGGCCGACGTAGATCACGCCGACGGTGATCGGCTTTTGCGCGAAGGCGAGCGGCGACAGGCCCGCCGCGCCCAGCGCGGCCAGCGACTTGAGCGTGTCGCGGCGATTGAACTGCTGGCTCATGGTTGTTCTCCTGAGGGTTGACGAAGAAAAGCAGGTTTCATGCAAGTAGGCTCACATGGGCGGCGACCACACGCCAGCCGGCGGGCATGCGCACCCAGGTCTGGCTCTGGCGTCCGATGCGCTCGCTGCCGGTGCGGCGGAACTCGATGTTGGCGGTGGCGAAGTCCGTGCCGTAGGTGGTGATCACGGTGCGCAGCACCTCGCGCGCCAGGCCGGTCGCGGGCCGCGCCGCGCGGAAGGCGCGGATGGCCTCATAGCCGTACAGGTTCTCGGTAGCGCCGTAGCGCAGCGTGAGCGGGCTGTCCCAGAACAGCTCGTCGAGCACGGCGACGTCGTTGCAGGTCAAGGCACGCTCGTAGCGTTCGAAGACGGCCGTGACCTCACGCACGACCTCCGGCAAATTGACCGGCATCACGGCGACACCTCCCGCACGCAGGCGATGCCGGCTTGCTCCAGCGTGTGCGCCACGCGCAGACACAGGTCTTCCCGCCAGGGTGCGGCGATGAGCTGCACGCCGATGGGCAGGCCTGGCGCTTCATCAGGCCAAAGCGGTGCACTTACCACCGGGCAGCCGGAGAACGAAATCGGCTGCGTCAGCAGGCCCAGGCTGGGGCGGCAGGGCAGGCGCTGACCGTTCACCTCGATCCATTCGCTGCCAATCTCGGGCGCGGGCACCGGGGTGGCCGGTGCGAGCAACACGTCCCAGCCGCGAAACAGCGCGTTGACCTCACAGCGATACACCGCGCGAAAGCGCTGCGCCTGCAGGTACCAGGCCGCCGGCTGCAGCGCGCCGGCGATGAAGCGGTCCACCGACAGCGGCTCGAAGTCCTGTGCGCGCGTGCGCAGGTCCGGCAGGTGGAGTTGG
>Ga0207853_1000080_pt1 | contig 22562 bp, 18 predicted proteins | sample LuqExpMetagenom6_FD_187764 | JGI IMG/M metagenome (GOLD analysis project Ga0207853, IMG submission 187764) | Tropical forest soil microbial communities from Luquillo Experimental Forest, Puerto Rico - Sample 6 (SPAdes) | ecosystem: Environmental > Terrestrial > Soil > Tropical forest ...
TGTCGGGCGGCGAGCAGCAGATGCTGGCGATCGGCCGCGCCCTGCTGGCCAAGCCGCGCCTGCTGCTGCTGGACGAACCTTCGATGGGCCTGGCGCCCATCATCGTGCAGGAGATCTTCCGCACGCTGCGAGAGATCAACACCGGTGGGCTGACCATCTTCCTGGTCGAACAGAACGTACGCCAGGCGCTCAAGATTGCCAATCATGGCTATGTGCTGGAGAACGGCCGCATCGTTCTGGACGGCAGCGGCGCCGGGCTGCTGAAGGAACCGCGGGTGCACGCCGCCTACATGGGCGGCTGAGGCCTCAGCTTTGTCCTGAGGCCGCGTTCAGCGTCGATACGTGCGCTGAGCGGCGGCCTCATGAGCGCGGCAATTGCCGCGCTTTTCCAGCGCGACCACCCGGATCAATCCAGCTTCAGCTTGGCGGTCTCGACGACCTTCTTGTAGACCGCGTACTCAGCCTTGATCTGCTCGGCGAACTGCTGCGGCGTGTTGCCGACGACGATGGAGCCGGTGTCTTCGATGCGCTTGCGCACAGCCGGGTCCTGCAACGCCTTCACCACGCCGTCGTGGATCTTGGCGACCACGTCGGCCGGCAGGCCCTTGGGCCCATAGATGCCGTAGTACGCCATGCGGTTGACCGGCTCCAGCCCGACCTCGGCAAAGGTCGGCACATTGGGCAGCTCCTTCAGGCGCTGCGGCGCGGCCACGATGATGGGCACCAGCCGGTTCTCCTTGATGAAGGGCATCGCCGACGGCATGTTGTCGAAGATCATCGGCACCTGGCCAGCCACCGTGTCGTTCAGCGCCGGACCGGCGCCGCGATACGGGATGTGGGTCACGAAGGTGCCCGACATGCTCTTGAACAGCTCCATCTGCAGGTGCCCGATGCCGCCGGTGCCGGAGGTCGAGTACGAGTACTTGCCCGGCGAGCGCTTGAGCTCGGCGAGGAAGGCCTTGTAGTCCTTGGCCGGGAAGCTCGGATGCACCGCGATCACGTTGGGGGTGGCCGCGATGTTGATGATCGGGGTGAAATCCGTGACGGGGTTGTAAGCGATCTTGGGGTTGATCGCCGGGTTGGCCGCCGTGGTCGAGACCGTGGCCACGCCCAGCGCGTAGCCGTCCGGCGCCGCGCGCGCCGTGTCGGTGGCGCCGATCACGCCGCCACCGCCGGCCTTGTTTTCCACGACCACGGTCTGCCCGAGCGCCTTGCCCAGCGGTTCGGCAATGACGCGGGCGACGATGTCCGTGGTGCCACCGGGCGCAAACGGCACCACCAGCCGGATCGGCTTGTTCGGGTAGTTCGACTGCGCAGCAGCGGGACCGGCGGCGGCCACCAGTGCAGCAGCACCGGCGGCAAGCCATTGACGGCGTTTCATGCGTTTCTCCTTGAGGTTCTCATCAGACAAATGCCTGACCGGATCGTATCGGCGATTTGGCTTCCTGCTGGCTTGACGCAATCCGCATCAGGGCATACCCCGATGACCCGGGGATAAGCGCCCCCACGCTCATCACTGCGCGTACTTGCTGGCTCAAGACGGGCGGCCCAGGCTCTTTTGAGGTGGCCCGGCAGGCGGCCCGAATCGCTATGCTCGAGCCGTGAGATTCGCGCAACTGCTGTTCCCCGATTTTTCACTGATCCTGCTCGGCTTCCTGATCTGCCGCTACACCGCGCTGAACCGCTCGGTGTGGCAGAAGGTCGAGGGCCTGGTCTATTACTTCCTCTTTCCGGTCATGCTGTTCCAGTCGATCGTGAAGAGCCCGCTGGACCTGGGCACCGCCTACCGTCCTATCGCCGCTGGGCTGCTCATGACCGCGATCGCGATCGGCCTGTCGTACACGCTGCCGCACCTGCCGCTGATCGGACGGCGCATCGATGCGCGCGACCACGCGGCGGCCGCACAGGTCGCCTTTCGCTACAACTCCTTCATCTTCCTGGCGCTGGCCAGCCGCGTGGCCGGGCCGCGCGGCCAGCTGCTGGTGGCGGTGCTGATCGGCGTGACCGTGCCGCTGACCAACCTGGCCGCCGTGTGGCCCATGGCGCGCCATGGCGGAAGCGGGTTCGCGCGCGAGCTGCTGCGCAACCCGCTGATCATCGCGACCGTGCTCGGCCTGGCGGTGAACCTGCTGGGTCTGGACATTCCCGATTGGCTGGAGCCCACCATCGGCCGCATCGGCGCGGCCTCGCTGGCCCTGGGGCTGATGGCCGCCGGCGCCGGCATGCAGCTGACGGCGCTGGCCAGCAACAAGGTGCTGAGCGCGAGCCTGCTGGCCATCCGCCATTTCATCCTGCCGCTGGTCGCGCTCGGGCTGGCGCTGGCGCTGCGGCTGGATCCGGTCCAGACCGTGGTGCTGCTGGCGTTCTCCGCGCTGCCCACGTCGTCGGCCAGCTTCGTGCTGGCCTCGAGCATGGGCTACAACGGGACCTACGTGGCGGGCCTGGTCACCTTATCGACCCTGCTGGGGCCGCTGAGTCTGTCCTTCGCGCTGGAGATCGTGCAGGCCCTGGGCATCCTGCCAGACACCTAGCGCCCAGGCCACGTGCTCGCGCACCAGCGCGCTGGGATGATCGGCGCGCGCTTGCAGGGATGCACGCGCGCCCGGATCGCCGGACACGCGCAGCGCATTGCCCAGCGCCACGGCGATGTTGCGCAGCCAGCGTTCGTGGCCGATGCGCCGGATCGGGCTGCCTTCGGTGCGGTGCAGGAATTCCTCTTCGCTCCATGCGAACAAGGCCGTGAGCGGCTGACCCGCAAGCCCTTCGCGCTCGTCGAAGTCCGGCAAGGCACTGCGCTGGGCGAACTTGTTCCAGGGACAGATCAACTGGCAGTCGTCGCAGCCGTAGATGCGGTTGCCCAGGAGCGGGCGCAGTTCCAGCGGAATCGCACCGTGGTGTTCGATGGTGAGGTACGAGATGCAGCGGCGCGCATCGAGCCGCCCGGGGCCGACGATGGCCTGCGTGGGGCACACGTCGATGCAGGCCGAACAGCTGCCGCAATGGTCGGTGACGCGAGCGCTTTCAGGCAGCGCGATGTCCACGTAGATCTCGCCGAGGAAGAACATGGAGCCGGCTTCGCGGCTGAGCACCAGCGTGTGCTTGCCGCGCCAGCCCTGGCCGCTGCGCGCGGCCAGCTCGGCCTCGAGCACCGGCGCGGAGTCGGTGAACACACGGTGGCCGAAAGGCCCGAGTTGCTGCGCGATCCGATCGCTGAGCTTTTGCAGGCGCGCGCGCAGCACCTTGTGGTAGTCGCGGCCGCGAGCGTAGGCGGAGATCACGCCTTCGGCCGGGCGCTTCAGGCGATCGAATTCGATGGCCTGCCAGCCCTCGGGCGTCGTTCGCGGCAGGTAGTCCATGCGCGCGGTGATGACGCTCAGGGTGCCGGGCACGAGTTCAGCCGGGCGCGCGCGTTTGAGGCCGTGGGTTTCCATGTAGGCCATTTCGCCGTGAAAACCGTTGGATAGCCAGGCCAGCAAGCCGTCTTCCGCTGAAGACAGATCGACGCCGGCCACCCCGATTTGGGAGAATCCCAACTCACGGGCCCAAGCCCGAATGTCAGACACCAGTTGAGTACCGTCGACCTGAACGCTCTTGTACGCCACTCGCCAATTGTAGGAAGCACCGGGCAGGCGCTCGTCTGGCCGGACGAGGAAGCCACGCTCGCCTATGCGGCGCGACTCGCCTCGCATCCGGCAATCGGCAACGCCTATATCGAACTGCACGGCGAGCTGGGCGCGGGCAAGACCACGCTGGTGCGCCACCTGCTGCGCGCGCTGGGCGTGCAGGGGCGCATCAAGAGCCCCACCTACACCGTGATGGAGCCCTACGAGGCGCGCGGCCTGCGCATCTTCCACTTCGACTTCTATCGCTTCCACGACCCGCGCGAGTGGGAAGATGCCGGCTTTCGCGACGTGTTCGGCGGCCCGGGCCTGAAGGTCGCCGAGTGGCCGGAGAAGGCGGGCGCGCTGCTGCCGCCGGCCGACCTGGTCGTGCGGATCGAGGCACAGGAAGACGACACGCGCCAAGTCACATTGAAGGCACAGACAGCCATCGGGCAGGAGCTGCTTCAGTGAAGCGGCGCGACTTGGTGCGCGCCGGGCCCATCGTGTTGCTGCTCGGCGCGGGACAGATCGCGCGCGGCGCGACCATCGTGGCGGTGCGGGTGTGGCCAGCCCCGGACTACTCGCGCGTGACCATCGAATCGGATGCGCAGCTGACCACCACGCAGAGGCAGCTATCGGCCCCGCCGCGGCTGGCAGTCGACATCCAGGGCCTGGACCTGAGCCCGGAACTGCGCGAGCTGGTGGGCAAGATCCAGCCGGACGACCCCTTCATCGCCGGCATCCGGGCCGCGCAATTCCAGCCCGGCATCGTGCGCATGGTGGTGGACCTGAAGCAGTCCGCCGAGCCGCAGGTGTTCACGCTGGCGCCCATCGCCGCCTACCAGCATCGCCTGGTGTTCGACTTCTACCCGGTCAAGGCCATCGATCCGCTCGAAGCGCTGATCAACGACCGGCTCAAGGACCGGCCGGTCGCGCCGCCCTCCCCGGCGGCCGACCCGCTGGGCGAGCTGATCAGCAAACAACTGGAACGCCCGGCGCCGCCGCCCACGCCCTTCGAGCCGGCGCCCACCGTGAAACCGCAGAAGACCGACCGGTTGATCATCATCGCACTCGACCCCGGCCACGGCGGCGAGGACCCGGGCGCCGTCGGCCCCAGTGGTACGCGCGAGAAGGACGTCGTGCTGCAGATCGCGCACCGGCTGAAGGAACGCATCAACGCCAGCGGCGTCAACGGCAACCCGATGCGCGCCTTCCTCACGCGCGACGCCGACTTCTTCGTGCCGCTGCATATGCGCGTGCAAAAGGCCCGGCGGGTGCAGGCCGACCTGTTCGTGAGCATCCATGCCGACGCCTTTTTCACACCCGCGGCACGTGGCGCCAGCGTGTTCGCCCTGAGCCGCGACGGCGCCTCCAGCAGCGCGGCGCGCTGGATCGCCGACAAGGAAAACAAGGCCGACCTGATCGGCGGGGTCAACGTCAAGACCGAGGATCGGCAGCTGGCCCGTGCGATGCTGGACATGAGCACCACCGCGCAGATCCGCGACAGCCTCAAGCTGGGCGGCGCCCTGCTCGGCGAGATCGGCAACGTCGGCACGCTGCACAAGCCGCGCGTCGAACAGGCCGGCTTCGCCGTGCTGAAGGCACCCGACATCCCCAGCGTGCTGGTGGAAACCGCCTTCATCAGCAACCCGGAAGAAGAAGGCCGCCTGCGCAGCGACAGCTACCAGGAGCAGCTGGCCGACGCGATCATGCGCGGCATCTATCGGTACTTCGCCAACAACCCGCCGCTGGCGCGCAGCCGCACGCTGTGAGCGTGCGGACTGCCGTGGTGTAATTTGCGCCACAGCAGTTTGGAAAGGGCCCCCGCCAGTCCAACCTGGCGATCCCGAAAGCAAGGGAGGAGGCCCCGTGACGACAAGAAGCAGTTCTCTCGCGCCGCTCGACGCGGCACAGCCCGGGCCCGCGCCCACCCGCCCCAGCAGCGCAGCGCTGTTTGCAGCGCTCGAAGGCACCGCCCTGTCCATCCCCACCAGCCTCGGTTCCGTGGCGATCGTCTTCTCGAAGATCGGTGGAGAACTGACCGCCCAGGCGATCGTCGCGAGCTTGCTGGCGGTAGCCGTCCTCCAGTTCGTGATGGCCAACGGACGGCGACCGGTGCTGTACGCGGCCCGGGTTTTCGAGGCGATCACGCTGGCCGCCATGATCGATCGCCTCATCCCGCACCTGGCCCTTTGGCAGCTGCCGGACACGCCAGGCGTGCGCATGGCACTGCTGTGCCTGCTGGTGGCAGGCGCGGGGGTCGTCGTCGCGCTGCTGTACGCGGTGCGCGCGGACCGCTACTCGCGCCACATCCCTGCACCGGTCTTCGCCGGTTTTTCGAACAGCATCGCTGTGCTCACGCTGCTGTCGCAAGCGAAGGCGATCAGCAGGCTGTGGGACAACGCTGTGGTGTCGGCCGGCGGCACTGCGGTGATCGTCGTCGTGGCCTTCGCCACCATGCTGGGAGTACGCCGCTGGTTGCCCCGCTGGCCGGCCGCGGCTTGCGCATTGGCGGCGGGGCTGCTCGCCGGAGTCGCTCTCACAGCGGCGGGCCAGTCTGTGCCGATGCTCGGCAGCGCAGGGCTCACACTGGCGGTCCCAGCGGCCCTGGCAGATTTCCGGGCGCTCGTCCAGACCGAGGCCTTGTGGCCGATGGTGTCATCGCTCGCGCTCGACGCCACCATCCTGGGCGCCATGGTTTTCATCAATACGAGCATCGCGTCCCAGGCCGTAAGCCATCTCGACGAGCGGCCGTCTGAAGGCCTACGCCGTCAACTGGCATCGGCGGCCTGCATCAGCGCAGCGGGCGCCTTCGGCGCGGCGCCCCTGTCGGGCTCGCTGCAATCGAGCATGGCGGCCTTGCGCCTGCAGCCACTGTCGCCCGCGGTGCTGCGATTTTCGGCGCTCGTCATGAGCTTCGTGGCTCTGAGTGGCGTGCTGACCCTGGTACCGGTCGCAGCGGTAGCAGGCACGCTGCTGTGCGATGCCTGCTTCATGGTTGACCGGCCCTCGCTGCGCCTGGCGCGGCAGTGGATTGCACGCCAGGCGATGAGCCGGCACGCGCGCGAGGACCTGGCACTGATCGCCGCCGTGACCGCCAGCGCGATCCTGTTCAACATGGTCGCCTCCGTGATCGTGGGCATGCTGCTCGGCCTGGCCCTGTTCGCCTCGCGCCAGTTTCTGCCACCGGTGCGGGCGATTTCGGACGGCACCCGGATGTCTTCGAATTGCGCGCGCTCGCGGGCCGACACGCAGGCGCTGGCCACGCACGGTGACGCACTGCATGTGGTCCAACTGGAAGGCGACCTCTTCTTCGGCACCATGGACTCGATGGACCGCTCGCTGCGCCAAGCCATCGAGGGCGCACAGGTCCTGGTGATCGATTGGACCGAGGTGCGGTATGTCGACAGCAGCGCGCTTCAGTCGATGGCGAAGTTCCAGCGCGCAGCGCGTGCCCGCGGCGTGCCGCTGGTGCATGTGGAGCCGCGGCGTTCCAACGCCGATACCGTGTCCGTGCTCATGCCGGTGCTGGGACTCGACCAGGTGCTGCCGGACCTGGACCGTGCCCTGGAGGCGGCCGAGAACCAACTGCTGCTGGCGCGCCCGCACACCGTCGCCACCGAAACCACCTCGCTGCTGGAGGCCATATCGTTGTTCAAGGGCATGGACGAACGCGAACGGACATTGGTCGAACAGCAGTTCGAGCAGCGGGTGTTCAGCAAAGGCGCCACCGTCGTGTCCGCCGGCGAAGCCGGTGACGACCTGTTGGTGGTCTTGCATGGCAGCGCCAGCGTGCTGGTGCCGGACGAGGCGGGCACCCCGATGCGCGTAGCGGGCCTGCGCCGCGGCGCGGTGATCGGCGAGATGGCCTTCCTGGATCGCTCGCCGCGCTCCGCCACGGTCGTGGCCGAAGAGGACATGGTGCTCGCCGTGCTGGATCGGCCCACCTACGAGCGCCTGGGCCACGATGAACCGGAGCTGGTGCAGAAGCTCCTGGCCAACCTCGCGCTCTACCTGGCCACCCGGCTGCGCCACACGACGCGCATGGCCTCGCGCCGGCACGGCCGCAACCGCGCCTGACGCGTCACGGCGTGGCGGTCAGGCCACCGCCTTCGCCTTGCGCCGCGCCTTCCAGGCGCCGAACAGGATGATGAAACCGGGGACGAGGATCATCGCCCAGATGATCTTGTCCAGGTTGGTCTTGACCCAGGGCACACTGCCGAAAATGTAGCCGGCCGTGACGATGCCGCCGACCCACAGCGCGCCGCCGGCCACGTCGTAGAAGGTGAACTTGGCGCGCGTCATCTTCGCCACGCCCGCCACGAACGGCGCGAAAGTGCGCAGGAAAGGCATGAAGCGTGCTGCCACGATGGTGAAGCCGCCGTACTTTTCATAGAAGGCGTGCGCTTGGTCGAAGGCATGCCGGTTGAAGAAGCGCGAGTGCTCCCACTGGAACACCTTGGGGCCGAAGAAGCGGCCGATCGTGTAGTTGCTCTGGTTGCCCAGCACGGCCGCGGCCAGCAACAGCCCGATCGACAGCGGCAGGCTCATGAGGCCGACACCGCACATGGCCCCGACCACGAACAGCAGCGAGTCGCCGGGCAGGAAAGGCATCACCACCACGCCGGTTTCGACGAAAATGATCAGGAATAACAGCGCATATACCCAGGCGCCGTAGTGCAGCACGAAGGTTTCGAGGTGCTTGTCGACGTGCAGGATGAAGTCGACCAGGAAGGCAAGCAGATCCATGGGCGGCGATTATCCCCGGAGCCGGTTGAGGAATTCCGGCGCGGCGAATTTTCGGCGATGGCTTTCTACAATGCGGGCGTGAGTGCTGTTGTTTCCCCCACCCCGCGTCGTCCCATCCGCGAACTGCCCGACGAGCTCGTGAGCCAGATCGCCGCCGGCGAGGTCGTGGAGCGGCCCGCGTCGGTGGTGCGCGAACTGGTGGACAACGCGCTGGACGCCGGCGCCACGCAGATCACGGTGCGGTTGCTGGCCGGCGGTGTGCGCCTGATCGCGGTCGAAGACGACGGCGGCGGCATCGCGCGCGAGGAACTGCCGCTGGCGCTGCGGCGCCACGCCACCAGCAAGATCGCCTCGCTGTCCGACCTGGAGTCGGTCGGCACGATGGGGTTCCGCGGCGAGGCGCTGGCGGCCATCGCCTCGGTGTCGGAACTGGGCCTGCTCTCGCGCACGGCCCTTCAGCCGAGCGCCTTCCTGCTCGATGCCCGCAGTGGCGAGTTGCGCCCGGCCGCCCGCGCCATCGGCACCAGTGTCGAAGTCAAGGAGCTGTTTTTCAGCACGCCGGCGCGACGCAAGTTCCTGAAGTCGGACAGCACCGAGCTGGCGCATTGCATCGAAGCCGTCCGCCGCCACGCACTGGCGCGGCCGGACGTCGGATTCGCGGTATGGCACGAGGGCAAGCTGCTGGAACAGTGGCGGGCCGGCTCGCCCGAGCAACGGCTGGCCGACGTGCTGGGCAGCGACTTCATCGAACAAAGCGTGGCGCTGGACCATGTGGCCGGACCGATCCGCATCACCGGCCGCGCCGGCGTCCCCGATGCCGCCCGGTCGCGCGCGGACCAGCAGTTCGCCTATGTCAATGGCCGCTACGTGCGCGACAAGGTGCTGGTGCACGCGGTGCGCAGCGCCTACGAAGACGTGCTGCATGGCCAGCGCCAGCCGGTGTATGCGCTGCACGTGGAGATCGATCCCACCCGCGTCGATGTGAACGTGCACCCGACCAAGATCGAGGTGCGCTTTCGCGACGGCCGCGAAGTGCACCAGGCGGTGCGGCGTGCCGTGGAGAACGCGCTGGCCGCGCCGCGCTCGGCCAACGCGTCGGCGCCCGCCGCTGACTTGCTTCTGCCGCAACCGCCAGCAGAAGCGCCGCGGCCTTTCGTCGCCTGGACCCAACCGGCCATGGACCTGCCCAGTGCCGGCCACCGCGTGTCGGACCTGGGCGCGCTGTGGCAGCCCGTGTCGCAAGCGCGCCTGGAGGACACGACCCTCAACACGCCGGCCCCTACCCTGCCCACGGGTGACTGGCCCCTGGGCCGCGCGATCGCGCAACTGCAAGGCGTGTACGTCCTGGCCGAGAACGCCCAGGGCCTGGTGATCGTGGACATGCACGCCGCGCACGAACGCATCGTGTACGAGCGCCTGAAGCAGCAGATGGACGCGAGCACCATCGCCAGCCAGCCGCTGCTGATCCCCGCAACCTTCGCGGCCACACCGCAGGAAATCGCGACGGCCGAAGCCTGTCCGGACGCACTGCAGGCACTTGGCCTGGAGGTGACGCCGTTTTCCGCCAAGACGCTGGCGGTGCGCGCCGTGCCCACCACGCTAGCGCAAGGCGACGCGGTGGAACTGGCCCGCGCGGTGCTGGCCGAGCTGGCACAGCACGAGGGCGCCACCGTGATCCAGCGCGCGCGCAACGAGTTGCTGGCGACCATGGCCTGCCACGGCGCGGTGCGTGCCCATCGCAGGCTGACACTGGAAGAGATGAACGCGCTGCTGCGGCAGATGGAGGAGACCGAGCGCTCCGACCAGTGCAACCACGGCCGGCCGACCTGGCGGCAGCTGGGCATGCGCGACCTGGACGCGCTTTTCCTGCGCGGCCGCTGAACTTTTCGCAGCGCCTCGGGTCTTCGTGAAGACATGAGACGCTGGACCGCGATTGCCGCTCTGTCCCTGGCCGCCTTGATCGGCGTCGGCTGCGCCACCCTGGACGAAAAACAGCGCAGTTGGATCTTCCAGCCCAGCAAGGAGAGCTGGGGCCGCAGCGCCGAATTCGCGAAGGACATGGACAGCGTCTGGATCGCGTTCGACTCCAAGGTCACCGGCGAGCCGGCGAAACTGCACGGCCTGTGGGTGCCGTTCGATGGCCGCCCCGACGCCCCGGTGTTGCTCTACCTGCATGGTGCGCGCTGGAACGTCGAGAGCTCCGCGCCACGCATCCGGCGCATGCGCGATCTCGGATTCTCCGTGCTGGCCATCGACTATCGCGGCTTCGGCCAGAGCTCGGGCGGATTGCCGTCGGAAGAATCGGCCTACGAGGACGCCCGGGCCGCCTGGGACTGGCTGCGGGCCCACTACCCTGAACGTCCACGCTACATCTTCGGCCATTCGCTGGGCGGCGCGATCGCGATCGATCTCGCCGCCAAGGTGGACGACGAACAGGGCACCATCGTCGAAGGCACCTTCACGTCCATTCCGGACGTGGCCAGCAGCATGAAGTGGGGATGGCTGCCCATCGGGCCGCTGATCACGCAGCGCTTCGAATCGATCAGCAAGGTCGCCAGGATCGGCTCACCCTTGCTGGTGGTGCACGGCGACAGCGACCACCTGATCGCCAGCGAGTTCGGCCGCAGGCTCTACGAGGCCGCGGCCGGTCGCAAGCGCTTCGTGCTGGTCGAGGGTGGCTCGCACTACAACACCATGGCGATGGGATGGACTCAGTACCGTGAGGCCCTGGCCGATCTGTACAGCTTGAAGTGACCGGAGCGTCGCTGGGGTTCTGCTACCCTCGACGGATGTCTGCCGTATCCCCGTCTGCCGATCGCGCCATCGCCGCTTTTCCCGCGATGTCGCCGGCGATGGTGGTGCTGATGCTCTCGTTGCTGCTGGGTATCCAGCCGGTCACCACCGACCTGTACCTGCCGGCGCTGCCGGCGCTGACAGAGGCCTTCGGCGCACCGGTCTCGCAGTCCCAGCTCACGTTGACCGGCCTGCTGCTGGCGTTCGGCGTCTCGCAACTGATCTGGGGGCCCTTGTCCGATCGCTTCGGACGGCGGCCGGTGCTGTTGATGGGCCTGGGCATCTACACGGTCGCTTCGGTGGGGGTGGTCCTGGCCGACTCCATGGCGCAGCTGGTCGCCGCGCGCACCTTGCAGGGCGCGGCCCTGGGCGCCGCCGTCATGTGCGCGCGGGCCATCACTCGCGACCTGTACGCGCCCGAAGCCGGCGCGCGGGTGCTGTCCAAGGCGCTCACCGGTTTGGGCGTGATCGCCTGCCTGTGCGCGCCGATCGGCGGCGTGCTCACCGACCTGTTCGGCTGGCGTTATCCGCTGATGGTCCTGGCCGTATTCGGCGCCATCACGCTGGGACTGATCGCCACGCGCTTCGAGGAAACGCTACCCCGCCCGAACCCGGCGGCCTTGCGGCCACAGGCGCTGCTGCGCACCTGGCTGACGATCCTGCGCCATCCCACCTTCATCGCGTACTCGGCGCTGTCGGTGGCGACCTGGTCGGGCCTGTTCACCTATTTGGCCACGTCGTCTTTCGTCTTCATCAAGATCTTCGGTTACACGCGAACCCAGTACGGGCTGGCGATGTTCTCGATGTCCTTCGTGTACATCCTTGGCACCTTCCTGTGCCGCCGCCTTCTGCCGCGCCTGGGCATCCAGCGCTCGGTAGCGCTGGCCGGCGCGGTGTCGCTCGCGGGCGGCCTGCTGCTGGTCGTGCTGGCCCACGCGGGCGTGCACAGCGGCTGGGCGATCTTCGGCCCCTTCCTGCTGTTCTCGCTGGGGCACGGCGTGCACCAGCCCTGTGGCAACAGCGGTGCCGTCGCGCCCTTTCCGCACGCCGCCGGCGCGGCATCGGCGCTGAATGGATTTTTCATGATGCTGGCCGCCTTCGCCGTGGGCGGATGGATCGGCCCGCATCTGGACGGCACGGTGTTCGCGCTCACGGACGGCGTTGCGTTCTGGAGCGTGTGCATCGCCCTGTCGGCATGGACCCTGGTCAGGCGCCATGGCGGTCCTGCGTGAAACCCGGGCGCTCGCGCTAGCGGGTCCCACTGCCTCGGGCAAGACGGCCGCGGCGCTCGCCATCGCGCGCGAGCACGAGGCCGAGATCATCAGCGTCGATTCCGCGCTGGTGTACCGAGGCATGGACATCGGCACCGCCAAGCCCACGCCCGCCGAGCGCGCCCAGGTGCCGCATCACCTGATCGACATCCGCGAACCGAGCCAGGCCTACAGTGCCGCCGAGTTCGCGGCCGACGCGGCGCGACTGGTGAAAGAGATCAATGCCCGTGGCCGCCTCGCGCTGCTGGTGGGCGGCACCATGCTGTATTTCAAGGCGCTGTTCGAGGGACTGGACACCATGCCGGCCGCACAGCCCGAACTACGCGCGGAAATCGAAGCCGACGCCGCGCGCAAGGGTTGGCCGGCGCTGCACGAGGAACTGGCGCAGGGCGACCCGGTCACCGCCGCGCGGCTCGCGCCCAACGATGCGCAGCGCATCCAGCGCGCGCTGGAAGTGCTGCGCGCCACGGGACGGCCGTTGTCGAGCTTCCACGGCCGCAAGCAAGGCGGGATGGGACCGATGCCGCTCATCTCGCTGGAACCGGACGATCGAGCCTGGCTGCACGCGCGCATCGCGCAGCGCTTCGACGCCATGCTCGACGCCGGCCTGGTGGCGGAGGTGCAGGGGCTGCGCCAACGCGGCGATCTGCATGCGGACATGCCGAGCATGCGCTGCGTCGGCTATCGCCAGGCCTGGGAGGCGCTGGATGGCCTGTGGCCGATGACGCAGTTGCGCGACAAGGGCATCTTCGCCACGCGGCAGCTGGCCAAGCGGCAGCTGACCTGGCTGCGCGGCATGCCCGAGCGCCGGGTGGTCGCCTGCGACGCGCCCGACGCGCAGCAGCAGGTGCTGCAACTGCTGCGCGCGCTGCCATGAGCCTGGTACTGGACAAGGTCTGCAAGCGCTACGGCGACGTGCCCGTGTTCGACAACGTGTGCCTGCGGGTGGCCCGGGGCGAGTTCGTCGCCATCGTCGGCGAATCGGGTGTGGGCAAGTCCACGCTGCTCAATTGCATGGCCGGTCTCGATGCGTGGGACCAGGGCAGCATCTCGCTGGACGGGCAGGACCTGGGCACGCTTTCGCCCGACGAGCGCGCCTTGCTGCGGCGGCGCACGGTGGGCTTCGTGTTCCAGGCCTTCCATGTGCTGCCGCACCTGGACGTTGCGCAGAACGTAGCCTTGCCCCTCATGCTGCTGGGCGAGCACGACGACGAGCGGGTGCAGGCCATGCTCGAGGCAGTTGGCCTGCAAGGGCTGGGCGACCGGCTGCCGCAGCAGCTCTCGGGCGGTCAGCTGCAGCGCGTCGCGATCGCGCGGGCACTCGTGCACCGCCCTTCCCTGCTGCTGGCCGACGAGCCCACCGGGAACCTCGATCCGACCACGGCCGCCCGGGTGATGGACCTGATGCTCACGCAGACACGCCGGCAGGGTGCATCGCTGGTGCTCGTCACGCATTCCGAAGCGGCGGCGATGCGCGCCGACCGCGTACTGGTGCTCACCAGCGCCGGCATCCGGCCGCACGCCTGACGCGGCGGGTCAGGGCGAGCCTGATTTGCGCAGGATCTCGATCCCCTGCCGGACGTCCTCGATCGGCATCTGACCCGGCGCGGAGCTGGCCGCCCCCACGGCGAAGGTCATGGCCGAACCGAAGGTCCAGCCGCACAGGCGTGTGACGGCGCCCAGCGCGCCCATGGACATGCTGACCACCGGAATGCGCAGCTCGCGGCTGGCGCGCTCGGTGGCCGCGAGCAAGGTCAGCACGTCCTCGGTGCTGCGAGGCATCACCGCCACCTTGGCCACGTCCGCACCCAGTGCCTGCGCTTGCTCGAAGCGTGCCATCAGTTCCTCGGCCGCGGGCGTCGCACTGAAATCGTGGAAGGACAGCACCAGCGGCAGGCCTGCGGCCCGCGAGACGGCGCGCACAGCCGCGACATGCTCGCGCTCGTTGCTCATCTCGAAATCGACCAGGTCGAGCTGTCCGCTGGCGCACACCGCGCGGTACAGATTGACCACCTGAGCCTCGCCGATGGGAATCGGCTGGCCGCCTTCGCGGCTCGACCGGCGGGTGAACAGGATCGGGATGCCCGCGGCGGCGCGCTTCAGCCGCGCGGCCATGTCGATCACCTTGGCCGCATCGCCGATGTGCTCGTAGAAATCGACGCGCCACTCCAACAGGTCCGGCGCCTTGGCCGCGACTGTGGCCACTTCGGCGGCGAGCTGGGCCTCGTCATGCGCCACCAGCGGCGCACACACCAGAGGAAAACGTTCCGGCCGTCCGGAGATTGCGATCGCCTTGCCCTGCATCACGCCACCAGTTGGGCGAAGCGCCCCAGGTCCACGTTGCCGCCGCTGATGATCACGCCGACGCGCTTGCCGGCGATGTCCAGGCCACCGTGCAGCGCACCTGCGAGACCCAGGCAGCCGGTGGGCTCTACCACCATCTTCATGCGCTCGGCGAAGAAACGCATGGCCTGCACCAGCTGGTCGTCGCTGGCCGTGAGGATGTCGCTCACGTCGCGGCGGATCACGCCGAAGGTCAGTCGGCCGAGATGCTGCGTCTGCGCGCCGTCGGCCAAGGTGGTCGGCACCGGGATGTGGACGATCTCGCCCTTGCGGAAGGACTGCTGCGCGTCGTTGCCGGCCTCGGGTTCCACGCCGTAGACCTTGCAGTTCGGCGACAGCGCACGCGCCGACAGCGCACTGCCCGAAAGCAGGCCGCCGCCGCCCAACGGCACGAATAGCAGGTCGAGCTCACCCACCTCCTCGATCAGCTCCTTGGCCGCTGTGCCTTGCCCCGCGATCACGTCGGCGTGGTCGAACGGCGGGATCAGGGTCATGCCGCGCTGGGCCGCCACCTGCCGGGTGAGCACCTCGCGGTCTTCCTTGTAGCGGTCGAAGCCGATGACTTCCGCGCCATAGCCGCGGGTGGCGTCGATCTTGGCCTTGGGCGCGTCATTCGGCATCAGGATGGCCGCCGGCATGCCGAGCTGCCGCGCCGCCAGCGCAATGGCCTGCGCGTGGTTGCCGGACGAAAACGCGATCACGCCACGTTGGCGCTGCTCGGGCGTGAACTTCGACAGCGCATTGAAGGCGCCGCGGAACTTGAACGCGCCCATGCGCTGCAGGTTCTCGCACTTGAAGAAGAACTCGGCCTTGTGCTGCGCGTTGGCGGTGGCCGAACGCAGCACCGGCGTGCGGTGGGCGTGGCCCGCGAGGCGCTGCGCCGCGGCGGTGACGTCGTCGAAAGTGGGCAGGTCGGACATGATGCAAGCTTAGCTCAAGGGAGCTTTCGGTCCGCCTCAGGCGTTCGGGCTGAGCCGTGACAATCACGGCCGAACATGGCGCCCAGCTCAGGGCGAACAGCGGGCCTGCGGCGGGCACAATCCCTTTTGTGTTCGCCCTGCTTCGCACCTTCTCCTGGCAGGAGTTGCGCCACCATCCCTGGCGCAACGCGGCCGCCGTGCTGGCGGTGATGCTGGGCGTGGCACTGGCGTTTTCGGTGCACCTGATCAACCAGTCGGCGCTCACCGAATTCGAAAGCGCGGTGCACTCGGCCGGCGGCCAGCCGGATCTGGAACTGCGCGGCGCGCAAGGCCGGCTGGACGAAGCCCTTTATGCCGACATCGCCACGCACCCGCAGGTCGCGCTGGCCAGCCCGGTGATCGAGCTGTCCACGTTTGCGCTCGATGCCAGCGGCCAGCGCCGGACGCTGCGCGTCGTGGGCCTGGACGCGCTCGTGGCCGGCGTGCTCACGCCGCAGATGGTGCCGGTTCCGGCCCCCGGCGCCGATCGCATCTCGGTGTTTGCGCCGGCCACGGTGTTCCTCAATCCATCGGCCCGGCAGGCGTTCGGCGCCAGCGGTGAGCTGCGTCTGCAAGAAGGGCTGCGGCTGGTGTCGGCGCAGATCGCGGGCACGATCAGCGCCGGCGGCGGCCCGCTCGCGGTCATGGACATCGGCGCCGCGCAGGATCTGTTCGCGCGCCGTGGCGAGCTGACCCGCATCGATGTCCGGCTGCGCCCAGGCATCGACCGGCAGGGCTTTCTCAAGTCGCTGCACCTGCCGCCCGACGTCGTCACCGGCGAACCCGGTGATGCGGCCCAGCGCGTGGGGAATCTCTCACGCGCGTATCGCGTCAACCTGACGGTGCTGGCGCTGGTGGCCCTGTTCACCGGGGCGTTTCTCGTCTATTCGGTGCTGGCGCTGAGCGTGGCCCGGCGCGCGCAGCAGTTCGCGTTGCTGGGCGTGCTGGGACTGACGGCAAGGCAGCGGCGCATGATGGTCATGGCCGAGTCGCTGGCATTGGGCCTGGTGGGAAGCATCCTCGGCATTGCTTTGGGCACCGCGCTGGCCGATGCCGGGCTGCGCCTGCTGGGCGGCGACCTGGGCGGCGGCTATTTCCCCGGCGTGGCCCCGCGCCTGCAATGGAGCACGACAGCGGCGTTGACATACGCCGCGCTCGGCTGCCTGGCCGCCGCCGCGGGCGGCTGGCTGCCGTCGCGCGCGGCGCAGCATCTGCCACTGGCGCAGACGCTCAAGGGCCTGGGCCATGCGGGCCACGCCTCGCGCTGGCGGCAAGGGATCAGCCTGGCGCTGATCGCCGCCGGCGCCTTGTGTGCCCTGCTGCCGCCGGTGCGCGGCATTCCGCTGGGCGCCTATCTTTCCGTGGGGATGCTGCTGGTCGGCGGCATCGGCGCGTTGCCCGGCGCCGTGGCGCTGCTGCACGACCGCCTGCTGCCCACGCTGGGCCGGCATCCGCTGCCGCTGCTGGCGATCGAGCGGGCCCGCCGCGTGCGCGAGAGCGCGGCGATCGCCGTCAGCGGCGTGGTCGCGTCGTTGAGCCTGGCGGTGGCACTCACCGTCATGGTCGCGAGCTTTCGCGATTCGGTGTCGCACTGGCTGGATGTGGTGCTGCCTGCCGACCTGTATGTGCGGACCTCGGTGTCCGCGGCGACGGCCGAAACCTCCTGGTTCTCGCCGGCAATGGTCGAGGCGGTGGCGCAGGTGCCTGGCGTGCGTCAGGTCTCCGCGCAACGCACCCGCGCCTTGTTGTTCGATCCGGTGCTGCCCCCGGTCAGCCTGCTGGCGCGCGACATGAACGGCAAGACGCAGGCGCTGCCGTTGATCGGCCCGCAGGCCACCGCGCCCCCGGGCACGATTCCGATCTACGTCAGCGAGGCGATCGTGGACTTGTACGGCGCGCGGGTCGGCGCCGCATTCGCGCCCTTGGCCGCCGCGCTCGCGGTCAATGAAAATTCGAACTCCTTTTTCGTGGCGGGCGTGTGGCGCGACTATGTGCGCCAGAGTGGCGCGATCGTCATGGCGCGCCGCGACTACGAGCGGCTCACCGGCGACCACCGTGCCAATGACCTGCAACTGTGGCTGGCACCTGGCGCCGAACCGGCCCAGGTGCTGCGCGCCATCCTCGAACTGGCACAGCGGGAGGGCGGCATGGCCGATGCCCTGGAATTCGCTTCGGCCCAGGAACTGCGCGCCGCCTCGCTGCGCATCTTCGACCGCAGCTTTGCCGTGACCTACTGGTTGCAGGCGGTGGCGATCGTCATCGGCCTGTTCGGCGTCGCGGCCAGCTTCAGCGCGCAGGTGCTGGCGCGACGCAAGGAGTTCGGGCTGCTGGCGCATCTAGGGCTCACACGCGGGCAGATCCTGGCCGTGGTGGCCGGCGAAGGCGCCACCTGGACGGCCATCGGATCGGCCGCGGGGCTCGCGCTCGGGCTGGCGGTGGCCGTCGTGCTGGTGCACGTGGTCAACCCGCAGAGTTTCCACTGGACCATGGACTTGCTGGTGCCGTGGGCCAGGCTGTTTGCCCTGTGTGCCGCGGTGATCGCCGCCGGCACGGTGACGGCCCGGCTGGCGGGCGGTGCGGCCGCGGGTCGCGATGCAGTGCTGGCCGTGAAGGAGGACTGGTGACCACGCGCCGGCAACTGCTCTGGTGTTTGCCGGCCGTGGCGCTGGGGCGTCCCGCGCACGCCTTGAAGCCAGCAGCCATCGTGTTCCCTCGCGATCATGGCGCACACCCGGACAACCGCCTGGAGTGGTGGTACATCACCGGGCGGCTGCAGGCCGGCACGCGCGAGTTCGGATTCCAGGTGACCTTCTTTCGCACCCGCGTGGACCGCACCCAGGCCATGCAGTCGCGCTTTGCGGCGAAACAGCTCGTCTTCGCGCATGCCGCGTTGACCGACGTGCAGGGGCGCAAGTTGCGGCACGACCAGCGCATCGCGCGCGAAGGCTTCGAGCTGGCGAGTGCCGCGCGTCAGGACACGCGCCTGCGGCTGCGTGACTGGAGCCTGGCCCGGGCCGATTCGGGCGTGTACGTGACCCGCGTCGAAAGCGACGAGTTTTCGCTGGACCTGCGCTTCACGCCGACGCAAGCGGTTCTGCTGCAGGGACGCGCCGGTTGGTCACGCAAGGGGCCGCGGCCCGAGCAGGCCAGCTTCTACTACAGCCAGCCCCAACTGGCGGCCATGGGCACCGTGACGCTGCTGGGTCAGCCATTCGAGGCGACGGGGACGGCCTGGCTCGATCACGAGTGGAGTGACGAGCTGATGGATCCAAGCGCAGTCGGCTGGGACTGGATCGGCATGAACCTGCACGACGGCAGCGCACTGACTGCCTTTCGCCTGCGCAAGGCCGATGGCGCCACCTTGTGGGACGGCGGATCGTTTCGCGCCGCCGACGGCAGCCTGTCCATCTTCGAGCAGGGACAAGTCGAATTCACCGCACAGCGGTACTGGACCAGCGCACTCTCGCGCGCCACTTATCCCGTGGAGTGGAGCGTACGCACGCCTGCGGCCCGCTACACGGTCACGGCGGTGCTGGATGATCAGGAGCTCGATAGCCGCGCATCCACAGGCGCCATCTACTGGGAGGGCCTGGCCCGCCTGGCGGACGCCCATGGCCAGGCGGTGGGCACCGGCTACCTGGAAATGACCGGTTACGCGCAGCGGCTGCGCCTCTGAGATGCTTCGCGCCTGTCGGCACCGCTGGCGGTGGTCAGGCAGTCGCCATGGATGTATCGGCCCTGGAAACCCGGCGCGGGCGCATACGCCCATGGGGACGGCATGCCTGCTGTGCGGTCCTCCTGTGCATCTGCGACTGGGCGGCCGCGGGCGAGGCGGCGGCGCTGTGCGAATTCGATACGGCGCCGGAGCACCCGCTGGCGAACCGCAGCGGCACCATCTCGGCCCTGGAACACTTGCCGGAGAGCTGCCTGAAAACCCTTCTGCTCGAGTGCTCGGAGAGCGCGAACCAGCAGCTCATGGACCTGGGTAGCGCGGCGATGTGCTCCATGACCTACGAAGCCCTGCTCAAGAAGGGCTTCGGCGGCAGCTTTCACGCCTTCATGGAATGGTGGCGCCAGGAGCGCGACCAAGGGCGCGCGTACTAGAGCCTGTCAAGCCTAGTGCGCGCCGGCCGCTGCGTCGGCCCCCGCCGCCGAGCGCTGCGGGCGGCTGAGCCACACCAGCGGGATGAGCATCAGGAACATCAGCGCCGAGACGTAAAAGATGTCATTGGCGGCCATGGTGAACGCCTGCTGGTTGGCCAGCTGGTTGATCTGCCCAAGCACCTGGTCCGGCGACAGCCCCGAGGTTGAGAGACCCGACATGGCCGATTGCGCCGCCGGACTGCCGGCGTTGACGCTTTCGGCCAGCTGCGCGTGATGCAGCGAGGCGCGGTTCTCCCACAGCGTGGTCGCCAGCGACGTGCCGAAGGCGCCGGCGGTGATGCGCGCGAAGTTGCTCAGGCCCGACGCCGACGGAATCTGGTCGGGGCGTAGCCCGGACAAGGTGATGGTCGACAGCGGGATGAAGAAGAACGCCATCGCCACGCCCTGGATGATGGTGGGCAGCATCAGCGTGGCGTAGTCCGCCTGCGTCGAGAAATGCGAGCGCATCCATAGCACCAGCGCGAACACCAGGAAGGCGAAGGTCACGAAGCGGCGCGGGTCGACCTTGGCGATGGTGCGTCCGACCACCGGCGACAGCACGATGGCCAGCAGCCCGACGGGGGCCATGACCATGCCGGCATCGGTAGCGGTATAGCCCATGTACTGCTGCAGCCACAGCGGCAGCAGCACCACGTTGCCGAAGAACAGGGCGTAGGCCACGGCGACGGCCAGGGTGCCGGTCCAGAAGTTGCGCCGCGTGAACAGGCGCAGGTCCACCACCGGGTGGTCCTCCGTCAGCTCCCAGACGAGGAAGAAGGCGAAGCCCACGACGGCGATGACGGCCAGCGCCACCACCACGCCCGAGTGGAACCAGTCGTATTCCTTGCCGATGTCCAGCATGACCTGCAAGGCCGCGATCCAGGTCACCAGCAGCGCCAGGCCGACGCCATCGATCGGCACCTTGCGCGTGGCGCTCTCGCGCTTGCGATAGATGCCCAGGGTCGCCAGCGCCGCGGCGATGCCGACGGGGATGTTGATGTAGAAGATCCAGGGCCAGCTGATGTTGTCGGTGATCCAGCCGCCCAGCAGCGGGCCCATCACCGGGGCCACCAGCGTGGTCATGCCCCACATGGCCATCGCCAGGCCCATCAGTGCCGGCGGATAGCTGGCCAGCAGCAAGGACTGCGACAGCGGAATCATCGGGCCGGCCACGAAGCCCTGCAGCGCGCGGAACGCGATCAGCGTCGCCATGTTGGGCGCCAGCCCGCACATCCAGGACGCGATCACGAACAGCACCACGCTGGCGACGAACAGGCGCACCTGGCCGAAGCGCTGCGACAGCCAGCCGGTGAGCGGCACCGCGATGGCATTGGCCACCGCGAAGCTCGTGATGACCCAGGTGCCCTGGTTGGGGCTCACGCCCAGGTCGCCGGCGATCGCGGGCAGCGACACGTTGGCGATGGACGTGTCCAGCACGTTCATGAAGGTCGCCGCCGACAGTGCGATCGTGCCCCAGACACGGGCCGACCCCTGCAGCGGCTGTGGCGCGGAACCCGGGCTCGCCATCTCAGTGTGCTGCGGGCGTGCCGGCCGCCTTCGCCAGTTCGGTGGAGGCATGCACCTGCAGGCGCTTTGGCGTGTGGGCGACAGCGCTCGCGCTGCCCTGGCCCAGGTTGGCGGCGATCACGCGCCGCACTTCCTCGTCGGCGCCCTGGCCGACGGCGTTGAAGACCTCGGTCTGCGCGACGGCGGCAGCCCGCGGCGCATCGGCCAGGGTCTTGCCGTCCTGGCGGCTGACGTCCACCTCGACCTCCATCGACAGGCCCACGCGCAGCGGGTTGGCGACGACTTCGTTCGCATCCAGCGCGATGCGCACCGGCACGCGCTGCACCACCTTGATCCAGTTGCCGGTGGCGTTCTGGGCCGGCAGCAGGGCGAATGCGGAACCGGTGCCGGCGCCCAGGCCCGCCACCGTGCCGTGGTATTCGATCTTGCGGCCGTAGAGATCGGCGCTGAGCTTCACCGGCTGGCCCAAACGGATCTTGCGCAGCTGCTGCTCCTTGAAGTTGGCGTCGACCCAGACCTGCCGCAGCGGGATGATGGACATCATCGGTGCGCCGGCGGCCACGCGTTGGCCGAGTTGCACCGTGCGCTTGGCGACGTAGCCGTCCACCGGCGCGGGCAGCGCGGCACGCTGGCTGGCGAGCCAGGCTTCACGCACCTTGGCGGCGGCCACCTGCACGCTCGGATGCTGCTCCACGGTCGTGCCTTCGGTTTGCGCCTGGTTGCTCGAGAGCTGCTCACGCGCGGCCGTCACGCCAGCCTGGGCGGCGGCCAGCACGCTGCGGGCGTTGGCCAGCTGCGACTGCGCGTGATTCAGCTCCTCGGTGGAGACCGCGCCGTTGCCGGCGAGCGATTGCCGGCGGCGCAGATCGTCCTCGGCGCGCGCCACGTCGGCTTGGGCCTTGGCCACGTCCGCCTCGCGCAAATTCACCTGCGCCGACAGCGATCCGTTGTTGGCGTACACCGTGCGGATCTGGCGCACCGTTTGCGCAAGGTTGGCTTCGGCCTGCTCCAGCGCCACCTTGGCATCGGCCGGGTCGAGCTGCACCAGCGGCTGGCCGGCCTTCACGTAGTCGGTGTCGTCAGCGTGGATGGCCATCACGGTGCCGCCGATCTGCGGGGTGATCTGCACCACGTTGCCCTGGACATAGGCGTTGTCGGTCGTTTCGTAGTGGCTC
>Ga0207853_1000081_pt1 | contig 22404 bp, 24 predicted proteins | sample LuqExpMetagenom6_FD_187764 | JGI IMG/M metagenome (GOLD analysis project Ga0207853, IMG submission 187764) | Tropical forest soil microbial communities from Luquillo Experimental Forest, Puerto Rico - Sample 6 (SPAdes) | ecosystem: Environmental > Terrestrial > Soil > Tropical forest ...
CGCGCTGTGGTGCGGTTGCAGCAGCAGGCCGGCGGCGGCCACCAGCGCGGCTGCGGCCATCACGGCGACGCGAGCGCCGAGCCGCTTCTCGCGCCGGAAAGGGGGATCACTTGGCTTGAACACGGAAATTCTCCTGGGCGAGCTTGCCGCCGCTGGCTTTGTCGAAGGCGACCCAGATCAGGTCGAGCGTGGCGCCGGCCAAGGGTTCGAAGTCCGTGCCGACCACGGCCTGCGGCAGCGCCGCCTGCACGTCGTCCGGCGTGGCGAAGCAGGCAACGGTTTCGGGCACGCCCCTCGGATTCATGGTGAGCTGGAATCGCATCGCGCCGGGCAAGGCGAGCGGACGGGCCGCGGCCACACGGGAGTCGCGCGCGAACCGGTTCGGGAAGAAGCGGATGACCTTGGCGTTCTCATCCTGCAGATAGCAGTACACATGCGCGTCCTGCGACGGCGCGAGCGACAGGCTGATGGATTCGCCGCGCGCAAAGCGCGTCTGCTGCTGCGGGGTCGTCAGCGACAGCTTCAGCGGCGCAAGCGGTACCGACGCCACAGCGGCGGGCGGCGGTGACCCGGGGGCAGCGGCCACCGGCTGCGGCGCCACGAAGCGTGCCGGCTGATCCGGTCGCTTGATCCTGGTGTGATCGGCCGCGAGGAAGGCGTAGAAGAACTCCTCGCTGATCACGGGTTCGCGGCTGAGGCCGAGCGCTGCACGATAGTTCGAGATGGCCTCGTCGATGGCAGGATTGAACTGGCCGTCGATCGGGCCGTCATAGAACCAGCGCCGGCGCAGCTGGTTCTGGAAATAGGCGATCAGCTCGACCCGCGTCGCGGCCATCGCGTGATACCAGTCGAACACCTCGGCACGCGTTTCATCGTTCGCCCGGGGGTCAGGCACGCCCAGGCAGGACCAGTACGGAATCTTTGTCAGCTTGCCGATCAGCTCCACCGCGGCCAGCTCGACCAGCCCGCGCAGCGCCTGCGACTGGCCTTCCGAACGCGCCAGGTTCATGCTGTAGTTGATGCCGAACTTTTCATAGGCGGCATCGCCGTCGAAACCACGGCCTTGCTTGAGGATCACCACCGCGTTGCGCGAGGTGACACCCGGCAGCACGGCCATGTCGCTGGTCGTCAGCACGCTCAGGTCGAGGGCCAGCATGCTGGAGGCCGCGTCGCTGGCCACGCCGATGTTGAGGTAAGGCGAGATGCCGAAGCCGAAGTCCTTCTGGTTCTTGATCAGGTTTTCGTCGAACTGCGACACGGAGCCCTTGATGTCGTAGAGCGGGATGGCTTGGTAGACCGCCGCGCTTTGCGCGGAGGCCAGGAAGCTGATCACGTTGGTCGCGTCCCGGCCGAAGGCGACCACGCGCACCGCACGACTGCGCCGCGACATGTCCGACACCGCAGAGATCAGCATGTCGCGGGTGCCGGCGTTCAGCTTCTTCGTTTCATCGTTGATGTCTTCGGTCAGCATCGTGATGTCACGCACGCCGTAGTCGAGCATCAACGTGTCCATGCAGCGCAGCGCCTGCGAGAAGCCGGTGATCGAGCGTTGCGGGCGGTCTTCGGGACCCTTGCGAATCTCGGCGGTCTGCTCGATGGTGGGCCGCTGGACGTCGAGCGTCCCGCAACCGGCGAGTGTCGCGAGAGCGGCCAGTGCGAGGGAACGCACGATAGGGGTCGTCTTCATGGGAACTCCGTTTCTGGGTGGCTCTTCCGCTCAGCGACAGGCGCCGCGGCCAACGATATTGATGGCATTGGGCGCGAACACGAACTCCTCGCGCGGCGCAGACGCGGCGCCGGGGCGCTGGCTGGTGTCGGTGCTGCCAATGCTCTGGCTTCCGCAATTGCTGTTGGGGTCCGGGTCCTGTGTCTGGATCTGCCCCAGGGACTTTTCCAGCGCCTCGTTCTTGCGCTGCTCCGCGGCCGTGCGGATCTTCTCCTTGGCGATCCTGGCTCGGAAGGGCGTGTCCACGTCCAACATTTCCGGTCCCGCGAATGACGTGACCGTGAAGCTCAGGGCGAGCGCGACGGCGAGGGTCGCGCGCACCATCGGTCGGGTTCCGGAAACATGGCGGGCGGCTCGCATGATTCGTTCTCCTTCAGGGTCTGCTGCGGCTGACATGGCAATGGGCGGTGGCCTGGTTGCCGCTTCATGGGTTGCGGCGGTCTCCCAAACGGTTCAAGCGGATTGCAGGGCAACGTGACTCGCGGGCACGGAATGAAGAAACCCGCCGGCGCGTCTTGCGCGGGCGGGTGGGTCAACGGCGGGCGGCTCGTCGGCGGTCTCTGGCGCAGGTGTGACCCTCTGGCTCGACCGCCGAGATCCCGAAGCTCAGCGCGCGTTAAACACGAAGGTCCCGGGCTTGACGGGCAGCGCGCTCACCGGGGCGGTCACGGACGCGCTCTTGCATGAATGGTCGCAGAGGACACTGAACCCTTTGCCTGAGCACATCAGGTAGCCGCCCCCGTTCGTGTAGTTTCCCGAGAGGCCCTTGTAGGCCCCGGACGTGACCGTGCAGGCATCCCCCCCTTTGGTCTGGACGGGGACCGTCGTCTCCGCACCGGCGGTATGGCTCATGGAAAGACCGATGGCCGCGACAGCCGCGAGCGCAACGAGGCGGGAGGTATGGGACGTGAAGTTCATGGAGGTTCTCCAGGTGGGGTGGCCGATCTGATGGTGAAGTCGCTGGCCGATCGCCTTCGGCCATTGGGTTGCGGCCGGACCCGCAAACGGTTCAACGAAATTGCGCTTGCAAGACGAGCGTTCGCCGACAGCACGGCCGTCACCCGTCACCGCTGCGCGAGGAATCATCTTGGGAGTGGGGAATGCGATGAGCGACGCCGGGAGAGCCGCAGAGGACCGAAGCGGAGGGAGATTGGCGCGCTGGTGAATCGAACAACGCGAAAGGGGGAGGTCATTGCGGCTGCATGACCTCCGATCGCGTCAACAGAACGCCGGGATCGGTGGGGAAGGACATCGAACCTCGGCGATGGCTTCAAGAAACCAGGGCCTGTTCGCAGGCCCTAGTCATTCACGTCACGCTCACGTCACGCTGGAAACGTCGGGGTCGGCGGAGCCGGGAACGTCGGACCCGGGAATGTCGGGCCCGGCGGAAATGGCGGACGCGGGGGACGCGGGGGGTACGGCGGCATGGTCGGGGGTTGCGGCGGATACGGCAAGGGCTTGAGCATGGTTGCATCCGCCACGTTGGCGACCATCTGCGGCTGGGTGTCGTTGCTGCGCCCGACAACCGTGCCCTGTACTTGCATCGATACGGCATTGTTCTCGGCTGCCATTGCGCCACCGCAACCGAAAGCAAGGACGATGACGACGTAAGCTTTGCGGGCGACTTGCATGACGTTCTCCTGGGAGTAAGTGGGTGGGGCTTGCGGGATGCTCGCCTTCCGTACCATGGGTTGCCGTCCCCGAAGAATCGGTTCAATGCTTTAGGAGAGAACCTGCCGTACTTCCAGTCGAGCAAAATGGAAAGACCCGCCGGCGCGGCTGCGCGGGCGGGTCGACTTGCGGGACGGCGCGAGTCAGGCGGCGCAGAACCTTACTTGGCAACGCCGATGCTTTGGTTGGCGTTGGAGGCGATGCCGCCGGCCGTGTTGAACGAGCCGGTGGCGATCACCGTCGAATTCGACAGCTTTCCGTTGCCCATGGCGCCGCCGATCATCTGGTGCGCAGTGGCCCCCAGGCCGGCCGCGACGTTGCTCGCGCCATTGGCGATCACCGACGAGTTCGTGACCTGGCCATTGCCCCGGACAAAGCCCACTTCCTGCGTGGCGGTGCTCGCGATGCCGATCGCCGAATTGTTCAATGCCGTCGCGGAAATCAGGCTGTTCGAGAGCTTGCCGTTTTGCTCGGCCACGCCAATGTTCTGGTTTGCAGTGGACGCCAGACCGACCGACGTGTTGGTGGCGCCGTTGGTGAGCACGGTGGTGCCCTCGATTTCGCCGGCCATGGCGCCGCCGAAGGCGAGGCCCAGTGCGAAGAGGATGGAAGCGTTGCGTACCTGCATGACGATCTCCTGAGGGTGGTGGTGGGTGGCGGCTTGCGGACTTGCTTGCCATCCGCTTCATGGGTTGCGCCGGGCTCGGAATCGGTTCAAGCGATGGGTGGCTGCGGCTCAGGCACGGCCGGCGTTGCACGCGCTTGCTGCGCGAGCGCATAGTGTGGGATGCCGGCGGCTGTGCCTGAGTCCGCTCGAAGCTGGATTCGTGCAGACTGCGCGCCAGCGCAAGAATGCTTTCGCCATGTTCGACGGTGCGTCGCCCGAACCTCCTGCGCGCTCGCCACGGCTGACCGGCCTGCGCGGCACCTGGCATGCGCTACGCAACTTCGGGCTCGCCGGCTGGGGCACGCCCAGTTCCGGCGACTACGACAGCTTCACCGCCAGCGATGGCCAGGTGGTGCCCGTCTGCGTGCTGGGCGCGGGTTCGCCGCTGGTGCTGGTGCACGGCGTCGGGTGCTCGCATCGGGACTGGATGCCGGTGGCTCGACGGCTGGCGCGGCGCCACTGCGTGCTGGCCTGGGACGCGCGCGGCCATGGCCGATGCCGGCCGGTGCTCGGCAGCATCACCCTGGCGCGACTGGCGGCGGACCTGGCCGAGATGATCGATCAATTCGGACTGGACCATCCGGTGCTGGTCGGCCACTCCATGGGCGCGCTCACGCTGATGCAATACCTCCACGCCTTCGGCACGCAGCGCATCGCGGCCGTGGCGCTGATCGACCAGTCGCCGCGCATCGTGACGGACGACGGCTGGCGGCTCGGGCTGTTCGGTGGCTGCAGTGCCGCGATGCTGTCCGGGCTGATTGCGGGCGCACGCCAGGATCTGGCCGAGGCACTGCTGAACGAGGTCGGCGCAGCGGGCGGCGATTGGCTCAGGCGGCAGCTGCACGCCCAGGCACCGCTCGGACGCCTGCTGCGCCGGCAGCTGGGGCGCATCGATGTACGGCCGCTGCTGGACCTCGCTGAATCGATGGCACAGGCGGACTTCCGCGCCTCGCTGTCACGCCTGGACGTGCCGCTGCTCGTCGTGCTCGGGGCGCGCAGTCCGCACTACGCCGGCGTGCCGCTCGATGCCTGGTATCGCGAGACGGTGAAGCACGCGCAGATCTCGATCTACCCGCGCGCCGGCCATTCACCCCATGTCAGCGAGCCGCTTCGCTTCGCGCGAGAGCTCGAGCGCTTCATCAGCGACCATGCGTGAGCAGCCTCACCCGCAGCGCCCCTGGTCATCGGGCTTGAAGCAGAAGTTGGCGGTCAGGCTGGACGATTCCCAGGGCACCTGCACGCGCGCCGTGTCGTCGGCCACCGCGATGCGCACCCGCTTGAACAGCTGCTCGATCTGCAGCCCCGGCGTCGGCAGGTTGGCCAGCAGATGGCGCGTGTAGACACTGTGCTCGCTACCGGCGCCGTCGAGCGCCACGCCGTTGGGCGCCGTCGAAAAGGCCACCAGGGTTCCCACCGGCGCGTCGAGCGTCGCCAGGCCGCTCGGGGTCGCACCGCGGAACTTCAGCCGCCGGCCGTCGGGGCCGACGATCACGCCGCCGGCGAACGGGTTCACCCGGCAGGCATCGAGCACCACGATGTTGGTGCCGGTGCGGATGGCGCTCAGGCGGTCGATGAACTCGCCGACATCGGCACTTTGCTGCTGGATGTCTTCTTCGGACTTCGGGTCGGCGTCGATGGGCACCAGGTAGTTGCGGCCCTTCACCTGCACGCCGTGGCCGGCGTAGAACAGCATGCGCACCGAGGCCTTGGGCGCGCGCAGGGAGAACTCGCGCAGCGACTCGATCAGTTCCTTGAGCCGCGTGTTCTGGCGCAGGGCCACCTCGTAACCCAGACCGCGCAGCGCCGCGGCGACGGCGCTGGCATCGCCCGGCGGGTTCTTCAGCGGCGCAGCGCGGTACGCGCCGTTGCCGATGACCAAGGCAATCCGCGACTCGGCAGGGCTCCCGCTGACCGCGGCACCGACGGCGCTCGCCAGCGGAAGCACGGCCGCGCCCAATGCGCCACGCAGCAGCGCACGGCGGATCGGCAGCGGGGCCATGGCGGCTACTCCCGCGGCGGCACGCCGGGCGCCAGCGCGGCGGCCTGGACGATGGGCGCGGCCTGCACCTTGGCGAGCGCCGCGGCTTCACTGCCCGCGGGCACGCGCAGGTAGTAGTCGCCCAGCTGGCCCGGGCCGCCGGCCAGTTCGCCGCGAACCTGGACCATCAGCATGCGGATGTCGCTCTCCTTGGCGTCGGGAGTGAAGTTGACCTTGAGCATCGGTCCTTCTTCGACGCGCACCGCGCGCAGCGCACGGATTTCGTTCGCATTCTCGCGGGCGTCGCCCAGCAGGTTGAGGATCACGCCGCCCTGCACCGCCAGGATGGCGAGCCCGGCAATCGCAAAGCTCGGGCGCAGCCCCAGGTTGCCGAAGAAGGCGCCGACGCGTTCGCCCAGCGTCGGCCGGTCGCCCTGGATCAGGCGCATGGCGCGGGCGAGTCCGATCGTGGCCGGCACCGTGGGGGCGTCTTCCTGGATGCGCTGCTGCAACGAGCGATACCACTCCAGCTCGCTGCGCGCCTCGGGATGCTGTTCCAGGTAGGCTTCGACGAAAGCGCGGTCTTCCGCTCCCAGCGAGCCATTGGCGTACCAGGGCAGCAGTTCTTCGAAACGTTCCTTCATGATGCCTCTGCTATTTGCCTGTGCGGGACAAGCCCGCGTCGACCTTGTGTTGCGCGAAGCCGGCGGATGGTTCAAGGAATCTGAGCATGCGGCCCACCTCAAGTTCAGGAAGCCAGCGCGCCCTTGGCGTCCGGTGCCGTGCCCTCGCTGCGCAGCAGCGCCTGCAGGCAATTCTTGATCTTCAGGCGGGCGTGGAACAGTCGCGTCTTCACGGTGCCCTCGGGACAGTTCTGTATCTCGGCCACCTCGGCCAGCCCCATGCCTTCGTAGAACACCAGGTGCAGGCATTCGCGATGCTCTTCCGACAGCTTGCCCATGCAGTGCGCGACGCCTTCGCGCCGCTGCTTGCCGGCCAGCTCGGCATAGCCGTCCGGCGTGTCCGCGGCGGTGACCTCGGCGATGTCGTCGAGGCCCTCATGCACCTCGTCGGGCCGGCGCGCGCGATAAACCATCAGCGCCTTGCGCCGCGCAATCCCGATGAGCCAGGTGGAAAACTTCGAGTCGCCGCGAAACTGCTGCGGACGGCGCCAGATTTCGTAGAACGTGTCGGCGACCACTTCTTCGGATCGCGCGTGGTCGTTCAGCATGTTCAGCACGTAGGCGTAGACCTTGCGACTGAACGCCTTGTACAGCTGGCGAAACGCGGCCTGGTCCTCGCGACCGATGCGCACGAGCAGCTCATTGACCTCGTCGTTGTCCATGCGGCAGTGGCTGTGCGGTGGCCATGAAGCATATAGCGTAAGAACCTTCTTCGCCAACTTGCTGGCACTGTTGCCATGTCAGTCCCACGGGCCCGAAAGTTTTTGCGAAACTTTCGGACATGGCAGTCGGCTCGAGACACCCAGCGAAGATTCATGCGCTGTTCTTCGGCGGCCTGTTGCTGGCTTGCCGGATGTGCCTGGCGCAGGACGACGCGGTGTTGCTCGTGGTGCTGACGGTACTCAGCCTGCCGGTCGGGTTCCTGGTGCTGCCTTCGGTGCACACCGACTTCACGGCGCAGGGACGCTGGAACAGCATCTGTCGCGCGGCGGGCGTCCCATCAGCCTGGTACGAACCGCCCCATGCCCAGCCCCCGCAGGCGACGAGCGCCGCATCGACTGGGGCCCGTGAGCCGCGGCGGGACCCTAGCCCTGAACTGCACCATGTGCCACGGCGCGCAGGGCATGAGCGCGTCAGATGCCCCGAACCTCGCCGGCCAGTACCCTGAAGTGGTGATCAAGCAACTGGAGGGCTACAAGGCCGGAAAGCGCCTGAGTCCGATCATGCAGGCACAGGCCGAGAAGCTCTCGGCGCGCGACATCCAGGATTTGGCGGCGTACTACGCCTACCTGCCCAAGGCGCGTACCGCGCCCACGACCTATGACGAAACGCTGCCGCCCTCGTCCGGGTTGGTACGCCGCTGCGCAACATCGCCCCCTGCATTGCCAGCCACGGGGCGTCGACCAGAAACTGGGCGCGCCGCGGATCGAGGGCAAGCCCAAGGCCTACCTGGTCGCACAGCTCAAGGCGTTTCGGGACGGCAACCGGCGAAGCGACGCCAAAGCGCAGATGCGCAACGTCGCGCGTTCGATGACGGACGCGGAGATCGACGAAGTGGCGACTTTTTATGCCGGCAAGGCCAGCCCAGGAGGCGAGCGTTAGCTGCACGCAGCAGTTCGACGCTGGCCCCAGCCAACGTCGCTGCCGCTGCTGTCGCCATCAACGCCGTCGCCTGCGCCGATTGCCACATGACACCGACCGATTGCCTCGCGGATGACGGCCCGACGGCAACTCCCTTCGTGGGTTGCACGTCGGCCTATTTTTCGAACCTGTAGTCGGGATTGCGCCTTTCCCAGTCCTTCAGTTGCCGGTCCGCTTCGTCTTTCGCCATTCCGTGGCGCTGCTGGATGTGTCCCAACAGCTGATCACGCTTGCCCGCAATCACATCCAGGTCATCGTCGGTGAGCTTGCCCCACTGTTCCTTGACCTTGCCCTTGAACTGCTTCCAGCTGCCCTTCACGCGATCTTCGTCCATATGAATCTCCTGAAGATGGGGTCGCGTCGATCACGACCTGGTTGCTTGAATCTACGGGGCAGTCCAATGCACAGTGGTAGGAGCAATGTCGCAGGGATGGTCGGTGCCCGCCTACCGCGCTGCCAGTCGACAGTGACCTCGAGAATGTCGAACCACGCGCATCCCACAGCATGGCGCGGCCCCGCCTGACCTCGACCCCGGGCGCTCACCGGCGGCTGGCCGCACGCGACATGCCGAGGATGGAAGGGGTCCAGCAGCTCGGAGGCCCACCATGTCCCTCATCCTTCTCATCGTGCTTGTCCTGCTGATCGTTGGCGCATTGCCAACCTGGCCGCACAGCCGCAGCTGGGCTATGCGCCCTCGGGCGGCCTGGGGCTCGTGCTGATCATCCTGTTGATCCTGCTGCTCATGGGCAGGATCTAGTCGCCATGAATCGCGGCTGCGAGTCAGGCCTCCCAGCGGTAGCCCACCCCGTAGATCGAGCGGATCGGATCCTCCGCGGTCACGGCCTGCAGCTTGCGGCGCAGGTTGCGGATATGGCTGTCCACGGTGCGATCGGTCACGGCACGGCCGTCGTCGTACAGCTTGTCGAGCAGTTGATTGCGAGAGAACACGCGGCCCGGCGCTTGCCAGAAGGCCTGAAGCAAACGGAACTCGACCCGCGTGAGGTCCAATGGCACGCCGTGGTAGAAGGCCGCGAAGGTGGCCGCATCCATCAGCACCGGTGCAGCCAACGCGGGCCTGGCCTGCGTGCGCCGCAGCACCGCCTTGACCCGCGCGACCACTTCGCGCGGACTGAAAGGCTTGCAGATGTAGTCGTCGGCGCCGGCTTCCAGGCCGATCAGACGGTCGATCTCCTCGACACGGGCGGTGATCATGAGCACCGGCATGTCGCTGGACTCGCGCAGGGCCCGGCACACGTCGAGGCCATCAGTGCCGGGCAAGGTCAGGTCGAGCAGCACCGCGTCGAAGTGCGCGTTGCGCAGCAACTCGAGCGCACGCGTGCCGTGGTCCACCCAGGTCGGCCGATGGCCGGCGGCGCTGAGATAGTCCACCAGCAACGCCGCCAGCTTGGGCTCGTCCTCGACGATCAGAACGTGGGCAGGAGCAGGGGCGGCTGGGGTCATGACGAGAGCCTCGGAAGGCGGATGGTGATGGCGACGCCGCCCAAGGGCGATGGGTGCGCCTCGATGTGTCCGCGGTGCGCTTCCACCACGGCACGGCAAATCGCCAGGCCCAGGCCCGAGCCGCCGCCCGCGCGCACGCCGGGCATGCGGGCACGATAGAAGCGATCGAACAGCAGCGGCAGTTCGTCGTCGGCCACGCCGGGTGCCGAGTCTTGCAGGCGCACCACCACGTCCTGCCCGGATGAAACGGCGCTTACCTGCACGACCCCGCCGGCATCGGTGTAGCGCAGCGAATTTTCCAGCAGGTTGTGGAACACCTGGCGCAGGCGCGCCTCGTCGCCATCGACGGTCAGCTCGCCCGCGACGTCGGTCTGCAGGCGCAGGCCATGCTCCGAGAAGCGAAGCGCGAAGGCCTCCACCGTGTCGCGCAACACCCGGTCAAGCGGCATCGCCTGGATGCGATAGCTCAGGCTTCCGGCGCCGGCGAGTGCGAACTCGTGGAGGTCTGCCACCAATTGGGACAGTGCGTCCACTTCGCCCAATAGCGACTTGACGGCCGGACCGGTGAGCGGACGCACGCCGTCCTCCATGGCCTCCAGCTCGCCCTTCAGCACGGCCAGGGGCGTGCGCAGTTCATGCGAGATGTCGGCAAAGAGCGAGCGGCGCACGTCGGCGTTCTTCTGGAGCGTCTCGGCAAGATGGTTGAAGTCGGCGCCCAACGCGCCGACCTCGTCTTGCGAACGCACCGCCACGCGCGTGCCGTACTCGCCGGCAGCGAGGCGGTGCGTGGCTTTGGCAATGCGCTGGATCGGCCGCATCAGCGCGACCGAGATCCAGCCGGCAATCAGTGCCGCCAGGCCAAGTGCAAGACCGCCGACCAGCAGCGTCGCCTCCAGCTGGCTGCGCGCGAATCGCTGCGCGCCGGCGGCCGCCACGCTCTGGAAGGGCGCCATCGCGACATAGCCGACGGTCTTTCCGCCGACCACCACGGGCCGCTCCACGGCGTCGCTGCCGAGCTTCTCGTAGCCGACGACATAGTGATGCTCCGCGTCGCGCAAACCCCAGCGCAAGATCGCGCCCGTGAGTTCGGAGACCGGCGGTGTTCCGTGCGGGCCACGGTGCTCCTGGGGTCCGTCACGGTCGAACAATCCGGAAGGACCCCGGTCGAACGGCATGGGTCCGTCTTCGAACCAGGGCCGGCCGCGCGCGCCTTCGGGTCGCGGCATCAGCAGCTTGATCCAGCCGTGCGGATGTTCGCGAAGGAAGTCCCAGCTGCCATGTTCTTCGTAGGCGGCCTGGATGGTGGGGAGCGTCGTCTCGAGGCGCTCCATCGCCTGTTCGTTGACGTAGCCCAGGAACCCCTGCGTCAGGCTCCAATGGGCCGCGAATCCCATGCCGGCGACCGCGATCGTGGCCGTGGTGAGCACCGCCAGGAACAGCTTGGTGGTGATGCGAATCTTCACCCGTGGATGGTGCCACCGAACGGCGTGGTGCTGCCCGATGTCCCTTCACGCCTGTCTCGACAGTGTCTGCACATTTGCCGCCAACTGCCTGCATATTCGGCATGCAGCATCGGCACATGTCTCCAGATCGTCGTTTTCCCGTGTGGCGCGTCGGCCTCCTGGCCCTGGCGCTTTCCGGCTGCGCGAGCCTGCAGCCCACGCAGGCCGGGCTGGATGCGCTCGCCGTCCCGGCGCAGTGGCATGCCGCCTCGGCCACGGCGGCCGGCGACACCCCCGGCGACTGGTGGCTGCGCTTTGGCGACCCCGTCCTGACGGGGCTGGTCGGCCGCGCATTGGCCGCCAACAGCGATATCGTGCTGGCACAGGCCCAGTTGCGCGAAGCGCGTGCAACGCGCGCGGCAGCCTCTGCCGCACTGTCTCCCACGCTGGATGCCAGCGTCACCGGCCAGCGCACGCGCAATTCCGGCAGCGACGGTGCCAGCCTGTACCAGGCGGGCCTGGACGCGAGCTGGGAGCCCGATCTGTTCGGGGCGAAGCGTGCCGCCGTGCGGGCCGCCGATTCGGACGTGGCCGCCAGCGGTGCGTCACTCGCCGATGTGCAGGTGTCGATCGCGGCGGAAGTCGCGCTCGCCTACGTCGACCTGCGTTCGGCGCAGGCGCGCCTCGCTATCGCCCGATCCAACCTGGCCGGCCAGGAGGAATCGCTGCAGATTGCCCAGTGGCGACGACAGGCCGGGCTGGTGGGCGAGCAGGATGTGCTGCAGGCGCGCACGGCGGTGGAACAAACACGGGCGCAGCTGCCGCCACTGCAGGCGACCATCGCGCAGCAAGCGAACGCACTGGCCGTGCTCACCGGCGCAGCGCCGGGGACGCTGCAGGCGGCACTGGAACAGGCGTCCGCCCTGCCCGCAGCGCCGCAGGACCTCGCCTTGCGTTTTCCGGCCGACACGCTGCGCCAGCGCGCCGACGTGCGTGGGGCCGAACAACGCGTGCTGGCCGCCGCGGCGCGCACGGACCAGGCCCAGGCCGAGCGCTACCCCCGCCTGCAGATCAGCGGATCGCTGGGACTGCAGATGCTGCGACTGGCGGCCGGCGCGCGTACGGCCAGCAGTCTGCTCGCCGGCCTCACGCTGCCCTTGCTCGATGGTGGCGCGGCGCGGGCCAACGTGGACGCGAAGGCGGCGCTGCTGCAGCAGACGCAGGCCACGTACCGCAAGACCGTGCTCACTGCGCTTCAGGACGTGGAAGACGCGTTGGTCGCCTTGCGCACCGGCCGCGAACGCGTCGCCGTCCTGCAGCAGGCCGCCGAAGCAGCCGCAGCCGCGGACGAACTCGCACGGCAGCAATACCGCGCCGGCCGGGTCAGCTTCCTGGACGTTCTGGAGACGCAGCGCACGCTGCTCACGGTGCAGGACAGCACGGCCAGTGCGCAGGCCGAGGTGCTCTCCAGCCACGTCCGCCTCTACAAGGCCCTTGGCGGTGCCTGGCAGCCCGAAGCCGCTCCCTCCACCATGACGACGGCCGTGGCCGCGAATCGAATTCCATGACGACGAGTGAACCCCTGCGCCGAGTCCCAGCGGACGTATTGGCCCTGGCCCTGCGGCCTTCGGGGCGACGGCGCCGGCTGATCCTGGGCGCGTCGGCCGCAATCGTTGCCCTCGCCGCGGCAGCCGCCATCAGCATCCCCGGCGCTCTCCCACAGCAGTACGTGATGGAAACGGCCCATCGCGGCGACATCGCCGTCTCGGTGGTCGCCAACGGCACGCTGCAGCCCACGCGCACCGTGAGCATCGGCAGCGAGTTGTCGGGCACCGTGTCGCGCGTGCTGGTCGACGTGAACGACAAGGTGCACAAGGGCCAGGTGCTGGTGGAACTGGACACCGCCAAGCTGCGCGACCAGGTGGCCCGCTCCAAGGCGGCCCTGGCCACCGCCGACGCCGGCCTGATGACGGCTGCCGCGACCGTGAAAGAGGCACGGGCCGCTCTTGCCCGGCTGCAGGAGGTGTCGCGCCTGTCCGGCGGCAAGGTACCGGCGCAGGGCGATCTCGATACCGCCGCCGCCACGCTGGAGCGCGCCCTCGCATCCGAAGCCAGTGCCCGTGCCGCCGTCGTCGACGCCAAGGCCGCCTTGTCGACCGAGACCACCAACCTGGACAAGGCAGCGATCCGCTCACCCATCGACGGGGTGATCCTGACCCGCTCGGTCGATCCGGGCAATGCGGTGGCGGCATCGCTGCAGGCTGTCACGCTGTTCACGATCGGCGAAGACCTGCGGCACCTGAAGCTGCAGGTCAGCGTGGACGAGGCGGACGTGGCCACGGTGCAGGTGGGGCAGAAGGCGGAGTTCACCGTCAGCGCCTGGCTGGACCGCAAGTTCTCCGGAACCATCACCCGCGTCGCCTATGCGGCATCGAAGACCGACAACGTCGTGACCTACCAGGCCGATCTGGACGTGGCCAATGCGGACCTGGCGCTGCGCCCCGGCATGACGGCCACGGCCACGGTGCGCACGGTGGAAAAGCCGGACGCGCTGCTCGTGCCCAACACGGCGCTGCGCTTCACGCCCGGGGCCGTCGCTGCATCGCCGCAGCAACCAACGGGTGGCCTGGTCGCCCAGCTGATGCCGCGGCCGCCGGGGCCCGAAGCCTCGCGCGACAAGTCCGCATCCGCCGCGGTCCCCACCGGCAAGCAGGTCTTCGTCCTGCGCGACGGACAGCCGGTGAGGGTGCCGGTCAACACCGGGATCAGCGACGGCCGCGTGACCGAGATCACGGGCGGCGGATTGGGCGCCGGCGCGGCCGTGATCACCGAACAACGCAGCGCGCCGAAATCGTGAGCGCGCCGCTGATCCAGCTGCGCCGGGTGACGCGCACCTACGGCGAAGGCCGCAATGCCTTCCAGGCCCTCAAGGGCGTCGACCTGGACATCGCCGCCGGCGAGTTCGTGGCCGTGATGGGCCCCAGCGGCTCGGGCAAATCGACGGTGATGAACATCCTCGGCTGCCTGGACATGCCCAGCAGCGGCGAGTACCTGTTCCAGGGTTTGCATGTCGAACGGCTCACGCGCGACGAGCGCGCACAGCTGCGTCGACAACGGCTGGGTTTCGTGTTCCAGGGCTTCAATCTGCTGGCCCGCACATCGGCGCTCGAGAACGTCGAGCTGCCGCTGCTGTACCGCGGCGAGACGCTGTCGGCGCGACGCCTGGCGGCCACCGCAGCGCTCGCACAGGTGGGGCTGTCGGGCTGGGAGTCGCATGCGCCGGCAGAGCTCTCCGGCGGACAGCAACAGCGGGTGGCGATCGCACGCGCGATCGTCACCGAACCCGCGGTGCTGCTGGCCGACGAACCCACCGGCAATCTCGACACGGAGCGCAGCCGCGAGATCATGGAGCTGCTCACGCGCCTCAACCAGCAGCAAGGCATCACCACGGTGATGGTCACCCATGAGCCGGACATGGCCGCCTACGCCCATCGCACCGTGCGCTTCGTCGACGGCCGCGTGGCCTCGGACACGGCTATGCCCGCAGTGAGGGTGGCATGCTGATCAACGCGGTGCTGCTCGCGCTACGCGCGATCCGGCGCAACCTGCTGCGCTCCTTCCTCACGGTGCTGGGGATCGTCATCGGCGTGAGCGCGGTGATCACCATGGTGACGCTGGGCCATGGCGCCACCCGCTCGGTGCAGGCGCGCATTTCCAGCCTGGGCAGCAACCTGCTGATGGTGCGTCCCGGCCAGCGCATGGAACCGGGCATGTCGGGTGCGGGGGCGCCGGCCTTCAAGGCCGCCGATGCCGAGGCGCTGGCGACGCAGATCGGCGGCGTGGCCGCCGTCGCGCCGGAGGTGCGCAGCGCCGTCACCGTGGTGGCGAACGGACGCAACTGGTCCAGCAGCGTCACCGGCACGAACAACGACTACTTCGCGACAAGCAACTGGCATTTCGCCGCCGGCCGCGGCTTCGAGCCGGCCGAGGAGCGCAGCGGCGCCGCTGTGTGCGTGATCGGCGAGACGGTGCGGCGCGAGCTGTTCGCCCTGGCGGGCGACGCCGAAGCGGTGGTCGGGCAAAGCCTGCGCGTGAAGCAGTTCTCCTGCACTGTGGTCGGCGTGCTCGCCTCCAAAGGGCAGGCCGCGATGGGCAACGACCAGGACGACATCGTGGTGGTGCCGCTGGCCACCGCGCAGCGGCGCGTGACGGGCAGCCGGACGGTCGCCACCCTGCTCGTGTCGCTCAAGGACGGCGCCGACCATACGCAAGTGAAGGCCGCCATCGCCAGCCTGCTGCGCGAGCGGCGCAAGCTGAACGAGGCCGACGACAACGACTTCAACGTGCTGGACACGCAGCAGCTTGCCGACGCCCTGTCCGGCACCACGCGCGTGATGACGATGCTGCTGGCCGCCGTGGCGGCCGTGAGCCTGCTGGTGGGGGGCATCGGCGTGATGAACATCATGCTGGTGAGCGTGACCGAGCGCACGCGCGAGATCGGCATCCGGCTGGCCATCGGCGCGCTGGAGCGCGACGTGCTGCTGCAGTTCCTGGTGGAAGCCGTCGTGCTGGCCGCGCTGGGCGGCTTGCTGGGCGTGGTGCTCGCCACCGGTGCCTCCATCGGGCTGTCGGCACTGATGCAGGTGCCGTACCGCTTCGAGCCAGGCATCAACCTGGTTTCATTCCTTTTTTCCGCCGCCATCGGTGTCGTGTTCGGCTATGTGCCGGCACGCCGCGCCGCGGCACTGGACCCGATCCAGGCCTTGCGCCACGAGTGACGCCTGCTGCGCGCGCCATCCGCGCAGCGCAGTTCGCTCAGCGCGCATTTCCGCTCTCGCCCATGCCGTTTCGAATCTCCCCTGCCTCGCTGTCGCTGGCGCTGGCGCTGCTTCTCGCCACGCTGGCACCCGCGGGCCTGGCCCAGGCCATGCGCGACCCCGTCACGCTGAACTTCGTCGACGCCGACATCGGCGCGGTCGCCCGCACTTTCGCGAGCATCCTCGGGCGCGAGGTGGTCGTCGATCCGCGGGTGAAGGGCACCATCACCTTGCAGACCGACAAGCCCCTGCTGCCCACGGTCGCCTTCGAGCGCTTCGTCGAGACGCTGCGGCTGTCCGGCTACGCGGTGGTCGATGGCGCCGGTGTGCTGAAACTGGTGCCGGAAGCAGATGCCAAGCTGCAAAGCGACTCGGTGTCGCAGCAGCCCCTGCCCGGCGCCAATCAGGTCGCAACCCAGATCTTCAAACTCCAGTTCGAGAACGCGACCAACCTGGTGCCGGTACTGCGCCCATTGGTCAGCCCCAACAACATCATTTCCGCCATCGCAGGATCCAACGCGCTGGTCGTCACCGACTACGCCGCGAACCTGCAGCGCCTGGGGAAGATCATCGCGGCTGTCGATGTCCCGAACGTCACCGGGGTGGAACTGGTTGCCCTGCGCCATGCGCTCGCCGCGGACCTGGCCCCGGTGGTGCAGCGAATGCTGGATGCGTCGTCGTCCTCCACCGTCGGCAGCGCGGCCACAGGCGCAGCGCAACCGGCGGCGGAAGGAGGCTTCCGCACCACGGTGGCGGCCGAGACGCGCGGCAACGCCCTGGTGATCCGCGCTGGCAACGCGGCGCGCATCCAGCTCGCGCGCGACATCGTCGAGCGACTCGACCAGCCGTCCCCCGAGGGTCCCGCGGGCAACATCCACGTCGTGTACCTGCGCAACGCAGAGGCGACGCGCCTGGCCACCGTCTTGCGTGCGGCACTGTCGCCAACCGGCGGCTCTGGCACGACGGTCCCCGCATCAGGCACGCCGGTCACCACGGCCGCGACCGGTGCCGGTGCCGCCAGTAGCAGCTCCGCCAGCAATACCACACCCGTCCAGCCCACCGCCCCACCATCCACCGGCGGGCAGATCCAGGCAGATCCCGCGACGAACTCCCTGGTGATCAGCGCAGCCGAACCCCAGTACCGGCAGTTGCGCGCGGTCATCGAGCAGCTGGACGGCCGCCGTGCCCAGGTACTGGTGGAGAGCCTCATCGTGGAGATCAGCGCGGACAAGGCAGCGGAGTTCAGCGTGCAATGGCAGAACATCCTGGGCACGACCAGCAGCAGCGTAGTGGGCTACCTCGGCACCAACTACAGCGTGGGCGGCAGCAACATCATTTCGCTCAACACCGGCTTGGCCAGCGGCACCACCCTGCCTTCGACGGGGTTCAACTTCGGCGTCGGCCGCAAGATCGACGGCAGCTACGTGCTCGGCGCGCTGGCCCGCTTCTTCGAGAGCAGCGGCGACGGCAACGTGCTGTCCACGCCCACGCTGCTGACCATGGACAACGAGGAAGCGAAGATCGTCGTCGGCCAGAACGTGCCCTTCGTCACCGGCCAGTACGCCAGCACAGGCAGCACGAGTACAAGCAGCAGCGTCAACCCCTTCCAGACCATCGAGCGCAAGGACGTGGGCCTCACCTTGCGCGTGAAGCCGCAGATCAACGAGAACGGAGCGGTGCGGCTGACCATCTACCAGGAGGTCTCCAGCGTCCAGGCCTCCACCGCGTCCAACAGCAACGGCCCGACGACCAACAAGCGATCGATCGAATCCAACGTCCTGGTGCAGGATGGCGCGGTCGTCGTGCTGGGCGGACTGATGCAGGATGAATACGCCGGCAACGAAGAGAAAGTACCGGGCCTTTCAGCAGTCCCCGTCCTGGGCAATCTCTTCCGCAGCGAGGCGCGCAGCCGCAAGAAGACCAACCTTGTGGTGTTCCTGCGCCCGGTCGTGATGCGTGACGCGGCGCAGACGCAGGCGCTGTCCATGGACCGCTACCAGATGATGCGGGCAGCGCAGCAGGCCGCACAGCCCGAGGCCAGCATGCTGGCGCCATTGCAAGGCGCGCCTGTGCTGCCTGCCGCGAGCGACAGCGGCCGCTGAAGGTTCCCCTCAGTCCTCCACAGGGACCGTGCCCAGCAGCTCGCTGGTCCGCGCTTGGCCGGCGCCACCCATGCTCCTCTGGAGCTCCACCCAGGCCAGACCCGCGAGGCCGACGGACACGGCCAGCTGGTCCTGCTCCTGCAACAGGTTCAACAGGCCGGAGAGCACCACGACCTCGGAGACGTGCCCCGCGGCCACCTCCCGCCACGCGGCGTCCAGGCGGCCGGACAGGCGCTGGACGTTCTCGACCTGGGCGCCGGCGGCTTCACCTCGGGCCGTCACTTCGACCAGGCGCGTGGCGATCTCACCGCGGGCCCGACGCAGCACGGTTTCGAGCGCGCCGGCGGAATCGGGCGCCGGCATGGGCGCGGCGGCATCCTCCGGCTGAATGGCCTCCGAGAGGGCCTGCAGGTACTTTGCCAGGCGCAGCTGCTCTGTGGCGGAGCCGCGGCCGGACAGCACCAGCCCGGCTTCGGCCGTCATCACATCGGGCCGTTGCCTCAACACCAGTCCGGAGATCGCCTTCGGCACTTCGTACTCCGCCACCGGCAAGCGCCAATCCTCCAGGACCGGCTCCAGCAGCAAGGCGACGACCCTGGAGGGATGGCGGCCGTGCAGCGTCTCAGCCAGCGCGGCAGCGCTTTCCGAACGCAGGGCAGTGAAGCGACGTTCCCGTTCCGCCATCTCCCGCAGCAGGCCGGTCGTGACGCGCAGATCGCTATCGGCCTGTCCGTCCTGCTGCAGCAAGGCGAACTGGCGCTCGATGGTCTCGCGCATGCGCCTCGCGGTGTGAAGGCGCACGCTGTACACACGCACCTTCAGGTACAGCGACGCCGCGCGTGCCTGGAGCGCCAGCAGCCGCTCCCGGTCGGCCTGCGCCTCGAGCAGGCCGTCGGCCAGCAGCAGGTCGAGCGTGGGGTCGTGGAACGCCGACCACCACAGGTGCAGCGCAGGTTGAACGGGCGCCTCGGCTGGCATGGCTTCACCAGCACGAACGGCACTGGTGCCCATGCAGGTCAACGCGATGACGCTGCTGGCGGCCACGTGCGCCAGCGTCTTGAGGCCGGCACGGCGGGTGAAAGATAGGGACTCGGGTGACATGCACCCGATGCTGCGCGCCGAATGTGCAGGGAATTGGCAGCCAACCGCAGCCAACCGCGCAGGGACTGCCGAACGGATCGCGCCTTCACCGCCTCACAGCGCGCACAGCGCGGCGGGATGATCGGTGGCGAGCGGAAGACTCGCCTCTCCTGCTTGTTGCGGCTGTGCCTGCAACATTCCTGCACTTTCGCTTCGCACAATCGCTCGCCAGTTCTCACCCGACGACGATGACCTACACACACCCGCACTGGACGCCCCGGCGTCGATCCTTCCTGCTGGCCACCGCAGGACTTGGCGTCCTGCCCCTGATCCCGGGTTGCGGTGGTGCAGGAAGCAGCACGGGCGCCTATGTGCGGTTCTCGAATGCGACGGTCGACTACGCCTCGGTTGATCTTTCCATCGCCGGGAGCAAAGTGGCGTCGGCCCTTGCGAATGGCGGCACGACGTCCAGTTGGGTGCAGGTCGCGGCCGATGACCTCCAGGTGAGCCTGGCGCAGGCCGGATCGAGCACGACTCGCCTGTCCGAAACTCACCATTTCGACCAGGACAGCTACACCACCGTCCTGGCATACGGATCGCTGGCACAAGGGATGAAGCTGCGGTACTTCGCCGAGACGACCGCCGCGGCCGGTTCGGGTGAAACGAAGCTGCGCTTTTTCCACGCAACACCTGCGTTGGGTGCGGTGGATGTCTACGTCACCAATGCGGACAGCCTGTCGGGCCTGTCGCCGACCGCACGCCTGTCTGCGTACGAGGCCATCAGCGACTTCGTGACCCTGGCCTCGGGCTCGTGGCGCATCCGTATCACGGGCTCCGGAAGCACGACGGACGTGCTCTATGACCTGACCGCCAAGGTCACGCTGGGCGCGAAGTCGGCTGTCACCTTGGCGGTCGTGCCGCGCAGCAGCGGCTCCCTGCCCAACCTGGTGGCTTGGGCCGAACAGGGCGATGCCGTGCTGCTCCCCAACGAGCTCGCATGACATAAACGAGTCGCTGAACCAGGTACGCATGACCACGAAGGCCATCCCCATTCGATCGATCGCGATCGCCATCACGCTCGGCGCCTGGGCGCTTGCAGCCAGCGCGCAAGGCTTTCCCGGCGGCGGTGGCGGCGGGATGAACGGCGCTCGCGGCATGAACCGCGCGGATCCGCGTGGTGATGCCGCCGGGATGCGCGAACCCATGATGCGGCCACACGTCATGGGTCTGTTCGCCGCGGCGATCGAGAAGGAAACACCCTCGCTGGAACTCACGCCGGCGGCTGCTGCGGCCACGAGCATTTCATACGCGACCTCAAAGACTTCGCCGCGCTCGACGACCGGCATGTCCGCGACCGCATCGGCCTGATGCGCACGGTGCATGGTGCCATCGACCTGCAGCGCGATTTGAAAGAGTCCCAGGCCTACGCGCGCGAACTCGCTGAAGCCTCGGCTGATTTGCTGGCACGCTGGACGAAGCTTCACCAGCTGCTCGACCAGACACAGCGCGAGCGGATCGAGGCGATCTACGGAATGGCGCAGCTCGACAGCCGAAGGCCACCGGGCGAGCGCAACTGAGGTGGCGGCGACGCGCACGCGTGCGCCGCCTCATCGTGCTCAGCGGCCGCGGTATGCGGCCCCCGGCACTTGGCCAGCCAAGGCCTGCAGCAGGTTGTCGGTCGCCAGTCGCGCCATGGCGTAGCGCGTCTCGTGCGTGGCTGAACCGATATGCGGCAGCGCCGTGACTTTGGGATGGCGGCGCAGCGGCGAATCGAGCGGCAGCGGCTCGGTCGCGAACACGTCCAGGCCCGCGGCGCGCAAGTGGCCGGCATCGAGCGCCTGCAACAGTGCCGGCTCCTGCACGGTGGCGCCGCGCCCACCGTTGATGAAGATCGCGCCGCGCTTCATCAGCGCGAACTCGCGCGGCCCCATGAGGCCGCGGGTCTCATCCGTCAGCGGCAGCGTCGCCACCACGATGTCGCAGCTGGCCAGCAGGTCGTCCAACGGTGCGTGGACGACATACCCCTTCAGCTCCGGCACCTCCACCGGACGCGGGTTGTGGTACTGGACCGGCATGCCGAAGCCGAGCGCTGCGCGCCGCGCGACGGCCTGGCCGATGCGCCCGAACCCCAGGAGGCCCAGCGTCTTGCCGTGCACGTCCCAGCCGAACAGGTCCTCGCCGATGTTGCGGTCCCAATGGCCCTCACGGACCAGCGTCGCCAGTTCGACGATACGACGGCTGGTGGCCATCACCAGCGCGAACACGGTATCGGCGGTGGTCTCGGTCAGCACGCCGGGCGTGTGGCACAGCATGATCCCGCGCTGGCGCAGCGCGGCGATGGGGTAGTTGTCGACACCGACCGAAACGCTCGAGATGACCTCCAGGTGCGGCGCGGCATCCAGCAGCGCTGTCGTGATCGGATAGCTGGAACCGATCAGGCCTTCGGCGCGCGGCAGCGCCGCCTCGAAGGCCGCCTTTTGCGCCGCGCCCTGGCGCGGATTGGCGATCGAGACGTCGTGCACGGCGGACAGGCGCGCGAGCTGGTCGGGCGGCAACTCGCGAAAGACCAGGACTTGACGGCGCGTTGAAGTCACAGCCCGGCCTCCTGCAACTGCGCACGAGTGGGCAAGCCCTCGGTGTCGCCCAGCACCTGCACGGCACGCGCGCCGATCCAGGCGCCCCTGCGCACGGCGTCGGCGACGCTGCGGCCCTCAAGCAGGGCACTCACGACGCCGACGGCGAAGCCGTCACCGGCACCGACGGTGTCGATGACCTCGGGCACGGGGAAGCCCAGCACGATGCCGCTGCCCTGATCGCTGTCGTAGTAGGCCCCTTCGGGGCCGAGCTTGACCGCGACGAGCTTCGCGCCGCGTTCGCGGTAGAAGCGCGCGATCGCCTCGGGCGTCTGCTCGCCGGTGAGGAAGCGCCCCTCCTCCAGCCCGGGCAGCACCCAGTCGGCCCGGAACGCCAGCGCGTTGATCTCGCGCCGCATGTCCTCGGGCGTCGCCCACAGCGAGGGACGCAGGTTCGGGTCGAACGAGATGGTGCGGCCCGCCGCGCGCATCAGTTCCAGCGTGCGGCGGGCCGTGGCCAGCGCGCTGGCCGAGATGGCCGGAAACACGCCGGTGGCGTGCAG